>Ga0316193_10002475_pt1 | contig 13044 bp, 10 predicted proteins | sample MerIslsedime2_MG_FD_207735 | JGI IMG/M metagenome (GOLD analysis project Ga0316193, IMG submission 207735) | Coastal sediment microbial communities from Maine, United States - Merrow Island sediment 2 | ecosystem: Environmental > Aquatic > Marine > Coastal > Sediment | place: USA: Maine...
ACAGGAGGAATTTACTTGAAAAACTAGGGGTAAAAAACACTGCTGGTTTGGTAAAATATGCCATTCATAACGGATTTCTTGACACTTAACTTTTAAAGCTATTTACCCGAATTTACAGATACTAAATTCGCTGATCACCAGTGAGATTTTCATCCATTCCTATCTAAGCATTTCACCTACCTGATGTGTATTTCTCGCATGCACTACCTTTAAAAGCTGATTTTTAAAAATCAGCTTTTTTACTCTAATTTATCATCGGTATACATCACATCTTTGCTCATTCATTAATAATTAAAACATTAAATAAATGAGTAATCATAGCATAAAAACACTAAATGATGAGCAGCTGGTTAAATTACTTCAACAAGGTTATATGAAATCGATGGAAGAAATTTACGGTCGATATTACTTGCTTGTGCTAGGAAAGTGTTTATCCTTCTCGAAGAATACCGAGCAAGCCAGGGACCTTGCTCAAGATGTGATGCTAAAGGTAATAGATAAGATAAAATCGTTTAGGGGGGAATCCAGATTTTCGACATGGCTTTATTCCATTACTTTCAACCATTGCACTGATCATATCAGGAAATCAAAGTTTTTTTCTCCCTTGGAATTCAATTATCATTTGCTAGAGTATGTTGAAGAAGATTTAGATGAAGAGCTAATGTTCATGTTTAAAGAAAATGTTGCAAAAGAAGCACTAAATACGGTTTCAGAAAAAGACCAACAAATGCTCATTATGAAATATCAGTTCAATAAATCAATTAAAGAATTGCAAGAGATGTACGATTTGTCCGCTAGTGCTGTCAAAATGAGATTATTGCGTGCAAAAGAAAAAGCAGTCATGGCATATTGCTCACTATTGCAAGATGCAGCATGATAAGCCACAAACTGTATTAAATACAATATCAAGGTTGAGAAAAGCTGATTATAAAGCTGCAACACATATTCTACTAATTGTATAAAATGAATCTATCACTAGAAAAAGTAAAAATTCAGGTAAAGGATTGTCTTCACAAATACTATGTTCAGGTCATCGAAGGACAAGTTGATGACGAGGTTCAGAAAATGATCAGCTTAGTAGAAGAAGCAGAAACCTTCTGTAATTCTTCTAGAGATGAGTATACGAACCATAGCGAAATTGCAAAATACAAGACTCAATTTAATGCACTCATAGATTCAAATTATAGCATCCCGCAAGAAAAGCGATTCTCAGAAAAATATGCTGATCTAATCGAGGCATTAAGGGATATTTTTAAAGATCTTGATCAGAAACAATATAGAGAGCAGGGCAAAGAAAGATTCTATTCACTTCAAGATGACCCTTGGCTAACTAAATTCTTTAAGTACTGCAAAAATGTGGTCTTCCATATCAGTACTACACCATTACGTTTATCAAACATTTTTAAAAAGGAAAAATCAAGGATTCACTATTGGAAACATACTATTCCATATAAAAATTTAATAGTACGGCATTTTCTAAATGAGGTAATCCCTGCACTCAATCGCGTGAACGAACTGGTTTTTCCTATGATTTGTGATCTCTATTTAAAAATAAAAATATGGGAAGTAGACTCCACGGAAGCTGTTTATCGGAAAGAAAAAGAGGTAGATAAATCAATTCAAAGACAAATTGAAACCTTCAAGAATAATCTTCTGCAAAAAATCCATATTACTATAGAAGAAATTTTGGAAGCAAGATTACGGGCTTTTGAGCTTGATTATGAAAAAACGGGAACCATTGAATTAAGCAATCGGAATTTTTCGGGAATGAGGACTGAAAAACAGTTCGGTGAGGCAGAGAAAAAGTGGAATAAGAACTATTACGGTTGGGAAAATACCGCCTATGCTCTTTTTGAAGATTGGCGTTCTGACCTGGATATATATACCTTAAAACATAAAATCCTAGCTGAATTTACTGCCTTCCAATCTGCGAAAAGTAAAAAGCTGGGAGAGCATATCATTCCCAAAATAGCAGCAATTAATGAGTTCATTCAGCAAACCTCACAGTCCCTTTCAGGCCACCAAGTATCGGTGCTAAAGGAGCTGAAAAGGATTAACTATCTGTCAAGTAAAAAACTGGATAAAGAACTGGTCCCCCAGCTTTCTGAAGATCTCTCAAGTCAGCCTGTTAATAATCTTATTAATAAACTGGAAATATCAATAAGACAGGCTGTAGAAGAGCTTTCCAATGAGCATGTGATCGTTAAAACAACTTCTTTTGATTATCCTATCGAAGCTGAGGAAATTAAAAAGATCTCTCCTTATGAATTGATTGTATTTGAGACTTTAACAATGTTTGAAGATGAGCTGAGTACAATTAAAAAGGAATTATTCACCGCATTTGAAACTGCTACCGTCGAAACTAAAGATCTTGATCATATTATTATCTTCAGTACATCCTCGGCGATATCCATGATAGAGGAACAAGGTAAATCAGAAGAAGAAGCAAAATCTGTTGCTCTAAAAGGATTACAACGTGCAGAAAATAGATTAAGAGAATCAAAAGATAAACTGGAAGCGTTCCTGGAGCAAAAAAGTAATCTAATTGAAAAATCAATCAACAAGTTTTGCTCAAATATTATGGAGCTTACTTTGAATGAAAATGTCAATGAACTCAGGCTGAGAATTGCAAAGGCAAAAGCATCAAAACAAGCCAAAAAAACAATTTGGCAACTTCAGGAGAAAATAGGAGTTAGAAGAAATCAACTTTTAGTCATATTGAGAAAGTACTATGAAACTGCCCATATCCTACTTGTATCCATTAGTAATAAATTTATTCTTACTGCGAGCAAACCTGTTTTAAGCAAACAAGTATCTGATTTCCTCATGGAATCGCAGCAAGCGATGGATATTTTGCCAATTATCTACAAACGACTTTATCAAATAGAGCCCTTGCAAGATTTGGAATTATTTGAAGGTAGAGAAACTGAATTTAAATCAATTAATGAAGCGTATAACAATTGGGAAAAAGGAAGATTTGCTGCGACAGTCATTCTAGGTGAAAAATGGGGGGGCCTGACTACGTTTATAAATTATGCAATTAAAAAAGGTAATTATCCTTATCCAGTGAAAAGATTTGCTCAGAAGGAAAATATATACAGTGAGAGAAAATTTATCGACTTACTTAACATATTATTTGAAAATAACGAATTTGAAAACATAGACCATGTCATAGAATATCTTAATAGTGGCACCAAGAAAATTGTGATTATCGAAGACATCCAAAATTTATATTTACGAAAAGTGCATGGCTTCACTGCGCTCCAATTGCTCTTTCAACTTACAGCCAGAACATATAAAAACGTGTTTTGGGTCATGTCTACTACCATATACACCTGGCAATATTTGACCAAAACCATCAATATTCTGGAGTATTTCAGCTATGTGATTGAGATGGAGGAACTCACAAATGAACAGGTCATTAGCATTATATGGAAAAGGAATAGGATCAGCGGATATAATATTCACTTTGCTGCAAGTCAGTTACGATTAGAAGATAAAAAGTTTTTCAAACTGGAAAAAGATCAACAGCAGCCAATGCTTAAAAAGGAATTCTTTTCTTCACTCAATAGCTTTGCTAAAAGTAATGTGAGTTTGGCATTGATTTTTTGGTTGCTCTCCACCAAAAGTATTGATGAAGATACAATTACAATCGGGTCCTTTAAAAAGCCCGATCTTGGCTTTTTAGATGTGCTTTCTATGGAAAAGGTCTATATCCTTCACGTATTGATATTGCATGATGGACTAACTGAATTGCAGTTGAATGATGTACTCAATACGTCAGAATCAGCCATTAGATTGCTACTGATTGAGTTACTTCAGGATGGAGTAATTCTTCAAAAGGAAGAGGTCTATTTGGTCAATCCATTAGTCTATCGAAACCTAATTGCTCTACTTAAATCTAAGAACTTAATTCACTAAATAATGAGGAAGATTTTATTAATAATACTTTTGATTGGAATTCCCTTTATTGCGTTTTCTCAAACAGATTCCCTTCCTGATTCCACCTTAAGCAGTTCACCCAAAACCAATGTGGATCAGCTCGAGAATAAAATAAATCAATCGGGAGAAAAAAATATTGAAATGCCAAAAGGAGATGCTATATTTTCAATAAAAGAAGCTGCCCCCTCCATTTCTGATCTTATTTCAATTTCAAAGGTGATTTGGGCACTTACATTTATTGCTGTTGGCTTCTTTTCCATCAAATTGATTTCCAGAATATTGGAAATGCTGGCTGAAAAAAGCACCAGATACAGAATTACAATTAAAAGTTTCATCCCCGTAATAAAAATTATCGGGTGGATAATTGTGGTGTTTATTATTATCGCTGGAGTATTCAGACCTCCTGCATCGACTTTGCTTGCTTTTTCTGCCTCAATTGGATTTGCCGTAGGATTTGCCTCACAGGATATCCTAAAAAACATCTTTGGGGGAATTATGATACTTTTTGATCGACCGTTCCAGTCAGGAGATAAAATCAGGGTGGGCAACCATTATGGTGAAGTTGTAGAAATTGGATTACGATCAACAAGAATAGTAACTCCGGATGACAATCTGGTTTCGATACCTAATAGTGAGATCATGAACAGCTCAGTTGCCAATGCCAATGCCGGTGAACCAAATTGTCAGGTAGTGACAGAAATATATCTTCCTATAGAAGTCGACACAGTAAAAGCCAGAGAGGTGGCTACTCAAGCTGCACAAGTTTCACGCTTTGTGTATCTCAATAAGCCCATTACAATCATATTTGTGAATGAGTACAAAGACAGAATATCGTTACTAAAGATGAAAATCAAGGCTTATGTGCAAGATATTAGAGATGAATTTAAATTTTCCAGTGAGATAACAGAGATAGTTATTAAAAAGCTAATCGAAGATAAGGTCATTAATTAATATAATCACACTAAGACGATTGGCTGGATGATTTATAAAAAAAGGCTAAGGCAGATGCCTTTAAGTGACCTTTTTAGTATGTCACGTCTAATCTATTACTTAGTTATTTAAAAGTTGACTGGCAAATCGATATTGCCATACGTGTCAAATATTAAAAGGAAGTTTTATTTAATTGCCCAATATCCATGGATAGTATACTTATAGAAATTGATAAGCTGTATGACAGTCTGATAATTGGGGCCATCAACCTGATCCCAAATTTGCTCGTTGCCATTGTCGTTTTTCTTATTGGCTTTCTTCTAGCTAGAGTAACTCAAAAATTAATCAAAAAATTTATTCTTTACCTGCATGGCAGCATCAACGAAAAATTAAGAAATCGTTTTTTATCAGTTGATTTGCAAAGTTCTGCTATATTTATTTCCAAAACCTTTTTTTGGTTCATTCTAGTTTTCACTATTGTGCTAGCCACCCAAATTTTGGGTATAACGATTCTTACCAGATGGTTTGAAGGGCTGATATTATATTTACCTAATATTCTAGCCTCTGTGATTATTGTTTTTGTAGGCTTTGTTGTTGGAGAATTGATCAGCAATATCATTGCTTCTGCGGCAGCGCGGGCCACAATTTCCTATGGGATATATTTAGGAAGGTTTATAAAGTATAACATCCTATTTGTAAGTATCATTCTAGCTATTGATCAAATAGGTATTGATATTTTGTTTCTCACCAATTTGATAACAATTGTTCTCGCAATCTTACTATTTGGCGCTGCATTAGCTTTTGGGCTTGGAGCTAAAACTTCCATCAGTAATATATTGGGGTCGTATTATGTTCAGAAAACGTATCAGGTCGGGAATAGAGTGCAAATAGGTAAAATAGAAGGTTTAATCATAAAAATAACAGCCACAACAGTTTCATTAGAGACAAAGTCGGGAATCGTTACCATTCCTTCCAAAGTTTTCAACGAAGAAAAAACTATTCTTCTCAAGAATAATTAATCTATGGACACAGATGAAAAATTATTAGCGAGTTTTATCCAGAGTCATACTGGTGAAGTCCTGCTTATTATTGAAAACTTAAAAGAAATTGAAATCGCGGATCTTCTGGAATCACTTCCGATTGACTTATCTGCTTTACTGTTAGGTCAAATGGATCGTTTTAAGGCAGCGCGAGGTCTTGAAAAAGTAGATTTGGGAATAGCTATTCAACTTATAGAAAAGTTACCCATATCTTCTGCGAAAGTATTACTTAGGCAAATTGATCACAGTATCTGCAATACGTTATTAAATGGGCTGCCTCCTCATGCTTCAATGCCTTTACGACGAATTTTAAAATATCCTGAAAATTCAGTGGGAGCCTACCTCAATCCACTGGTATTTACTTTATTTGAAGATCAAAGTATAAAGCAGGGACTGGAAAAGATTAAAAAAAACGATCCGCATCTACAGTCAAAAATATTTATTTTAGACAGGAACCAATTATTGGTTGGCTTCATTGAGCTAAAAGAACTAATAACAAATGACATAAACAAACCGATTCACCTCTTAATAAATAGTGATTTCCCAAAAATCGTAGCTGATATGAACATCACCACGCTCATGGAGGGATGGAAATACGATGAGTCATTTCCTTGTTTGCCAGTAGTGGATGCAAGTGGAATTTTTTTGGGTGAAATAACGAAGTTGATCTTAGCCAATATCAACCCGAAAAAAAACACTTTTGATCATGAGGCACTACAGGCAAGTAGTGCCCTTGGAGAACTATACCAAATCGGACTTTCCAGCCTTTTTAGAAGTGCTTCTGAAATTGTCGGGAATCAACATATAAAATGATCTGATCATGGAAACCAATGAAATAAAACAAGAACTTATACACGTTTTTTTGCAACGCTTTCCAAAAGAAGCAGCAGAAATCCTTAACTCAACATCACAAAGCGAGATCCTTAATTATCTACAAAATCAACCTCTTTTTTTCGCAAGGGAAATCTTTCTAAAACTGAACAGTGATGTTTCACAATTGGTGCTAACTGAAATGAGTGATTCTTTTTTTTCAGAGCTATTTCCTACGATTGATTCGTATACCGGAGCGCTTTTAATTTCCAGATTGAAAGAAGAGGTAGCAATTCAAAAATTAGCATTACTTCCAGATAAATTGTCTAAAGAAATAAAGGAGCTCATGTCTTATCCACCAGAATCCGCCGGATTTTTGATGGATACAGGGATTATTACATTTAACCCTTCTAATACAGTAACTAATGTACTTAAGAAGCTCAGAACACTGGGAGATCGGAGGATTGTTAATATTTACGTGGTAGATGAGGAAGAGAAATTGTTAGGCAGAGTCTCACTTCAGGTTATCGCAATTTCTCCACCCGGGGAAATCTTGAGAAATTTGATGTTAGAACCAGTCAGCATCCATGTGATGTCACCCAGGGATGAAGTTGTTGATCTTCTCAAAGATGGCAAATTAATCAGCTTACCTGTGGTAGATCTTGATAATAAACTCCTCGGTATTATCCGGCACGATGCTTTAATCAATGCTGCCCGGCAAGATGCAACTGAAGATGCTTTGGCAATTTTTGGTGCAGGACGTGAGGAAAGAGCACTTTCTAAGGTAAGCTTCGCTGTTCGAAAGAGATTGCCATGGCTTGAAATCAACCTTGCTACGGCCTTCCTTGCTGCCTCGGTCGTTGGAATCTTTGAGGATACCATCGCCCAGATTACGATCTTGGCTGTTTTTTTACCTGTTGTGGCCGGTCAGTCAGGTAATACTGGTTCACAAGCCCTGGCTGTGACCATACGCGGACTTGCCCTTAGGGAGTTTCGTGTTTCTCAGTGGTTTAAAGTAGCCCGAAAAGAGGCCACCGTAGGTTTGATTAACGGAGTGGCTATTTCATTGACCACCTCTATTATCGTATATTTTTGGGCATCATCTTTTGGCCTGGCAGTGGTCATCGGTACATCCATGGTATTTTCGATGATAATCGCTGGGTTTTCTGGCGCTGTCATCCCTATTTTTCTTAAGTCAATTGGTCAGGACCCGGCACAATCTTCATCTATCGTATTGACTACGGTTACAGATATCGTTGGATTTATGTCTTTCCTTGGACTGGCCACGGTTTTAAGTTCAGTGCTTGGCATTGCTTGAAAAATGTACCAAATGAAAAATGTGATCTGATCGTGATTGAACCAAATTGAACAATTCAGAATTGCTAATTAAAACAGGAATTTTCAGTATCTATCTGGAAATGCTATATCGTTTTATCATATGCTAAAACTTGAAATAGATTATTGATGCAAATGTTAGAATTTACTTGATCCCGAATTGAATAATTGAATAATTTTATGGAATTATAGTTTCTTTATCTTTACTGAAGACAAGTGAACAATCCGGTGAACATAGACTCTGAAATGATTATAAGATGTTGATATCTAATCTTTTATAATAACAAAATTAATCCTACCACCCCGATAATGATAATCAAGCTCCCTCAGAGGATAATTTGTTAGCGTTTTGTTGTCGGAGTAAACAAAAGTGCAAAAAAATGAGATGTAATTCTCAATTCATGTATTAGACCTCGAATCACAGTACTTTGTAATAATTTAATGAAAATCCTTGAAGAAAAGCTGTAATTTATTCAGTAGTATGCTTAAATAACTTAAAACCTAAAACCTATCTGAAGTACATATCTAAAGCCAAGACCCCAATGCGTTTTTGAACCATCAACCTCAACCTCTCCTTCATCAACAAGCGTTTTTAACCATGAGTATTTCTTAAATAATAAATCCCGAAGTGCTTCAGGAGTTTCATCCAAATCATCATTCGGTGGGATGGCGCCACCAACTATATCCATATTTACTTTGTAGCCAGATATTGAAGGCCCGACAAGAATCAAATCTAGGGTAATTCGATTTTTAATATTAAACTGATATCCCAACTCAACACCTACACTATTAATTCGGATTTTTGAAAATCCAAAAGAAAGATGAATTGATCACTCAGTCCTGGTTGATATTAAGATTCCAGATTTCTTGATTTAGATACAAATTTAAATCTGCTTATTCTTTAGTAGTTCATTTAGAATCTTTTGATCTCTATTATAAACGTCTTTGTAAAAATACATTTTACCACTATCATGCTCTTCATAGCAGGTCCAATACATCAGCCTAACCACCATGGCATTATCTAGATGAACTATTGTTTCCTTTTCAGTTTTTAATACTTCCTTTATTTTCTTCTGGTCATACCCTTTATTTCCTAAAAGTTCCTCGGCAAGTAAATGGGGATTTTGAACACGAACACAACCATGGCTAAAAGTACGCTCTGATTTATTAAAATAGGACTTTGAAGGAGTATCGTGTAAATAGACTGAATATTTATTAGGAAAAATAAATTTCATCCTACCCAACGCATTGTAAACTCCAGGCTCCTGGCGAACTGTAAACGGAAAATTATTTACTGAATATTCACTAAAATCCACACTGGCAGGATTGATTTCCTTACCATTCAGCAAGAGCGTCATATTTCGCTTTCCAAGGTAGCCCGGGTCGCGCTTCAATTTAGGTAAGGTTCCTTTTGTAGCAATAGAATATGGAATGGTCCAGGTAGGATTAAAAACAACATATTGTATTTTGGAGTTAAAAATAGGTGTTTCATGATGCTCCTTTCCTACCACTACTCTCGATGTGTAATCAATTACACCATTCCTGAAAATATACAAATGAAAATCCGCAATATTAACCAGAAGGAAATCATCAGTGAGAAAATTTTCTGTCCATCGACATCTTTCCATATTGATTCGAATCATGTTTATTCGATCTTCAATTGATATATTCAAAGCATCAAAAGTGCTTTTCCCTGCAACACCATCCGCTTCCAGACCGAAATGAGTTTGGAATTCAATAAGTGTTTCTTCTAAGTTTTCATCAAATATCCCATCCTGGTTGATAACTCCGGAGTCATCAAAATTTTTCAGATGGTTTTTTAATTCTGCCACTAAGGCTGACGAATCTCCAACTTTTAGCGACTCACCAGGATACTCCAATTGAGCAACTTTTCCATCATTATTTTTAAGAGAATCATAATGGACAAACCACTTCCTAAAGCGGTTATACATTGGCAGGGTAGGGCGTAGATTATCTAAAGCACTTTCCAGAGATTTATTATTTAAGAGAGTGATAAGTTTCAGCTCAACATCCTCAGGTAAATCTCGCCGACTGTAATTCCAATTCGGATCCAAACTTTCAGGGTTAACTTTCCCCTGTATCATGTGAAAGGCATACAACATTATTGCATCAGACATCAGTACATCCAATTTAGCAAGGCGTGCTACTTCAACTTCTAAATCGTCATTCTTTTCAAGATAAAGCTGTTTGATAGATTGGATATGATAGTCATCAGGATTGAGGCCTTCAAAATAAGCGCCCTCTATAATGGATATTAAATCTTCCCGATTTTTTTCTTCAGACCATAAACGCCGGTTATCTGCATCATTGTATAGCTTGGTTAATTTATCACTTACAAAAATATGGTCTATTTCTAGGGAGACATGGGTTGAGTCGTGTGATGAATTCGTGTATTCCTTTATTTTTTGACTTACTTTCATATTGAACTCAGCACGTTTTTCCTCAGATAATTGATCTGAAATACTGAAAGTAGAAGCGTCCTTTTTATCACTATTGCAAGCCCCAAGGAAAATGGTGAATAATAGAAAAATAATAGAGTAATTTGTTCTCATAATATAATTAATTGAAACTGGAAAGACATATGATTTTTGTTCGCCGCACTTGTTAAATAAAATCTAAAGTACTCAATTCTACCGAAGCTCACAATGGATTTGTGGTGTAACATATTTAGTGCTTAAAATCTTGTGAACAGCAAATAAGAAAAATTAATCTAAAATAAATAAAATAGTTTAGTAGGAGTTTTCCTTAGGTGGCTTTGAGTAACCTATAGGTCTGTCTGGTATAACAATCCCATTTTGCTCAGCGTAGATCGTATACTTATTTATTAATTCGTTGAGTATTTCAGGATTGTTATCTGCTAAATCAACTTGCTCAGATAAATCATTTTTCAAATTATATAATTGCCACTTTCCAGTGCCGTAGGGAAGGGGCAGTTTATTGATTTTCCATGGGCCAGAACGATAAGTAAGCATTCCATAAATTTCGAATCCAAATTCCCGATCATCTAATTTTTGTGAATTGCCCGATATATCAGTTAGCAATGATATGCCTTGCATCGGCAATACGTTATGCCCTTTATAAGTTGCCGGATGTTCTGCCTGAGCAAGATCAAGGAATGTAGGCATTAGATCAGAAACATAAGCGAATCCAGCTACTTTTTTCGGAGCTACCTGCAATGAATGAGGCATTTTTATAACACATGGAACACGCATTCCACCTTCTGTTGGATATCCTTTTGTCAATCTAAAGGGAGTATTTGCTGCCCAGGCCCAGGCCGGACCAATATCAGTAGCCGAATGAGGAAGACCCTTATTTTCTAGTGAGTTATCGAAAGACTTAAGATAGGATGCAACCTCACCTCCTAAGCTGGCATAATCCATAATCGTGGTTTTGCTTGCTCCATTGTCAGATATGAAAACAATCATGGTATTGTCATATTGATCCGTATTCTTTAAGTACTCAATAACACGGCCAATACTCATATCCATATAATCTATCATAGCAGCATATACTTCCATGTCCTTAGCTCTCAGAGCCTTTTGTTCTTCCGGGAGATTGTCCCACTTTTCAAGCCATTCAGGATATCCATAAGGCTCTTGATCAACGGGGATCAAGTTCAATTCCTTCATATTTTGCAAACGGGTTGCAGCCAGCTCTTCCCATCCTCCATTGTATTTCCCTTTATATTTCTCAATGAATTCCAATGGTGCATGAAGTGGATTGTGGGGTGCTGTAAATGATAAATATGCAAAAAATGGTTTGTCGTCTCCCAGGTCCGAACCTATGAATGAAATAATCGAATCGGCATAATTTTTTGAAGAGTAAAAACCATCGGGTAGACTTTCTATTACTTCACCATTAACAGCGTAAGGACTGGCTTTGCCTGGGATAAGGGGAGTGTTGTCCTGCCAATGGCTTGCACCACCAGCAAGCATAGAAAATGTACGATCAAATCCTTTTGAATGAGGTCGTATTTCTTGTTTTTTTGCTCCTAAATGCCATTTGCCTGTCATATAGGTGTTATAACCAGATTGTTGCAATACTTCTGCCAGACTAACCACATTAAAATTCAGGTAGCCTTCATAACCGGGCTGTCCCTTCTGATTTTCTGTGATGACTTCATACATCGTTCCAAGACCAGCTAAATGATTGTCCATTCCAGATAAGAGAGCAGACCTGGTAGGAGCGCAATTGGGTGCTACGTGAAAATCAGTAAGCTGTAGACCCTCTTTTGCAAGCCCGTCTATATTTGGGGTAGGGATCTCGCCTCCATAACATGATACATCAGAATATCCAGCATCGTCAGCTACGATCAGAAGAATGTTTGGTTTTTTCGCAGATGTTGATGACTTTTCCTTAACAGGAGAGCATGCACTAAATATTAAACAAGAAAACCATAAAATAAGAGGTATAAAACCAAGCGTATTTCTTTTCATAATAAAAATGTGATTATAACAATTTAATTTCTTCTTCCAATAAAATTACTTTTCCTTATTATTTACCAAATCCATTCCTGGTAGTCGAGGAATCAATATTGCTTACGGTTCCAGAAAAACTAGCAAAGGAGTATGGTAAAATAGCATCAAACTTGGCGAGTTTATTCAATATTTTAAAGCTACGCACATAAGCTAGTCCAATAGTATTTAATTGGGCGTCCAAATCCTCAACAGGCAGGGTGTTGTCAAGCATTATATTTCCGGAGGAATATCCATAGGAAGCTAACATTATATTAAGCCCAATGGGGACGTCGGATAAATATCGTGGTTCCAGATCTTGTGAATAACCACGATTCACACATAAAAATTTTATCAAAACTAAAAAAAGCGGGAAAGCTATCTTATGCCCTTTTGAAATCATGAAATTTATTTTATAAATAATACATTTTGTAATCGTCATTAAAGTCAAAGCCTATTCCGGCAATTATATCTACTGTATCTTTTTTTTATTTGAATCTTAAGTCTTCCGG
>Ga0316193_10002478_pt1 | contig 13042 bp, 11 predicted proteins | sample MerIslsedime2_MG_FD_207735 | JGI IMG/M metagenome (GOLD analysis project Ga0316193, IMG submission 207735) | Coastal sediment microbial communities from Maine, United States - Merrow Island sediment 2 | ecosystem: Environmental > Aquatic > Marine > Coastal > Sediment | place: USA: Maine...
CCCGAAGCGCCCTGTCTTGCCGCGACAAGCCCTGATTGCCTGGAAGCGGGATGTTGTCGCTGAACTCCGGAATGACGGACGGATCTTCAAGGCTGCGGTTCAGGTCTATCACCAGGCGTGAATACCCTGCCAGCACGGCCGGCGCATCGAGGTGCTGGCTCAGATGGGTGATCAGCTTGCGCGTGCCGATATCATAGGCCACGTGTTGCTCCAGGACCGCATCCTCCAGACCGAGCTTGTCCAGCGCCCTGGGTATGCGGTTACTGACATGATCACCGACGAGCAACAGCTTCGCTGTACCCTGCTCGTTCAGTACTGTGACCGGATCGGGCTCGTCAGGCCCAATCAGGGGATACACGCCTTGCTGCAGTGAGAGTTTCGAAGAGTCCATGCCACCCGCCTCATCATCACTTCCATTATGGTGAGGATCCGGACCTGTGTCACCGGTTTGCTTCATCAATGGTATGGAGCGCCGATTGACTTACTCAAAGAACCGTGCAAAGGCAGAAACTTCATCACGCTGCATACGGTAATGGTTGATCGCAGCGTCGTGATTTTCATAACCGAGCGCCATACCGCATATCAGTATGCTGTTTTCAGGGTAACCCAATTCCTGTTTCACCAGCAGGGGATATTCGGCCAGCGCGGCCTGTGGGCAGGTTGCCAGGCCCTTGTCCACGGCCGCCAGCATCAGCGACTGCAGGAACATGCCGTAATCCATGAATGAGCCGGTTTGCAGACCGGCATCCATGAAAAAGAACAAGGCAACGGGCGCATCAAAGGCGCGATAGTTTGCCGCCCACTGATTACGCCGCCGTTGCTTATCCTCGCGCTCGATGTGCAGGGCTCCGTAGAGCTCCAGGCCGCAGGCGACACGGCGCGACTTGTAGGGTTCAGACCACTCCGTGGGGTAGTAGAGATAATCCATTTTAGCTTCGATTCCGTCGCTGAATGCCGCTTCGAGTCTCTGTTCGAGTTTGCGTTTTTTATCACCTGTCACCACCGCCACTTGCCACGGCTGAGTGTTTGCGCCAGAGGGTGCGTGTCTGGCCGCATCCAGAATTTCCTCGATGACAGCCTTATCCACATCCTGTTTTAAGAATGCCCGGGTAGATTTACGTTGATTCAGTGCTTCTATAACATTCATGGTGAGTCATTAGACGGGATAAATACGAATGGTCGCCAGACCCGGCAACAGCTGCTGCAACACTTCGGGGTCGTTTTGCGTTTTGGCCATCATCATGACGCCCTCGAAATAGGCCAGCATCGCTGCTGCGGTGGCTTCGGTGTCGATGCCTTCCAGGTCACCGGTTTTGGCCGCCTCGTCGAGGATGTGGCGAAAGTCGGTGCGCAGCCTGGAGAAGATCTCTGCTACTTTCAGGCGGATCGGTTCATCCTGGGTAGACAGCTCCACCGCCAGATTGCCGAACGGGCAGCCGAACAGATAGCCGGTACTGGCGACATTAGACTTTTGAACCTCATACAGCAGTTGTGCAAAACGCTGCAGGCGCTGCAAGGGGGGTAATCCCGGAGAAAACGCGACATCCAACAGATTGCGCTTCATCTGCAGGTAATAACTATCCAGCACAGCGAGTGTCAGAACCCGCTTGCTGGGAAAAAAATGGTAGAAGCTGCCCTTCTTCACCCCTGCGTGCCGGCAAATTGCCGCCACGCCAACGTCGGCATAACTGCGCGAATGAATCAGCTCACAAGCCGAATCGAGGATGCGTTGTTGGGTGTTAACTGCGGGGCTCATGACAGGCATTATAGTTGACCGGTCAGTTCAGTCAAGACAAGGTAAACCAAGAGATTTTTCTGAACCCGCCTCCTTTGCACGTTACAAATCCTGACAGGCCTTTCGTCACCTGTAAACGATTCCATAGCAGGCAGGCCGCTGGGCCAATCGGCCATTACCCGGATACTGCGTTTCCATCCCGGCTGTCGACATATGAATGAGTTCGTTTTCACAGTATTCTGAACAGACGTTCCGTGCTATTCAAAACACGGACAGGTGGGTTTTACAATACACAATGAGTTCGAGAGCAAAGCTGCAACGCAACCTGCGCCGCCGCCGGCTGGGCGGGGTGTGTGCCGGTATCGCCGACTACCTGGGCACCAACGTCAAGTGGGTCCGCCTGGCCGTACTGGTATCGGTGTTCTTTTCCTTTTCTCTGAGCCTGTGGGTCTATCTGGCGCTATGGCTGTTTCTGCCGGCCAGGGCCGAGGTGCCCATTCCAGCGGTTTCCAGAAACCTGCGCCGTGAATTGCGGCGCATCGGCAAGCTGGTGAGAAAAGCCCACCGTCGCCTTGACCCACAGCTCGCCGACCAGGCACAGAGCGCTTTCGACGACTTGAAACTGCTTGCGGCACATCTCGAAAAACGCAATTCCTTAGCTGCCAAAGTCCGCTCGGTGTGGACCTCGGCACTGCCCGGACTACCGCGCCTGCTGCAGCGATTACTGGCACTGCCCGAAACCATCAGCTCTCAGGAGGCCGGGCCATCCGAACGCCTGGCAGGCGAACTGCAACACCTGCAAAAAGCGTTGCGCGAAGCCTCCATCGAAGCCCTTGACAGTGAGATTACCGACGAGCTCGGTACACAGACGCACGATTCAACTGAGCTGGCCGCCTGGCGCAATCAACTCGAATCCCTGCATGAACGCCTGCGGGAACGGGCCGGGCAGGACACCCTCACCACGCTGCAACGTATTGAAGAGAAACTTGCCTTTCTGATCGAACACAGTGACAGTAGTGGCGAGTTATTCGATTTCAAACCTTTCGAGGTCCGCAAAATCGCCTTCGACTACCTGCCCGACACCATCAACAACTACCTGCAGCTGCCCTCGCAACTGGCACGAACCGAGCGACTGCGCGATGGCCGGAGCGCGGAACAGGCCCTGCAGGAACAGTTGCACCTGCTCGATCACGCCCTTGCCGACCTGACCCGCAGCTACTTTGACAGAGACGCGGAGAGCCTGTTGATTCATGGACGATTTATCAAAGACAAATTCGCCCGCCAGCCGTTTTTATAAGATTGGCGGCTTGCCTCAAATGCGTACTTCGTCGGACGGCACGAGCCCGGCTGGCGCGATTCCCGAAGCTGCTTCTTCCTTGCGTATGCGGTCCAGGTGAGTCTTCGATTTTTCCACTTCATCGCTCAGTGCGTTGACCGTTTGCTGCATGTTGTCGAGTGCCTTGACCTTGTACTCGGCCATCATATCCATGCTTGTGTAGATATCCGAAAATGCCGCTTTCAGCTTGTCGACCTCCACGCTTGAACTGGATGCCTGCTGGCCGATGTCCGCTGCCTGCTGTTTCATCATTCGGGCGGTGCCGGCGATCATGTCACTGGTGGTTCTGTTCAGCGCAGTGACCTGATCCAGCACCAGTTTCTGATTGGTCAGGGCCTGGGCAACGATGACTGCGGTGCGCAATGCCGAAACCGTGGTGGTGCTGGCGCGGTCAACCCCCTTGATCAGCTCCAGGTTGTTCTTACGCACCATATCCAGCGATAGATAACCCTGCACGCTGACAGCCAGCTGGGTCAGCAGGTCCTGAACCTTTTGCCTGACGTAAAACAGCATTTCCTCTTTGACGACACGCGCCTTCTCCGGACGCTCGGATTCGATTTCGGCAATGCGTGCTTCCAGGGCGGCATCGATCTGCCTGCCGACATAGGTATACTGCTCCAGCATGCCCATGGTTTCCCAGAGGCGCGCCTTTTCGTTCTCGATCGCCGCATTGTCCTTGCGCAGTTCATCCTGACCGTTATACAGGGACTCAAGGATGGCGTTGATGTGACTCTGGGCGGACTGGTACTGATGAAAGTAATTGCTCAGCTTGTTACCAAAGGGAATAAACCCGAACAGTTTCTTTGCCGAAAGCAGGTCACCGTGGTGCGAAGGATCCAGTTCTTCAACCGTCTGTCTTAACTCGACCAGTGATCGACCCACCGTTGAATTCTCGTCGAACAGCCCCTCGTTCATCGCCCTCACCGGCCGCTCCAGCATGCGACTGGACATGCTCGCAGCTTCGCGAATCTCGGCGTTGCCCATCTTGTGGATAGCGCTCACCTTCTCCTTGAAGGGTTCGCTGTTAACATCGGCACTCACGACAATGTCGATAAACTCCTGCACTTTCTTCTCAAGCTTCTCACGCTGATCATCCGTCACCGGTACCATACGCGCGGCTTCCTCCTTTTCAGGCGCGGTGACCGGAGCGGGTGGCGTCAGCACCGCCTGGTCCGGCGGTGTTAAGGTCGTGGTCTCGCTTATGTCGACCAACTTCTGTACTCCTTAGTAAGTGACCCAGTGCTACCTGGCGACTGCTCGTGACCAGGAGCATCTGAAAGGTTTACGCTTTAAGGTTATCAGCTCTTCCCGGGGACTGACTGGACGACTGCCGGTACAGGGCTGCCGGTTGTGGATCTTCTCTTTTCAAGCGCTGTCTTGAGCCGTTCTTCCGTTTCGGGTCCGCGAACCAGCGCTTTGAGGAATACCGCCAGATAACTCTTGTCTATAATCGCTCCCCGGGCCTCCAGCCCGGGCTTCATCATGTTGTGAAGCTCAACGAGATTGTACCAGGGCACTGCGGGGTAAACATGGTGCCCGATATGCCAGTTGATGTTGTTCCAGAAGAAACTGTGCAGCGGGTTTGATGTCACTGTCCGGGAGCCCAGCAACTGTCCCTCGTTCCACGGGGTTTCATAGTGTTCCGCGATGAAGCGCATGGAATTAAACACGGAAAAGAAAAACACCGGTATCAACCAGACTTCGAGTGTTTTGGCGAGCACTCCGTTTTTCTGTGCCCAGGCAATCAGTGCCCAGTAACAGGCTGTCTTCAGCAGGATTTCAGACAGATGGATGGCCCACTTTCTCCGGTTAAAACGCTGGATCGGGTAAATCAGGTTGAAGTGCACGAAGCTGAGTACCGCACCGGCAATGATGTAGGCGTAAAAAGCGATAAAATCCGCGACACCCCTTTTCCCCATGGTAAACGCATCCGGGTCCCTGTAGCTGCGGTTGTAGCGATGGTGGTCCATGTGGTCTTCTTTGAAAGAAATAAACGAGGCCATCAGCGGTACCATAGCGATGATACCGAAAGTCCAGTTTTCCCACTTTCCTGCAAACAGGGTGTTGTGGGTAGCATCGTGCATGAAGGTCACCATGCTCATCCACAGGTAACCCAGGCCGATGTAGGCGGACCAGCGGATCAACCCCGATTCGGTTGTCCAGGCCAGCCAGGTCAACAGGCCCATGATGCTGATAAACAGTGGAATCTTGAACAGGTTGGGAAGAATTTTCAGGGTTCTCAGTCGTTTGAGATCTTCACGAGAGATTTTCACATCCGTCACGGTTGTCACAAATTCATTCTGCAGGGGCATTACCGGGGCACCAATGTTGAGTCTATATATTCGCGAATAATACAGCAAGAGGCTGGTCGCATGGGTATAAAGTGTGCCTCGTCACTCATATTGACCCATTCAGAGCGTCCCCACGAGGTCAGCGCACCGCGACATCAATGGGCGATGCTGGCGACAAGTCTGGCGCCCGACGGATTTCTCGTCCTCCTGCCACCCGGCTGATCGCACGGCGCATCACGTGGTTTTGTTGTCTTTGATCATCGCGAGCCAGCGGCCGAACACCACATCCGCGATCCGGTACAGGCGGCGGGTCCGTACGGCCAGATCAGCGCTGATGCTTTCTGCACTCTGAACACAGTCCGACACGTCCTTGAGATCACCGGGATAACGCTCCACCAGCCCGGTGATGGATTCCGGCGTCATTTCAAGGTGAAACTGCATGGCCAACATGTTGCCGATGGCGAACGCCTGCTGTTCCGCGCAGGCGCTGTGCGCCAACGTCACTGCACCGGGCGGCAGCGAGAACGTATGCTCGTGCCACTGGAACACCTCGAAGCGTGATGGCAGACCATCAAACCATCCCTGCCCCGACGCATCCGCGACCCGCTGCACCGCATGCCAGCCCACTTCCAGGGACTTGCCCCGATAGACCTCACCGCCAAGCGCCTTGCTGATTAGTTGCGCACCGAGACAAATACCCAGCACCGGCACATCCTGATCGGCCGCCCGCCGAATCAGCTCCAACTCCTGTTGCATCCAGTCGGTGGGCTCGTTGACATTTCCGGGACCACCCATAATAACAAGCCCGGCCGCCTCGCCGGGGTCGCGGGGCACGCTGATCCCTTCATCAAGACAAACCACATCAAAAGGAACACCGCGTCGTTCCAGCACGGTGCCAAAATAGCCCGGCGATTCACAGGCCACATGGCGAAAGAATCTGATCGGCTTCATTGTTTTCTGTCTTTGATCGCAGCCTGCAGGCGCTCGAAAATCTCATACTGCAGTTCCTCGATCAAGCCTGAAGGACAGATGACTATTTCAGCAGGGGATGATCTTTCGGCAACTGCCTCGAGGCCCAGATAGCCAGTCTGTGCCTCATGGCCTTTTGCGAGACCTGTTCCTCTGGCAGGGGTGGTATGACTTTATCGTGGACCAGCAGTCTGTAGATGTACTCGATTTTCTCATTCGCCGAGTCGGTCGGCTCAAACTCGACGACACCGCGATCCTCGCCATATTTCACACCGGCGCGAATCGCTTCCTTGACCAACTCTGATTCATGTTTCAGTTTTTTCATACGCAGGCGGCCACTGGTTCAATTCTCTCACCTGCCATCTTAACCCCATTCTGAATATTCGTTAAGCTGCAAAACAAGAGACGCGCCGTTTCCTGTCTCCGCGACGGTCTGCGCCGCGCCTGTGATCAGGCCGTGCAATGGCTGGCGACCACGCGCGCGCAGCCTGTGCGTCATCAATAATTATCCATAGACCGACAACCCGGCAACCCTTAGACTTGCCGCCATGAACGAGACCTTGAAAGATGCCATCCATCGACAGCGGGTGGAGCTGGCCGAGATGTTGTCCGCACCACTGGCGCGACTGGCTGGCAAGTGCGCAGCGGAGTGGGGACAACGCGAGGCACTCGACATCGTACTCACCGACCACTTCCGGGAAGTGCCGCACTGCCTGTTCCTGTATGTGCTGGATACCAACGGCGTCCAGATCAGTGACAATGCCAGCATCGGTGGCCTGCTGCCTGAACATTACGGGCGTGATCGCTCACAGCGCCCGTACATGCGCGAGGCAGTCCCGTCCTGGGGGTTTCTGCTGTCCGATGCGTATCTCAGCCGGCGTTCCATGCGGCCGTCGCTGACGGCTCTGCAGCTGGTACGCCGGGACGGTGAACCACTCGGCTACCTGGCGGCCGATTTCGACCTGCGCGACCTGCCGGTGACCGCCGAACTCTACGAGGAATGCAGCGACTGGCTGCAGATCAAGGGTGACCCGGCGATTCGCGGCACCGTGTTCCAGCAGTGCAGGATCGAGAGCCTGATGGACCGCAACATGGACTCGGCCTGCGCCATCCTCGAGGAGTTGCTGACCGAGCGTGGTATGTTTCAGGGCGTGATCCACTTCTCCAGCAGCCGGGTCACCATCTGGCTGCTCCAAGATCCATTCCGTTACCGCTTCCTCGACCACGAAGCGCTGTGTGACCCGGATGTCTGCCTGCTATACGCGCGCTGCCCCTACCCCGAGAACGCTCTAATCCCGAAGGGGGCTATCGGCGACATATTGAACGGCATGCGCATGCTGCGCACCGCAGACGAAACACTCTACCTGCGCTCGGCTTCGATCAACATCTTCAATGGCCTGCTCAGCCTGACGTTTTCCTGTGACGGCACGCACTACATGTCCTGGCGTGAATTCCTCGACAAGGACATGACGTTCTGGCTTGGCAGTGCCACCTGATGTCAGCAGGAATTCAGGACCGCCAATGACACCCAGAGAAATATTCACAATCTTGAGCACAGATGTGATCGGGCAGGGAAAAGCCCTGCAGGACATGTCCGTTGCCATCTACAAGCACCTCATTGAGCATTCCGTGGGTAACGTGCTCATGATCGGTAATTCAGGCACCGGAAAAACCACCATCATGCAGGCTGCAGAACGGTTTTTTTCCCAGGCTCAAGGCTTTGAGAAATTCTCCACCATCATCCGTATCAACGCTAACCTGGTAGCGGACCTGGCCAGCCGTGGCAAACAGACGAATGTCGTGATGGACCGGCTTGCGCAGCAGACAGTAAAAATCCTCGGCGAGAAGGCTGAACTCGAGACCGTGCTGGACTACATTGCACACGGCATCGTCTGTGTCGATGAAGTCGATAAGATACGGGCGGTGGTCGGTGGTGAGCCCAATGTCAAAGGCATCGTTGCCCAGGACAGTTTGCTCACCCTCATGGAGAACGAGAACGTCCAGGTTGAAATACCCTACTTCGAAGCAGGCAGCTGGCATACGCTGACAACTCCGATCAATACCGAGCATATCCTGTTTGTCGCCGGTGGCGCCTTCGAGGAACTGTACGACCAGGTCTATAATCGCGCCAGCGAGAAATCGGGGGCCGACAGCTTCTGGAAGCTGGTGCCTCGAGCCGACGGCACTCTGGAGCGACGCTACGTATTCGACTTTGGTAGCCACCTGACCCAGGAGGATATATTCGACTACGGTATGACACCACAGTTCCTGTCGCGCTTCGACAGCACTATTATGCTGCGCGATTTCAGCGTTCCCGACCTGGTGAAGATATTCAAGGACATTCCAGGCGCCATCTGGCCCACCGCAGTTGGCTATTTCAAGCACGGCGGAATCACCCTCACGATCACGGAAGAGGCAACTTCCCTCATTGCTGAAAGAGCCGCCAAGGAGAATCGTCTGGGTGCCCGGGCTTTGCGGGAAGTATTTGGAAATATTGCCAAGCGCCTGGAATTCGATCCCATGGCCACGGGGCTGGTCCGGGAACAGGGGGGCCAGCAGGTACTCGAAATTACCAGGGAAATGGTTGAGGCTCCCTAGGAGCCTGTCCCCGATATTCTTCCAGACACTACGGACATATCCATGAAACGGTTCACCATCCTCGCGCTTATCAGCCTGTTGCTTATTGCCTGCGCCACCAGTCCAACCGGGCGCCGGCAACTCATGCTGGTCTCGGAAGAGTCAGCCATCAGCGCCTCGAAGGAAGCTTACGCGCAGACACTCAAGCCGCTCAACGAAGAGGGCAAGGTTGACAATGACCCGGTGCTGAAAAAACGAGTGACGCAGATTACCGAACGGCTGGTGGCGCAGGCGGTGCAAATGCGGCCGGCAACGGCTCAATGGGAATGGAGCATCAAAATAATCGACGATCCCGAGGTGGTCAACGCCTGGTGCATGGCCGGCGGCAAGATGGCGATTTACACGGGGCTCATTGAGAAGGTCCAGACCACCGATGACGAAATTGCCCAGGTCATGGGGCATGAAATCGCGCATGCCCTCGCCAATCACCAGGCTGAAAAAATGTCGGTCAGCCTGGCGACCTCAGCAGGTGTCGCTGCCGTGGGCATAGCGTCTGACCGCCCCGGGCTCGCCATGTCGGGTGCCGCCGCTGCCGCGGTGCTGGCAATCAAATTGCCCAACAGCCGCACCGCAGAAACCGAGGCCGATCGTATCGGTATCGAGCTGGCTGCCAAGGCGGGCTACGACCCGCGGGCCGCGGTGACACTGTGGGAGAAAATGGGAAAGGTGGGCGGCAGCAATCCACCGCAGTTTTTGAGCACCCATCCGGCGCCGGACAACCGCAAGCAGACACTGGAGGCGCTGGTACCCGAAATGATGCCCTACTACGAGAGCAAGCAACCGCGACCGATCTTCGAACTGTGAGCTTCGCGGCAGTGTACTGTTACTAAGGAGTACAGAAGTTAGTCAACATAAGTTTTCTGGACACGCTGTGAATACATCCCTGTACGCTCGACGGCCGCATCCATGCGGCCGACGGTCCCTCAAGCTTATGTCGACTAACTTCTGTACTCCTTAGTAGGATGACGATTTCAGAGTTCCCGCAGCAACAATTAACCAAATCCTTGAAGGTTTATGTGACATGTCAAATTACACACCCAACGTCTTTACCCCTCATCCAAAGCTGACGGATCTGCCGCCGCTGGCCATGGATGAGAAAACCATCGATGAAGACTTCCTGCGTTACTATAACCGCACACTGGGTCGGGACAAGCAACACTGTACCGACCACTACCTGTACGAGGCGCTCGCCTATACGGTGCGCGACCGGCTGATGGAACGCTGGAAAAACACCCGCTTCGCCTATGAAGAAGGCAACGCGCGGCGCACCTGCTATCTGTCACTGGAATTCCTGATGGGCAGGGCGCTGGGTAATGCAATGCTGAATCTGGGCATTACCGACGAAGTCGCCAGTGTGCTCTACGACTATGGCATTGAGCTGGAAGAGGTGGCAGACGCCGAGCACGATGCCGGGCTGGGTAATGGTGGTCTTGGGCGCCTGGCTGCCTGTTTCCTCGACAGCTGTGCCACCCTGCAGTTGCCGGTGCTGGGCTACGGGCTGCGCTACGAATACGGCATGTTTCGTCAGGAACTGATTAACGGCTACCAGCTGGAGGAGCCGGATCACTGGCTGCGCGACGGCAATCCGTGGGAGCTCGAACGGCCGGAATACACGCAGCGCATTCACTTCGGTGGCCGCACCGAAGTCTTCAATGATGAAAACGGCGAGCACCGGGTACGCTGGGTCGCCACCCATGACGTGCTGGCTGTGCCATATGACATACCAATCCCCGGCTATGGCAATGATACGGTCAACAGCCTGCGCCTGTGGAAGGCAACGTCGACCGACGAGTTCGACCTGGATGATTTCAACGCCGGCGATTATGCGCAGGCGGTCGAATCGAAGAATGATGCCGAACACATCACCATGGTGCTGTATCCCAACGATGCCAGCGAAAACGGCAAGGAGCTGCGCCTGCGTCAGCAGTATCTTCTGGCGTCGGCCAGCCTCAAGGATGTATTGCGCCGCTGGGTCCGTCTGAACGGCAGAAATTTTGACACGCTCAGTGACAAGCACTGTTTCCAGCTCAACGATACCCATCCCAGTATCGCGGTGGCCGAGTTGATGCGCCTGCTGGTCGATGAACACCGTATCGACTGGAATACAGCCTGGGGTATGGTCAACCGCGCCACGGCCTATACCAACCATACCCTGTTACCGGAGGCCCTGGAGAAATGGCCGGTGTACATGTTCGACAACATGCTGCCGCGCTTGCTGGAGATCATCTACGAGATCAACGCACGTTTCCTGGCCGAGGTATCACGGCGCTGGCCGGGGGATACCGACCGCCTGCGCCGCATGTCGATTATCGAGGAAGGCGATACACCAATGGTGCGCATGGCCTACCTCGCCATTGTCGGCAGCTTCTCGGTGAACGGCGTGGCCGAACTGCACTCGCGGCTGCTCAAGGAAGGTCTGTTCTGTGACTTCTACGAAATGTGGCCGGGCAGGTTCAACAACAAGACCAATGGTGTCACCCAGCGACGCTGGCTGAGCATGTGTAACCCGGGCCTGAAAAAATTGATCACAGAGCAGATCATCGGAGACAGCTGGACTACCAACCTCGACCAGTTACGCGCACTCGCGCCCTGTGCCGAGGATGCTGATTTCCGACAACGCTGGCACGATATCAAAATGGACAACAAGCAACGGCTGGCCACGCTGATTGAAAGCGAATGCGGCGTGAAAGTAAACTGCAATGCGCTGTTCGACGTGCAGGTAAAGCGCATTCATGAATACAAGCGTCAATTGCTGAATGCCCTGCATATCATCCATCTTTATAATCGTATCAAACGCGGCGACAGCGAAAACTGGACCAATCGCTGCGTGCTGATCGGTGGCAAAGCGGCGCCGGGTTATGCCATAGCCAAACTGATCATCAAGCTGATCAGTAATGTCGCCAGAGTGATCAACGACGACCCGGCGGTCGGCGACCTGCTCAAAGTGGTATTCTTCCCCAATTACCGGGTATCTGCCATGGAGACAATCTGCCCGGGCGCGGATCTTTCCGAACAGATATCCACTGCCGGAAAAGAAGCCTCCGGTACCGGCAACATGAAATTCATGATGAACGGTGCCGTCACGATCGGCACCTTCGATGGCGCCAATATCGAAATCCTGGAAGAAGTCGGCGACGATAATTTCTTCCTGTTCGGCCTGACCGCTGAACAGGTGGATGAAACACGCAAGGATTACCGGCCCTGGGAAATCATCGAGGCGGATGAGGACCTGCATGCTGTCATGAAACTGTTAAAAAGCGGCCACTTCAGCCAGTTTGAAATAAATCTGTTTGAACCCCTTATCCGCTCTATCAACAGCGCACAGGATCCCTGGTTGACTGCTGCTGACTTCCGCAGTTTCGTCAATGCGCAGGAACGAGTAGCCGAAGCCTATCGCGATAGAGAGCGTTGGACGCGCATGAGTATCCTGAACACCGCAAACAGCGGTAAATTCTCCACCGACCGCACCATGCTCGACTACAACAAGGAAATCTGGCAGCTGACACCGACTGCGCCGCTGACTTGACTCGCCCGGTGCCGGGAATCCAGGCGACCCACAAAGCCCATCCCGACCCAAGCCCATGATTTTGCTCCAGCAAATAAGGGCTCGGTGACAAATGATAATAAGTCTCATTTGTCACCGGCCCCTTCGCTATAGTCTGCCCCCTCTGATTCACTTATTATCCGGTCATGCACAAGTCCAGTTTCATTATTGCGATTGCCATTACTGCGCTCACTATCATGGCCTGGGCACTATACAACCGTCCGGACAGCGAACCGGCCTGGCCTGAGCGTATTCAGGGATTCGCCTTTTCCCCCTACCAGGCTGACCAGGGGCCCATCTGGAACAAGCACCCCAGCATCGAAGACATCGAAGCCGATCTGGCATTGCTGTCTGGAAAAACCAACGCCATCCGCACCTATACGGTGGAAAAAACTCTGGGCGACATTCCACGCCTGGCCGCCAAATACGGTATCAATGTCGCACTGGGCGCCTGGGTGGACGCCAATGACGAGAAGACCCGGAACGAAATCCTCAAAATGCTCAACATCTCGGTCCGCTCGCATAACGTG
>Ga0316193_10002479_pt1 | contig 13041 bp, 12 predicted proteins | sample MerIslsedime2_MG_FD_207735 | JGI IMG/M metagenome (GOLD analysis project Ga0316193, IMG submission 207735) | Coastal sediment microbial communities from Maine, United States - Merrow Island sediment 2 | ecosystem: Environmental > Aquatic > Marine > Coastal > Sediment | place: USA: Maine...
ATCCTGCGACAGGTCAAGACCGTGTATCTCGGCGCCCAGCGCGCCGGCCATGGGTTTGATTTCAAGCATTGTGATGTTTGAGCTCCTGGTTGTTGGGGTCTCCGCCTGCGCACTGTCGGACACTGCGCAAGCCGCCTATAATAACACTCGATTAATTCAGGCCGAAACGCACATCCAATGAAACTGCATATCATCACCACCGGTGGCACCATCGACAAGATCTACTTCGATGCCAAAAGCGATTACCAGGTGGGCGACCCGGTGATCGGCGAACTGCTGCGAAAGATGGCAGTAGGTTTTCCCTTCACCGTGGAATCGGCCATGCGCAAGGACAGCCTCGAGATGACAACCGAGGACCGGGAACTGATTCGCCGTCTCTCCAGCGAGTGTACAGAAGACTGCGTGCTGATAACCCATGGCACCGACGGCATGGTGGCCACGGCGGCAGTGTTGCAGGGGATCGAAGGCAAATGCATCGTGCTTACCGGGGCACTGCAACCGGCCGCCTTCAGCGCCAGTGACGCCATATTCAACGTCGGCTGCGCTATAGGCGCGGTGCAGAGCAAGCCCCCTGGGGTCTATATCGCCATGAACGGTGAAGTATTCGATGCCGACAAGGTGCGTAAGAATGTTCCGCAAAACCGCTTCGAGCATTTGTCTCAATGAAGTCCTTTGAGCAATTGGAGTTTCAGCACGGACCGCTTCGATTTACCGCACTGGCAGAAGGCTCCGGGCCGGTTGTGCTGTGCCTGCACGGCTTTCCGGACAGCGCCCGCTCATACCGATTGCAGTTACCAGCGCTGGCTGAAGCCGGCTACCGCGCTGTGAGCGTAACTTTACGCGGCTACGAGCCGGCTTCCATACCCGCCGATGGTGATTACAGCCATGAGGCGATAGCAAGTGATGTGATTGCCATCATCGACCAGCTGGAACAGGAGCGCGTGCACTTGATCGGTCACGACTGGGGTGCAATCAAAAGCTACACTGCCGCCGCACAGTCACCACAGCGATTCAAGAGCCTGACCACCATAGCGGTGCCGCATATTGGTCGCCTCATGTCGGAAATGCCCATGCACCGAAAGCAGCTGGCGATGTCCTGGTATGTGTTTTTCTTTCAGCTGCGAGGCATTTCCGATTACGCGGTCAGGCGCAACGACTACAGCTTTATCAGAATGCTGTGGCGCCGATGGAGCCCGGGGTGGCAGCCTCCTGAAGAGGAGTTGTTACACGTTATAACCGGCCTGAGGCAACCCGGCGTCACCCGGGCGACACTGGATTACTACCGCGATCTAATAAGCCTGCGCTCTATCTCCCTGACCGCAGCAGCCAGAGAGAAGGCAGCATTCAAAGTACCTGTGCCCACCATGGCGCTGACCGGCGAGCGCTGCGGGTGCGTTGATTCCGATCTGTTCCAGTCCCTCATGCGCGAAGAAGATTTTCCAGAGGGGCTGCGCGTTCATCAGATCGCCAATGCAGGGCATTTTCCCCACCAGGAACAGCCAGAGGTGGTAAACGCCCTCCTGCTCGACTGGCTGGCACAGCACGACCACCAGGCGTAATGGCTTTACTATTAACCGCCAGGCCATGAGGAAAAAACCACAATCATGAAAGCACTCGTCAAAAAGGAAGCCAGCCCTGGCATGTGGCTGGAAGATGTACCGCAGCCATCACCGGGCATTAACGATGTCCTGATCAAAGTCATGCGTACCGCTATCTGCGGCACCGACATGCATATCTACAATTGGGACAGCTGGGCGCAGAAGACCATCCCGGTACCCATGGTGGTGGGCCACGAGTTTGTCGGGGAGATTGTCGAGGTCGGCTCAAACGTTATCGATTTCCGGCCGGGGCAGATTGTCTCCGGTGAGGGCCACGTGGTCTGCGGGCGCTGTCGCAACTGCATGGCCGGGCGCAGACACCTGTGCGCGCACACCAGTGGTATCGGCGTGGATCGCCCCGGCGCCTTTGCGGAGTATCTTGCACTGCCCATGTCCAATGTGTGGGAACACACCGAAGGCATTGATCTGGATGTGGCCGCCCTGTTCGACCCCTTTGGCAACGCGGTGCATACAGCACTCCAATGGCCTTTACTTGGCGAGGATATATTGATCACCGGTGCCGGCCCCATCGGAGCCATGGCGGCGGCCGTGTGCAAACACTCCGGGGCCCGGAATGTGGTCATTACCGATGTGATAGATGCCAGGCTGGAGCTGGCAGCGCGCCTGGGGGCCACCCGCACAGTGAATGTCGGCAGGGAAAACCTCGCGGATGTACAAAAGGAACTGCACATGACCGAGGGCTTCGATGTGGGCCTGGAAATGTCGGGCAATGGCCAGGCTTTCAATGACCTGCTGGGCAGTATGTGCCACGGCGGCAAGGTATCGATCCTGGGCATACCCAGTGAAAATACCGCCATCGACTGGAATATAGTCATTTTCAATATGCTCACCCTGAAGGGCATTTACGGGCGGGAGATGTACGAGACCTGGTACAAGATGTCGGTAATGATCGAATCGGGGCTGGATATTTCCCCGGTGATCACCCATCGCATGAGCTACCGGGATTTCCAGCAGGGATTTGACGTCATGAGCAGCGGGGAGGCCAGCAAGGTCGTCCTCAACTGGGAAGACTAGGAGGCGAAGCGTGTACGCGAGATTCCAGGAACATGTCGCCAGCGAGTTGGCGGGTATCGAGGCTGCAGGGCTGACCAAGCATGAACGGCTTATCACCGGGCCCCAGGGCGCACATGTGGGTATTGTCGGCGGACGCGAGGTACTCAACCTGTGCGCCAACAACTACCTGGGGCTTGCCCAGCACCCCGAAGTGAATGCCGCTGCGGCGAAGGGATTGGAAGACTGGGGGTATGGCATGGCATCGGTGCGCTTTATCTGCGGCACCCAGACCCTGCACAAGCAACTTGAACAGACCATCAGCGCTTTCCTGGAAACCCAGGACACCATCCTCTACCCCTCTTGCTTCGACGCCAACGGTGGCCTGTTCGAAACGCTGTTGGGCGCAGAAGATGCCGTGATCTCCGACGAGTTGAATCATGCCAGCATCATCGATGGCATCCGCCTGTGCAAGGCCAGCCGCTATCGCTACCGCAACAACGACATGGCTGATCTGGAAACGCAACTGCAAGCGGCAGATGCCGCCGGCGCGCGCTTCAAGCTGATCAGCACCGACGGCGTGTTTTCCATGGACGGCTATATCGCACGGCTCGATGAGATTTGTGACCTCGCTGACAAATACGGTGCGCTGGTGCATTTTGACGACTGCCATGCCACGGGGTTTATCGGTGCCAACGGAAAAGGCACTCACGAGTTGCGCGGCTGTATGGACCGGGTGGACATTATTACCGGCACACTGGGCAAAGCCCTCGGGGGCGCCAGCGGGGGATACACCGCGGCTCGCGCAGAAATAGTCGCCCTGCTGCGCCAGCGCTCCAGACCCTACCTGTTTTCCAACACAGTGGCGCCGCCAGTGGTAGCCGGCGCCATCAAGGCCATCGAACTGGTAAGCGAGGCACCCGAACTGCGCGACAGGCTTCGGCACAACACAAGCCGATTCCGGGAGGGCCTGACTGAGCTGGGTTTTGAGTTGCAGGCGGGCGAGCACCCCATCGTGCCGGTGATGTTGCACGATGCTGTGGTGGCATCAAAGTTCGCCGAGGCCGTTCTCGAACACGGTGTTTATGTGGTGGCGTTTTCCTTTCCCGTGGTGCCCAAGGGCAAGGCGCGTATCCGCACACAAATGTCTGCTGCACTGACAGATGATGACCTGGCATTGGCGCTGGAAGCATTCGCCCGGGCCAAAGAGAGTGTCCTATAGGGTTCCATCCATAACGGGGTAATCGCAGTAGCCCTGCGCGCCTGCCATAGTAGCAATGAATTCCTCGCTCATATCGCCAGTTCCCCCGCCAGGGCTGCCAACTTTTTATCCCGGGTCCACAAACGCGCGCCGGGGCTAAGGTGTACCGAAGCCAGCAAGTGCATGTCGATATAGCCCACGCCGCGCCCCATCAGCTGACGGGCCTCTATAAACGACAGCACCTCCGCATCCGAGGCGACAGCCGCTCGGGGCAACCGCTCCAGATTCTCTATCACCTGCCAGCGATTGATCAGGTTGCCGCAGGCGAGCTCACCGGTGATGAACGGATGTACCAGTACGTTACTGGTTTCGAGGAGTTCCACCAGAGCGTCGCTGCCTCGCCGCAGATGCTCGATCCATACTGAGGTGTCGACCAGTATCATTTACCGCCAGACCGCCGCCTTGGCACCGCCTTGAGCTGGGGCTCAGTCGCGCCCAGCCGAGCGAGTCGGCGGGCACTCTCGCGTTCAATCAGCGCCCTCAGACCCTCCCGGACCAAAAGGGTTTTCTCGGCGATACCTGTCAGCCGCTGGGCATCTTTAAGGAGCGCGTCATCGATATTCAAAGTAGTTCGCATGGCAGCCTTTCTCATCCATATAAATTAGCATCATTTGATACATCAAATGATGTCATAATTCATCAAAAACGACCAGCCTTCAGATATTACGGCCCTGCAAGCCCTTTGCCCTTGCTGCCATATCTGCCTCACTCATAATGATGTCGCGGATTATTTGAGCTACCACCAGCTGCTTGAATTGCTAATTCGACAGGGACAGGGTTCCATCCATAACGGGGTAATCGCAGTAGCCCTGCGCGCCCCCGGCGTAGAGCGTACCTGGATCAAACTCCGCAAGAGCTGCCCCCGCACTGAATCGTTCCACCAGATCGGGGTTTGCTATATAGGGCCGCCCAAAAGACACTACCGAGGCACCACTACTGGCGATAACTGCGCTGGCTTGTTGCAAATCATAGCCGTGGTTCACCATCAGACGATCCCCGAAAAAGCGCTGGCCCAGCGCAACATTATCAATCCTGCCCGTTGGCACGCGCACGACATGCAGGTAGGCGAGATCCAGTTCCGCCATCTTCGCCAGCAGATATTCAAAGGTTTGCTGCGGTTGCGCATCGCTAATATCGTTGAAAGGGTTATCCGGGGAGATACGAACACCCACTCGGCCGGGGCCGTCTACCGAGGCCATTGCCGCCAGTGTTTCCAGCGGGAAACGACAACGGTTTTCCGCACTGCCGCCGTAATCGTCATGCCGTTGGTTGCAGCCGGTAGACAGGAACTGGGCAGGCAGGTAGCCGCTGGCACAATGCAGCTCCACGCCGTCAAAGCCAGCGGCATAGGCATTGGCAGTGGCGCGACGATAATCAGAGACAATCCAGGCGATCTCCCCGGTGCGCAATGCCCGCGGCTTGTCAAATGGCGCCATGCCGGACTGGTCGGTAAAAATATCGCCGCGCGCGGCAATGGCAGAAGGCGCTACAGTCTCGGCGCCTACCGGCTTATTGAGATGGCTGGCGACTCGACCCACATGCATCAATTGCGCGACGATCTTGCCGCCCAACCCGTGCACCCCCGCGGTTATCCGGGACCAGGCCGCTATCTGGGCATCATTAAACAAGCCCGGTGTACGGCAGTATCCCAGGCCACTGGCGCAGGGGGCGATGCCCTCAGAAACAATCAACCCCGCACTGGCGCGCTGTGCGTAGTAGTCGACCATGATATCGGTAGGCACGGCGTCGATATCAGCGCGACTGCGAGTCATGGGTGCCATGACCACGCGATTAGCCAGCTCCAGTTGGCCGAGAGTCACACTAGAGAAAATATCGATATCTTCTTCCCGCCCGCGCGTACCTGACTACCAGGCAACACTCGCTGTAATTGCACTGAGCTTAGGTTACAAGAAATTGACGCTGGCACCACCCACGTTCTGCTCGATCTGTTCACGATAGGTGCGCTCAATAAGGTTGCGCTTCAACTTCATAGTGGGCGTCAGCAGCGCGTTTTCGATGGTCCATTCCGGCACCACATAGATTTGCCCAACCCGCTCGTAGGCAGGCACCTCCGAATTGACGTCCTCCAGCAGTTTTTCCAGATCGGCCCGCACGGCTTCGCGATCCATGGCCGCTCCCATCTCTGATAAAGTAGCCAGCAACACCGGTTGATCCAGGCCGTGCCCCATAACACAAAACTGTGCGAGCAAGGGACTGCGACCAAAATGGTCTTCCAGGCGCATGGGTACAATAAACTTCCCCTTTGAAGTCTTGAAAACCTCGCTGATGCGCCCGGTTACCCAGAGGTTACCGTCGTCGTCAAACTTGCCCGAGTCACCCGTACAGTACCAGCCGTCATCAAATACCTCGGCGGTTTTCTCATCATTGAGGTAGTACCCTTTCATCAAGCCCTTGCTTTTAAATTGAATTTCTCCGGCATCGGATATGCGCACCTGAACACTGTCGTCCATCGGGCGACCCACGCAACCCGATACGGGCTGATCGTTATGTACCCAGGCGCAACCGTGTACGAAGTTCTCCGTCATACCGTAGCCATCGCGCAAGGCAATGCCCATGCTCAGAAACCAATCCTGCACATCCCGCGGGCAAGGTGCCGACCCCGTCATGACAAACTTCGCTTCAGCCAGACCAAGTTGCCTGGCTATACCCGCCCTCTGCTCAGCAGTGAGGCTGGCTTGGGCCTCCGGCGGAACGACTGCGTCAATGCCCTGCTTGAACTTGACCCACAGGCGCGGCACGGCGAAAAAGAAGGTCGGCTGTACTGAGCGAATCTCATCGGCAAAAGTTGCCAGGCCTTCGGAGAAAGACACCGAGCCATTGGCATAGAGGCTGTTCAGTTCCACGATAATACGCTCGGCAGCGTGGGACATCGGCAGAAAAGAGAAAAAGCGGTTTTCAGACCCGTCCATCTGCATATTCTTCACCAGCCCGGGCACTACATGTCCCGGTGTCTGGTGGGTATGCATCACACCCTTGGGATTACCGGTAGTGCCGGAAGTGTAAATGATAGTGAAGACATCGTCCGGATCGGGTATCGGGGATTCCGCGTAGGGCGGATACTCGGCGAGAATGGCTTCCAGGCTGGTATCACAATCAATCGTGCAACCGAGCATGGCTACGGTCTCCATACCCTCCACCAGTGCATCCTGGACATGCGCCGCCTGGTCGAAGTCGCCAGCAAATACCAGCTTCGCTTCACTGTGATTGAAAATATAGTTGGCCGAGCCCGTGTCCTGGCCGGGATAAATGGGCACGCTGATGTGCCCGCTGAGCATGATCGCCAGGTCCACTATCGGCCAGTCCCTGGAGTTGGAGGACCAGATGGCTATACGACTGCCAGCCGGGTAGTTTTTGGATTTAAGAAAACTGGCTATGCGCCTCACCTGGTCCGCAACCTCACGCCATGTGTACTCCCGCCATTCCAGGTTCTTCGGTTGGCGCAGGTAGACCTTATCGGGGGTTTCCTGCTCCCACCGGTAGAACATTTCCAGGGGTGATTTTACTGCTGCGGTCATGGTGGAACTCCTTTGTTATTTGGATGATAAGGTCGTTGAGAAATTACACAGTCGCTGAAGTATAGCTGCGGATGACACTACTGAAACCCTACATGATCTTCTACGCTGCCGGAGTCACGGTTGGTCCACCGCCTCCCGAATAATGCGCGCCACCAGCGCCGGGTCTTCCATGGGGATGAAGTGCGACATCCGGGGCAGATACAGGTCGCGCGCATTGGGTAGGAAGTCTGCCAGTCCGGGCCAGGTCGGCGAGCCGGCGAGGTTGTCAGGGTTGTCAAGATCCTGGGGGGCGCGCAACACCGTCACCGGCAGCGCCAGCCCGGGCAGCAAATCGAAAATCGCCTCATTTCCCTTCTGATTAACGTAGATGGACGCCTCGTGTAAGGGGTCACAGGCCAGTTGCAATGCAGACTCCTGCGGAACTGTGCGCAGGGCATATTTGCAATAATCCCTGAGAACCTGGCGCTGCCAACGAGAAAACGGCGCTCGGTTTTTGAAGCGTTGATACATTTCTTCGGCATTCTTCCATGCGTTTTTGCGTCGGGTGACGGGACTTTCAGCCGGATCGATTTGCTCTGCCGCCCCGAAGTTCTCACGGTAGTGCTCCCTGGGGAAAATCACCGGGTCGATCAGTACCAGGTGCTTGAAGCGCCGCTGCTGGCTGGCACCAACATAGGCCGTGAGGTAACCACCCAGTGAATGGCCCACACCAACGACGCGATGCAGATCAAGCGCTTCCAGTAATTCCTGGATATCCCTGGCCATCAGCAGCCAGTTAACCTGGCCGTGACTGTCGCTACCGCCGTGAAAGCGAAGGTCCACCGCATAAACATGCGCACCTGCCAATTTTTCGGCGATGCTGTCCCAGCAGCGGCTGTGGAACCCGGTTGCATGCAGCAACAAAACCGGGTCGCCGCTACCCGGCCATTCGGTCACCTGCAGGGTCACATCGGATAATTCGACCTGGTGTGTAATAGGTTGTAGTGGTATGCCTGTTGCCGCACTCATATCTTGTCCCTGGATTCGTGCCGGATTCTACCAGAATCGCCCACTGCTGAACCTGTGGCGCCAGACTGCAGACGATAGGCAGCCGGTGTCGTTCCCTTCCAGCGCCGGAACGCCGTGCGAAAGCTGCGCGCATCCGCATAGCCCAACTGCCCCGCGATAGCGCCTACCGTCAACCCGGTTGAGGAGAGGTAGCGACAGGCGCTGGCATGGCGCTCACCTTCCAGCAATGCTCTATAGCTCGTGCCAATCGCCTGCAGGTGGCGTCGCAGAGTGCGTGCGCTAAGGCTGAAATGCGCGGCAACCTGCTCCAGCGTGGGCACACTCCCCTCCCGCGCCACTATCAGCTCCCTGATCGCCTCAACAAGGCCTCGCTCTTCCTGCAGGGACGCCATGCTCTGGCGACACATGTCCCGAAACAGTGCGCTGTATTCCGGCTGCGGGTAAGGCAGGGGCATGGCGAGCAGCTTCTGTGGCAGCAGCAGTGCATTGCGCTCACTGTCACACATAACCGGGCAGCGAAATACCCGACGAAATTCTTCACCCGTCACCGCCCGGTTGCTGTGTGCCATCTCAACTCCAGCGAAAGCCACAGTCTCACCCGCCAGTTCGTTAAACACCGACTGCAGGGAGGCGATAGTACTTTCTATTTCCAGTGCGGCAGCCAGCGCATCATCGGCGGTGGGGAACAGGGTCAGGCAGCGGCAGGGCACGCCGCGATAATCCTCATAAGTGAGACCGTGGTGCGAGGCCCAGCTGATCAGGGGCGAAAACTCCGTCACCATTTCCAGCGCCTCATTCAGGGTTTTCGTGCCCATAACGGCGTAGCCGAGAATGCCGTAGCTGGACAGGGAAAGGCGCCGGCCGACGCGAATACCCAGCAGTGGATCCCTGTTGCGGTGGGCAATACGGGTGTAGATCTCCAGTTCCTGCCCCAGTGTGAGGCGCTGGCCGGGGTCTGCCAGCACCCTGGGGGACACGCCGGTGCCCGCCAGAATGGCGCGGGTAGAACCATCCTGCACCGCTTCCAGCTCTTTCAGCATCAGGCGAATCTCGTGGCTGTTCAGCAGTTGCCGCTGTATAACCCGGGGGGCGCTTCCACCCTGGCGCGATAGGGGCATTTAAGGCCCATCCTGTGTCCGTTTATATCCCCTCATTGTCCCCTATCGGCCCTGCCCAATCCAGCACCAAGCACCTATGCTGCAATGATCCATACTGGAGCGCGCCACCTCAGCCTCGTTGATCCAATGAAAGCAAAAACACTATGAAGAATCGCTACGACGCCATCGTGATTGGCGCAGGCCATAACGGCCTCACCAATGCGGCCTACCTGGCCAAGGGTGGCCTCGACGTGCTGGTGGTAGAAAAAAACGATTACATTGGCGGCGCTGCCGTCAGCCGCGAACTGCACGAAGGCTGGATCTATTCCAACTGCTCCTACGTGTGCAGCCTGTTGCGGCAGACGATTCATCGCGACCTGGATCTCACCCGTCACGGCCTGATGATCGTGCCCTATAACGGCACTACCAACTTCGCCCGGGACGGCAACTACATCGCTGAGTATCCCGATGAAGCCATGCAGTATCGCGAGATGAGACGCCACTCCCTGCGCGACGCCGACGCCATGCATCGCTACAACACCGACCTGATGCGTTACGCCAAGCTGATACGCCACTTCCTGCTGCGCACCCCGGCAGACCCCACCTCGTTCAAACCGCGAGACCTGGGTGAGCTGCTGTTCATGGGCAAGAAGTTTGCCGGTATGGGAGAAGACCAGGTTTACGAGTTCATCCGCTTTATGACCATGAGCGCCGGGGATTTTCTGGACGAGTACTTCGAAAACGACCTGGTCAAGGCCCTGTATTCCACCAGCAGTATTATCGGCACGGCCCTGGGTGTGTACTCCCCGGGCACCGCCTATGTATTGCTGCACCACGTGATGGGTGACGTGGACGGCGCAGTGGGTGCCTGGGGCCTGGCCCGGGGCGGCATGGGCGCCATCTCCAACGCGATTGCCGGCGCCCTGCGCGAACACGGCGGCGAGATTCGCACCAGCGCTCCGGTAGAGCAAATTATTGTGCGCAACGGCCGCGCGGTGGGTGTGGCGCTCGATAGCGGTGAGGAGATACACGCCGATATCGTGGTGTCTAACCTGGACCCGAAGCGCACTTTCACCGTGATCATGGACCGCAAGGATATTCCCACGGACCTGCGCAAGAAGGCCGAGAATTTCAAGATCCGCGGTTCTTCCGGCAAGGTCAATATCGCCCTTACCGGCGCTCCGGATTTTCCCTCGCTACCCAAAGGACATGCACTGCGCCATGGCTCCTTTCAATTCCTGGATTCCATGGAGCGAATGGAGCGGGCTTATGACGACTGGAAACACGGGCGCTGGTCTGACGATCCCTTCGTCGAGATGACACAATCCTCCATGTGGGACCCCACCATCGCTGCGCCGGGAAACTACTTCGTGTCCTGCTTTATCCAGTATTGCCCGGCTGAGGTGGAAGGCGGCTGGACGCCGGAAAAACGCGACGCCTTCGGGGAAACCGTGATCGACCAGATCTGTAACTACTCCCCCAACTTCCGCGACCTGATTGCCCATATGGAAGTACGCACACCCTGGGAGATCGAAAACGAGATAGGCCTCACCGAGGGCAATATTTTCCAGGGTGAACTGACTATCGACCAGTTGATGTTCAACCGCCCCTTCCCCGGCTACTCACAATACCGCGGGCCGGTAAAAGGCATGTATATGTGTGGCTCGGGCACCCACCCCGGGGGCGGCGTGTCCTCCGCCTGTGGCGCCAATTCCGCAAGAGAGATCCTGCGCGACCTGCGCAGGCCCAACGTGGTGCCGGAGGATGATGTCGATGAGTAAGTCACACGATATTGTCATCATCGGGGGCGGCCACAACGGCCTGGTGTGCGCGGCCTACCTGGCAAAAGCCGGCCGCAAGGTCCTGGTTCTCGAAGCGGGCTCGCAAGCCGGGGGGCTGGGTGCCACGCGTGAGTTTGCCCCGGGCTTCAGGGCCTCAGTCGCCGACACGCTACCGCAACTGGGCCGCCAGTTGGTCACGGAACTCGAGCTGGAGCGCCACGGATTTTCCCTGGCGGCAGAGTCCCTGCCCACTGTTGCCCTGTCCGCCACCGCCGCGCATATCACCATCGGTCCGGGAGGGCTGGCGGGTGCGTCCGCTGCAGATACGGCGTCATACCAAAGCTATTTGCAGCTTATGCAAAAATTTGCAAGGGCGATCAAACCATTCTGGCACAAACGCCCGCCGGTGCTGGGCAGCGGCGGGCTGAAGGACGCCGCCACCCTGGGCCAGTTTGGCTGGAACCTGCGCACCCTGGGTAAAACCGATATGCGCGAACTGATGCGCATGATCGCCCTGCCCGCCCGGGATCTGATGGATGAATTCTTCGACAGCCCCGAGCTGAAAGCCGCCCTCAGCTGGGACGCCAACATCGGCAGCAAGCTGGCACCGCGCTCTCCCAACAATGCGGTGCTGGCATTGCTATACCGCATGAGCGGCGATCTCAGCAGCGGCCTCCCCCTGCCCCGGGGCGGTACCGGCGGACTGACCGACGCGCTGGCAGCAGCGGCCCGCAGTCACGGTGCCGAACTGCGAATGGACAGCCCGGTGGGCAGCGTAACGGTGGCGCAGGGGCGGGTCACAGGCGTAGAACTTGCCAGCGGCGAAACCATCGCAGCAGATCATGTTGTTTCCAACGCCGACCCGAAAACCAGCTTTTTCAAACTGCTGGGGGCCAGGCACCTGGATGTGCAATTCACTCACCGCATCGATCGGCTGCGTACCGATGGCTATGTTGCAAAATTGCACCTCGCCCTTAAGCGGCTACCTGACTTTACGGGACTGGAAAAACCCGAGGGGCGGCTGCTGTTGGCACCGGGGATGGACTTTATTGAAAACGCTTTTGACGCAGCCAAGTACGGTGGTTATGCCCGGGAGCTGCCAATGGCAGTTCTGCTACCCACTCTGTACGACGACAGCCTGGCGCCACCAGGCCAGCATGTGCTGTCCGCACAGGTGCAATATGCACCCTACGCGGTAAAAGGTGGCTGGGGCGCTCACCGCGATGCTTTCCTGGAAAACGTCATGACAAGCCTGGAGCGTTACGCACCGGATATCCGCGATTGCGTGGTGGCCAGTGAATTGCTGACCCCGGCGGACCTGGAACAACAATTTAATGTCACCGGCGGCCACTGGCACCACGCCGAGTTCGCCCTGGACAACTGGTGGATGAACCGGCCGACCTATGGCGCGTCCCAGTACTGCACCCCGGTGCCGGGCTTCTACCTGTGTGGCGCCGGAGCCCATCCCGGTGGCGGCATTATGGGCGCCGCCGGCCGCAATGCCGCGCGCGCGATCCTGGAGGTGAACTGATCATGCCGCTCAAAGCCCAACTGCAAAGCGCCGATGCCATCGACCACGTACACAACGGCATACTGCACTCGCCGTTCCACACGCGCACCTCACAGCTGAATATCAACCAGCAGTGGGGTCTGTGGAATGGCTACGCCTCGGCCACATACTATGCCGACGCCCACCTGGAATACTTTGCCACCCGCAACACCTGTGCCGTGTTCGACGTATCCCCCATG
>Ga0316193_10002480_pt1 | contig 13039 bp, 12 predicted proteins | sample MerIslsedime2_MG_FD_207735 | JGI IMG/M metagenome (GOLD analysis project Ga0316193, IMG submission 207735) | Coastal sediment microbial communities from Maine, United States - Merrow Island sediment 2 | ecosystem: Environmental > Aquatic > Marine > Coastal > Sediment | place: USA: Maine...
TGCACCGAGAGCTCCAGTGCCTGTTGCTCTCGGTATCCGCCTAGAACCTTCGCGGCCGCCGTGTGGTGAAACAGAGCGGCGTCCCAGCTCGGGCGCGCCTTCGACCGAATCCTCCGTCATCTCCGTCTCCCCGCCGACCCGTAGAGCTTGCGCCTGCCCGAGCGCCCTAAGAGGTCGACGACGCCTGGGCCTGTTGACCTCGCTCGCGTACGAGTGCTGAGCCAATGCATGGCTGCGAGCCTAGCGATGCGAAACGCACACTGTACTTGGACAGGTGGACCTAAGCGGTTCGCTTCGCCTTGTGATCGGGCGGAGCCTAGTCATCTTCGTCGCCGCACTGATTCTTGTCTCCTGCGGGGATGATTCTCCAACCGTACCCCCAGCGCCGCCACTGCCTGACTCGAGCTGCGAAGGTTTGTGCGGAGCGCCCAATGAGCACACGGGGCTGAGCAGCGACGTATCGTCTCGAGACGTTTGACAGCACCAGTGATGCAGCGCTTGCGGGCGGCATCGTTACGCACGGGATTGCCTGTGGTTTGTGCTCCTCACTCGAAAATCCTGCAGCATATGCCGAGACGCCTGATCAAACGGGCCCTGTTCGGCAGCGCCCTCTCGAGAATCAGGGGATGGTGGAGGAGCTCGACGCGTGCATCCAAGATGCAGTGGGCTTCACGGCGCCTTACAACGCCCTAAACGACTCGCGCGAGTGCCTGAGCATTTGCGTTGCTGAGCTGGGCTCGCCGTACAACCAGGAGGACGGCTTGCTCAACCCTTGCCTGCAGTGCGATGAAGACAACTCAGGGCCCGTATTCAAGACCATGGCCGGTCGAACGCGTCGAAGCTCTAGGTTGGCGGCAGCCATTTGCCGCGCGTGCGACCAGGTCTGGCGCGTGGATCACACTTACGAGTAGCACTGCTGCGTCCGTAGAGATCGTCTGCCAGACAGGGAACCCATGGAAATTCCAGCACCTCCGCATCCCGCGTTCGACGACCGCGAGTGTTATCCACGCTGTCGCAAAAGCGCCTTCCTAACTCTAGAATGTTCCCGGACGTAGCAGGGCAAAACGCGGACCTGAGCTGTAGGCGAATCGCGTGGCGCGATTTCCTTTTACCCCAGACCCGCAGCTGGGCTTTTCGGCTAGACTACGCGGCCTATGACCGATCAACGCATCCGTTTCGCACCAGTCTTCGCGCTAGTGCTCGCTGCCTTCGCCCTCCCCGGCACTACCACGACCAGTAAGGCCGAGGAGTCGTACACCTTGCGTATCGCCACTCTCGCACCCGCTGGGTCGTCGTGGATGAAGATCGTCAACGCCTGGAACAAGACGCTGCAAGATAAGACCAAGGGCAGACTGAAGGTTAGAACGTATCCGGGGGGCGCTCAGGGTGACGAGCGCGACTTCATTCGCAAGATGCGTGTCGGTCAGCTCGATGGAGCCGTTGTGACGATGACGGGAATGAGCATGGTCGTCCGATCCATGATCGTCTTGGTGCTGCCTGGTTTCCTCGACACCTACGAAGAGCTCGACCGGGTGCGTGCAAAGATGGCGCCCGAGTTCGAGGCCATGTTCGACAAGGAAGGCTTCAAGCTGGTGGGTTGGGGCGATGCCGGCAGGAACCGACTGTTTGCCGCGAAACCTTTCAGGTCGCCATCCGATCTCAAGTCTTTGCGACCATGGGTTTGGAAAGACGAGCTGGTCTTCGTCGAGCTCTATGACGTGATCGGGGCCAATGCGGTTCGCCTCGGTGTGCCCGAGGTCTACCCGGCGCTCCAGACCCGCATGATCGACATGGTCTCATCCTCGGCCCTCACCGCGGTTGCCCTTCAGTGGTACACGCGAGTGAAATACATGACCGGGTGGAACTCCGCGATCATCGCCGGTGGCACGATGATGCGGAAGGACAAGTTCGACGAGCTTCCTCCCGACCTGCAAGAGATCTTTCAATCCACGGCCGACCGTGCCCACGACCTGATCAACAAGACGATTCGTAAAGACGACGAGGAGGCCTATAAGCTCGTCGTGAAGAGGGGGATCCAGGTCGTCGACGCGGGCGACGCGAAGGCCGAATGGGACGCGGCCTACAAGAAGGTCCGCGACAACTTCACCGGGCGCCTTTTTTCCAAGAGCTTGCTGGACGCCGTGACCGAAGCAGCGAAGCCGTAGCTCAGATTGACCCAGTGCTGCGGACAGCCAGCCAGCAGCAACCCCAGCAACCAGCAACCCCAGCAACCAGCAACCCCAGCAACCCCACCGAGGTTGGCGTCCGTTGTCGGTGTCGATGCGTTCCGCCACTTGAACCGTGACAAAGTATTGAAATCACGTCGGAGGGAGCTGGCAGACGTCGTGCGTACCGATTCTGCATGACCCAGCCCCGTCTCGTCTTGCCCGGCGACACCGTCGTGGTCACACGTCGCACTCTTCGTCGTCACCACCTCTTCCGCCCGGACGCCGCCATCCGGCAGCTCTACCTCTACGCCCTGGCCGTTAGCGCCCGTGAGTTCGGGATCTTGGTGCACGGTGTCACGCTCATGTCCACGCATCAGCACTTGGTGTTCACTGATCCGAAGCGTCGCTGCCCAGACTTCCTGCGCCGACTTCACCGCCTCGTGTCTCTCGGCACGAAGGTGCTTCGAAAATGGGAGGGGCCCACCTGGGACCACGAACGCACCTCGGTGGTTCGGCTCCTGACCGAGCGGGCGGTCATCGAAAAGCTCGCGTATGTGATGGCCAATCCGGTCAAAGCGGGCTTGGTCCAATACGCCCGCGACTGGCCTGGGGTCACCGTGCTGACCCACGAGCTCGGACGCCGCACCTTTCGCATCGAGAGGCCCGCAGTGTTCTTCGACCCCAACAATCCCCAATGGCCCGACGTCGTCGAGTTGTCGCTCACACTCCCGCCCACCCTCGAGCAAGCCTATGGCGCCCAAGCCGTGGGTGAGGCAGTCAGCGAAGAGCTTCAGCGCCAGGAGCAACTCGCTCGCGCCGAAGTGAAGAAGCGTGGCTGGCGCGTCCTCGGGGCCGACCGTGTGCGTCGTCTCTCTCCGTACCGACGGGCCACGAGCTTCGAGCTGCTTCGGGACCGCAATCCGACCTTCGCCGTCGGGCGTGGGCAGAAGAAGGCGTTCTTTCAAGCGGCGGCGGAGCTTCGCGCGTTTCGCCTCGCGTACCGTCAGGCGCTCGAGCAGTGGCGTGCGGGGCTGCGCAGCGTTGTGTTTCCTCAGGGCACCTGTTGCATGTGCCACGTGCACAGCGTCGTCGTGCAGACCTAGGGAGACGGCTCAGAACAGGACGACTCGACCGTCAGTTTGGTTGGTCGTGGCACCGGTGCGTCTGGAGCTCTGGAATCCGGCCCGATACAGAGCTCCGAGGCCTTCGTCCGTTCGTTGCGGCGGACGGACGGCGGCCTGGGCTCGACAGCTCGGCGACCGCCTACCCTTTGAGGCGTCCTGTTGGACCCCGAGTTCAACATTCTCACAGGTCAACGTGGGTCGGGTTGTGACATTCTCACAGGTCAACGTGGGTCGGGTTGTGTGCACAGGTCAACGTGGGTCGGGTTGTGTGGGTCGGGTTGTGGTGACGGCCCAATGAGAGAACGTGTCCGAGGAAGGGCAGTCCACCGCGCACGAAGGGTGCCCGCTCGACCGTTCGACTGGTGTTTTGATCCCCGCCCGGCACGGCATCAGTATCGCACGTAGGGCGCCTTGATGGGCCGCTTTACGCCATGAGGCGGCCTTGCCCTTCGTCGCTGGTTCGGCATACCCTCAGACTCGAGGTTTCCATGAAGCCGGTACCGGACGGCGCGATCAGGATGGCGGAGGCCGCGTACGACCTCCATGTCCCCGACAAGGACTGGTTTCCCAATGTGATGGAAGCCGCTGTCGCGCTGATCGATCACGGTCTCGGAGTGGCGGGCTTGGTGGGCACCATGCCTCGAGATCCCTCGGAGACCCAACTCGTCGAAGAGCTGCATATCGCGACCGGGCCCGAGGATTTTCCGATGCGGCTGATGCGCGCGATGGCGGAGCTTCCGCAGGAGAGCATTCGGCCGCAGGTGCATTCGGGCATTGGCGTGCTGTCCGAGGTCAACGCCGAAGAACCGCGCTTCATGGAGGCCTGGCGGCGTCACATCGACTATGCGGAGGACGGGATCGGTGTGACGGGGATGGATCCGAACGGACGAGGGGTCCACATCATCGCGCCTGTGCCGAAGACCAAGACGTTGAGTCGCGCCGAGCGGGACAAGTGGCAGATGCTCGCCGCGCACTTGAGCTCCGGCTTGCGTTTACGCGGGGCGGTCTCGAAAGCTCATCGAGAGCCGCTCGCCGAGAATCAGCTTCCGTGCGGTGCGGACGCCGTCCTGGACGCGAACAGCTTCGGTGTGACCGAAGCGGTGAACGATGCACGTTTGCCCGATTCGCTGAGGGAGCTGCGCGACGCAGCCGTCCGCATCGACCGTGCGCGCGGCCAGCTTCGACGGGAAGATCCGCACAAAGCGCTCGAGATCTGGTGGGCGCTTCTCAAAGGACGGTGGTCGATGGTGGAGTGGTTCGATACCGACGACCGCCGCTACGTGCTCGCGGTACCGAATGCCCCGCGGATCGTCGACCCGCGAGGGCTCACCGAGCGCGAAAGCCAAGTCGTGGCATACGCAGCGCTCGGTGATAGCCACAAGTTGATCGCCTACCGCCTCGGGATCTCGCGCTCGCGAGTCAGCAATGCGGTCGCCTCGGCGATGCGTAAGCTAAACGTGAAGACGCAGGCGCAGCTCGTGGAGAAGCTTCACATGATTGCAGCGGAGACAACCGGGGATTCGGAGACCTAGCCGTGGCTCGAGTCGTTCGTCGCGCTGGCCTCCTGCCGATTCTGTCGATGCTGCTCTCGGTTGCCTGGCTCGGGTGCAGCTTGGACAGCAGCGGTGGTGGTCCAGGACCTGGCACCGGCGGTGGAGGCGGCGAGGGAGGCGCCGGCGGGGTTGAAACCTCCTCACTTCGCGTGGCTCATCTCGCCGTCGGGATTCCAGAAGTCGGCGCGACCCGCCTCGACTTCCGCGTGGTCAACCAAGGTTCCTTCAACGACATCGCGTTCGGGCGCGTAAGCCAGAGCGCAGAGCTTCCATCCGGGGTTCATCAGCTAGACCTGATGCTCCCAGGGGGAGTCACTCCACTTGTTGGGGTGAGCTGGGAGCTGGAGGCCGACGTCAGGTACACCGTAGTCGCCTATCGCGATGCCACAGCGCCGGAGCTGACCGGCTTGATCGTGCTCGAAGAGCGCACCAATGGGCTCGCCGTGGATCGCGGCCGCGTGCTCGTCGGCCACGGAGCGGACGACAGTACGTGGGCCACGGTTGCGATCGTGGATGTCAGCGCCAATGCGTTGCTCGCTTCCGGGCTCGTCCTCGGGACGCAAATCGAGCCGGTCGACCTCGAACCCGGTCCACAGGAGCTCGGGTTTTCGATCTCTTCGGTGCCGCCGGCGATCGACGAGGGCCCGTTCGAGATCGATGTCTCGGCTGGGGAGACGTCGGTCGTGATCCCGGTCGACGAAAACCTCGTCGACGGCGCCACCGATCCTGTAATCTACGTATTGAAGCGAGGTACCGTCGGAATGATTCCGGTCGTGCCAGGCGGGTAGCGCGCCATGCCACGCTGCTCGACAACAGTTCTCGTGCTCGTGTTCGCAGCCTGCGGTGGCTGCAAGACCGAGTCTCCGCTCGAGGAGTACGAACGACCGAGCTACCAGCGTTTCGAGGAGCTCGAAGCGGGGCGCCACACGCTGTTCGGGCTGCCGCCGGAAAACGGCCCGATCACCGAAGCCTGCTGTATGCCGACCTGCACCTACTTCGAGGACGGACAGCTCAGAACGTGGACGGCCCCGCAGTATACCGTCGAAGACCTCCAGGCCCTTCGCGACGACTGGGAGCTCGCCGAGCCCTGGCCCGTGTTCGAGGAGAACGAGCTCGCCCCACCGCCTGCCGACGTTCCCATCGAGCAAGGGGTCTGCGCAGTGCTCCCGAGGTTCGACCTCAAGAACGGCGAGGGGAGCCCGATGCCCTACGACCTCGTCGACTACGAGACTCGTAACGAAGCAGAGCAGGAGGGTGCCATGGTCACCCACAGCGGGAAGTGCGGTGCATGCTCTTCACTTCGAAACCTCGCTGTCTACATCGCGAATCCCAACTTGACCGAGCCGGTTCGCCGGTGTGGGATCACCGGCCTCATCGACCGCGATCTCAGCCGACTGGCATGCATTGCAAGCCTCGGGTTCGATCTTCCATGCGCGCAAGCGTGGGACATCAACACGCGCAACACCCAAAAGGAATGCCTCAGGGTCTGCGGCGAGCCGGGCGCGCGCAAGCGACCGGGCAACAAGCCCTACGACTGCAATCCCGAAGGCTTCGTACCCGACGACATCAATCTCGTGAACAGCTGCCTTGCCTGCGATGAAGAATACAGCTTGAGGTTGTTCCGGGATGCAGCGGGGCGCTCTCGACGCAACTCCGGGCTGCCATCGCCGATCTGCCGCACGTGCATCGACGTGCGCCGGATCGAACACCGCTATCCGGTGCCAGGGCGATGATCGAAGCTCGAAAGCTTCGAGCGGGCGCTGTCGTCGCCCTCGTGACGCTCGGAGTTGCCGTGCCGGCCTCCGCGGATCCCGACCCCGTGGCCGGCAAGGAGAAGCCTGCAAACTGCGAAGAGCCACCGCCAGAGCCAGCGTGCAAGAGGGAATGCACCTACCGTTGCACCTGCAGACGGGGCATCTTCGCGACCGACTACAAGAATGTGCTCCTCATCATTGCAGGCTCGACGTTCGCGGGAAGAATCGAGCTCGAATACGAGCGCGCGCTTCATGACCGAATCTCCGTGCTCGGAGGGTTTTACGCGGTCGCCTTCGATAGCCTGGGCAACGACACGTTGGTTGGCTTCGGTGGGCTCGCCGGAGCGCGGGTCAATCTTGTCGGTAGGGCACCGGAGGGCATTTGGTTTGCCTGGCAAGTAGGTGGTTTTCGACGGAACTCGCGGGGGAGCCAAGATGTCGTGCTCAGAGGGATGCAGACCGGCGGCATGTTTGGATGGACCGGCGTCTGGAAGCGGTTCGCGTTCACCCTCGGCGCCGGATTCGCGTATACGTCCGGGCGCATTGAGGTGCTCGAGCAGAGCGTTCGCGACCGTGAGTGGAACCCCTGGCTCCGGCTTGGGCTAGGCGTGGCCTTCTAACGTATGATCACGCGAGCGCTGCCACCTGTGCCGACAGCACGGCCTGCGGGTTGTCCTGCGGTGCCGGGAACCCGCTCAGTTGCAGGAAGAGCAACGACAGTGCGGCCGCGAGCGCCAGCGGAAGCGGGTGGCTTCGCGCGATCGAGGCGATGTATTCGGCTCGCTGGTTCTTTGCTTGTGCGACGACTCGGTTGATCTCTTGAAATCGGTCCATAATGACACTCCCTTGCGCGTGGATGGTTGTGAGCACTGCGCACGATCATGAGTACATCAGAAACGCTTCTCGTATCTATACGCAATTGTTGCGCTTTCATACGTAGATCGTTCGGCTCCGTACGTAGATCGTTCACCGCGATACGTAAATCGTTCGCTTTTGAGCCGGGCGCTTCGACCTCACCCGGGCTCGGCCGTGCGCATTCCTGGTTTGCGTCCGCCGACCGGTGGAACCGTTTCGTGCCAGATCGCCTAGAGTAGCCGCGATGCGCTCAATCTCGCGGTTTCTCCTGCTCTTCCTCGGAGCGCTGCTGATCGTCGCGTTCGGCGCCTCGGCCTTCCTGCTCAACACGTATGAGCCGGCGCCCGTCAATCCAAGCTGGCGGGTTTCGCCGGCAACGAGCGTCCCCGAGGATGCGGTGACCGTGCGGTACACCGGCACCGCAACGCTCGTGTTCTCCGACGGCGAAACGACATGGATGACCGACGCTTGGTTCTCGCGGCCCCCACCGCTCGAGGTGTTGTTCGGCAAGATCGAGCCGGACCTCGATGCGATTACCGGAGGCTTGCGGCGCAACGAAGTCGAAAGACTCGCTGTCGTGTTCGTGCTCCACTCCCACTACGACCATGCGATGGATGCGCCCGAGGTGGCGAGACGGACGGGCGCCGTGCTCCTCGGCTCGGAGTCGACGGCCAACATTGGTCGTGGGTGGGGGCTCGACGAATCACGCATTCGCGTGGTGGCCGATCGCGAGCCGATCGCCGTCGGTCGTTTCACGCTGACCCCGATCGAGCTTCGCCATTTTCAGTTTCCCGACCCGGCGCTTCGCGCTCGAGCGCTTGACAATCCGGACATCACCGCGCCGCTGGAGCCGCCGGTCTCGGCGTTCGACTACCGAGTGGGCCAGGCATACGGGCTGCACGTCACCCATCCGAAAGGGTCCTGGCTCATTCTCGGGAGCGCCGGCTTCGTCGAGGGCGGGCTCGAGGGCTACGACGCCGATGTGGTCTTTCTTGGCGTGGGAGGCCTCGGGTCGCAGACCGAGGCCTATCGGGAAAGCTACTGGCGAGAGTCCGTCGACTACGCGAAGCCAAAGCGCCTAATCCCCATCCACTGGGACAGCCTCACCGGCCCGATCGAGGGGCCCTTCACCGGCATGGTCCGCGCCGCCACGCTGCTCTCCAAAGGCTCCGACCGGCTTCGGCCGTTTCTCGAGGCCAAAGCGGCCGCTCACACTGAAATTGAAGTCACTACGCTCCCGCGCTACGAGCCAGTCGTGTTGTTCTGAGCGGATTCCGCGGGCACGCGCTGGTGCCCATCACGCCCGATCCACGAAGCGCTCGACATGGCGAGAAACAGGTTCGTCAGACACACTCCCGCGGCGCCAAAGAAAGAAAGTTTACTTGAAGACGAAGATCACGGAAATGCTCGGTATCGAGCACCCCATCATTCAGGGCGGGATGTACTACGTCGGCTTTGCCGAGCTTGCAGCCGCGGTGTCCAACGCAGGCGGGCTCGGAATCATCATCGGCCTCACCCACAAGACGCCCGACGACCTGGCCAAAGAAATCGCTCGCTACCGTGAGATGACCGACACGCCCTTCGGCGTAAACCTGACCTTTCGAGCGTAGCAAAAACAAAGGCCCTTTTGGCGCACCACGCGACGCGACATAAGATCTAGTATGGCGCAATTCGGCGTTTAGCGTCATCCCGATGGGCTAAGAGGCCTCGCGACGATTGCTCGTCGCGTGGTTGTGTGTGCGCAAATACGTCGCGCACACCACGACCGCCTTTGTATGGATTTCGAGCTCGAGGCTCGATGGCGGGCTCCGGGCTGGCCAGACGTAGGCGGCGTCAAGCGCTGCCAGATCGACTTGCTGCTGTCCTCGGCAGCACGGCGAGCGCTTCCGTTTCACAGAGGAGCTCGGGCCGGCAGACTGGCGCCGCGACCAACACGTTGGGGAAGCCCTCGAAGCCGGCTTCGTGAAACTTCTCCCGAAGGCGTTGAGCGTCCTCAGGGTACTTCAGGTAAGTGATCGCGGAGACGACGTCGCCGAAGGTCGCGCCCTGACCCTCGAGCAGAGCAGCGACGTTCACGAGCATGCGATCCACCTGGGCCTCGAAGTCGCCCAGATGCGCTGTCCTGCCGGCCTCGTCGATGCTCGCGGTCCCGGAGACGTGGAGCGCGACCTTGTTCGTTTCAACGATCCGCATTCCGCGGCAAAAGTCGGAGCCGTAAAGTGCGGCTTCGTTGAGCGTGGGCGTGGTCATCAGGGTCCGCACGGGCAGGCGTTCCGCCTTCACGGCGTACACGCCCAGGCAGAGATCATGCTCCGCGGGAACCGGCCCGGCGCCGATGCCGGTGCTGGCTGGGGCCGGGTCGATCCCCCGCGCCTTGAAGAACGCGCGTCGCGCCCGATTCAGATCCCCGTAGTCGCGGTCCATCTCGCGTAGATAGATCCAAGTGCGCACGACGTCGCCGAACTCCATCCCTGCCTGCTGCAGGAGTTTTTCGGCGACGCCGAACATCGCAAGCGTCTGCTCGTAGGCATCCTCGCCGCGCCCGTAGAGACCTCCTGCGTAGAACCGAATCTCCTCGCCGACGTGGACCCCCAATCCGCGCGTTCGGGCGCATTCCGCGCAGCCACAGGTTGGCCTGGCCTCGAAGGTGTCGACCCGCAGTGGCGGCCGATTCGGAAGGACCGCCTGGATCGAGACCTCGAGCGAGCTCCCCTCCTTCAGTGGGGGTTGCTCGATCTCCGTCGTGGCGGGTCGATGAGACCGTGCCTCGCACGCCGCGAGAACCCGACCGCGCGCCGCGCGAATGCGCTCGAGGTCCTGCCGCAGGTTCCTCAAGAAAAGCGTCTCGCAGACGACCGACGCGAAGCTCCCTCCCTCGGCTTCGAGGACACCGAGGATCGCGCGATAGACCGCCTCCGCCTGCTGGCCCGCATCCACCGCCTCAGCGGGGGGCTGGCAGCTGAAGAACAGCTCCCGCGCCTCGGGGCCTTCCACCTGACGGAGTACGATCAAGCAGCCGTGGGTCTCGATCGTTTCGGCTAGCACCCGTCGGTGGGCAGCTCCCCATCAGGCTCCGACGACACGAACGTGAAGCCGGCCGGCTTGTTCTTCTCGAAGCAGTTGCCCGACGACGACTCGACTGGGGCGGCGACGGAGAAGTAGGTGATGTCCGCGGCCAAGAATGCGATGGGGATCGGCGGCGGGTTCGTGCCGTTGCCGCTCACCTTGTTCTGGGCGATTAGGTTGTCGTTCACAGAAGGATCGTAAAACACACCGTCGATGACCGGCGGCTTATCTTCGCAGTTGAATCTGGGGATGCCGTCGGTCGCGGTGCACCAGCCGAGGACCCCGATCCCGACGAAGTCGTTATTCGCGACGTCGTTCTTCACAACCGTGTTCCCGGAGACGCCCAGCAGCAAGATCCCGATGCCTGGCGGCAGCGCGCCCTGGAAGCTCCCCTCGGGCGCGGGATTCGGGAACAGGTTGTTGTCATAGACGTTGTTGTGAGAGACTACCCAGTTCCCCTGGTCCGGACGCGGCTTATTGCCAGCAGAGTTCGGATGGAAGAGGGCGATACCGACCGTGTTGCCGTGGACATCGTTGTGCTTCACCTCGATATTGACAGACACGTTGACCTCGAGGCCGATTGGGCTGTCGGAGACGTCGTTGCCTAACACTCGAACGTTCTCGCAGGCCGCCACCCACATCGCGGTATCCCGTGAGCCGTAGGAAACGTTGTTCTGGACCAGCCCGTTCGCGGAGATCGTCGGGTAAATCCCGTTGCCGTTTACGTTGCCGTTTCTAGCGGATTCGTTGCGAATGATTTTGAAGCCGTCCACGAAGCGGGTTTGGATCCCGTTCTTGGGGAAATCCTCCACGGTGAAGCCACGAATCTCGAAGCCTTGGAGCTCGTCCGGGCATTCACCCACGCCCACCTCGGGCCCACAAGCCGCAGGACCCGCATAGATCCCCGTCTCCTGACTTCCGGACGCGACCAGGCGGACCTTGCCGTCCTCGCCCTGGCCAGGCCTCGTCTTGCCGATCAGGCGGAGGTTGTCGGTGGTGATGTACAGGCCGACCTCTGTCGTCCCGGCCATGCTCCCGGCTTCCGCGTAGATCCCGGGCTCGACCAGGATCGTGTCGCCGGGAGAAGCAGCGTCGATGGCGTCCTGGATGGACTCACTTGGCGAAACCGTGATGACGGCCGCTTCCGCGGTGGTGGCGGTCGCAGCCACGGCGAGCGCAAACAAAACACTGAAACAACGCGTGTTCATCTTGATTCTCCGGGCTAAGGGGTGTGTCGAAAGTCCGATTCCTCAAGCGCCGCGAGCATCACAGCTTCCGAAGTCTAGGCTTTTCGACCTTTGGGCCCGTCGGTGGTACACGCACTGGCCGCGGCCTGTCAATCTCGATTTGATGGAAGCATCAGCGAATGGCCCGCCATGATCCGTTGAGTGCAGTCAACGGACGACCTCGATTGACTTCGCATCCCCGATCCCTCAAAGATTCCGCACTGATGTCCGCTGTTCTCGATCCACGCCGCGCGAGTGCCCCCGTCGTGATGGTTGGGCTCTTGCTCGCTGCATCGCTCGCTCTGTTCGCCTGCAAACGGGATTCCCGCGCGCCAGAGCCGCTCCCGTTCCCGAACGCGCCGACGGGCCGCCTCGAGATCACCTATCCCCTCGACGAGACGCTCTTTCCACCCGAAATCGTCGCCCCGACCGTGGTGTGGAGCGACGAGACGGACGGCGTTGTGAAGTGGCAGGTTATGCTGCGATTCCACGGCCAGGACGAAGTACTTCGGTTCCCCGCTGCGGAGCCTCGCTGGCGCCCTTCGGAGGCCGATTGGGCCGAGATCAAGCGGCGATCCTCGGCACAGGACGCCGAGGTGGCGGTGGTCGGCGTCGGTCCGGCGGGTGCCGCCGCTTCCTCCGCGACAATCCGCATCCGTACCTCGACGGACCCGGTCGGGGATTCGATCTTCTATCGCGAGGTTCCGCTGCCCTTCATCAAGGCCGTCCAGGACCCTTCGCGCATCCGCTGGCGCTTTGGGTCGATCGACTCCGAAGATGGGCCGCCCATCGTCCTCGAGAACCTGCCGGTCTGCGGGAACTGCCACTCGTTTTCGGGCGACGGCAGCGTCCTCGGCCTCGATGTCGACTACGGCAACGACAAGGGAGGCTACGCGATCCTCCCCGTGTCCCAGCAGATGGTGTTGAACGACGAGAAGATCATCACTTGGAGCGACTACAAAAAAGACGACGGCGAGCTCACCTTCGGGCTCCTTTCCCAGGTCTCGCCCGATGGCCGCTACGTGATCAGCACGGTCAAGGACCGGGCGGTGTTCGTGGCGACGCCCGGAATCGAGTTCTCCCAGCTCTTCTTCCCGATCAAGGGAATCCTCGTCGTCTACGACACCGTATCCGGCACCTACAAGCCGCTGCCCGGCGCAGACGACCCCGAATACGTCCAGAGCAACCCGACCTGGAGCCCCGACGGGAAATCAATCGTCTTTGCCCGGACCAAGGCCTACCGCAAGGGCGGGGTCGCGGACTCCCAGAACATTCTGCTGGACGAGAACGACG
>Ga0316193_10002482_pt1 | contig 13035 bp, 12 predicted proteins | sample MerIslsedime2_MG_FD_207735 | JGI IMG/M metagenome (GOLD analysis project Ga0316193, IMG submission 207735) | Coastal sediment microbial communities from Maine, United States - Merrow Island sediment 2 | ecosystem: Environmental > Aquatic > Marine > Coastal > Sediment | place: USA: Maine...
ATCAGGTAGCCGCCTTCACCGCGGCATCCCTCAGTCACCAGGGTGCCGGCACCTGCGATACCCGTGGGGTGAAACTGCCACATCTCGATATCCTGCACCGGGAAGCCAGCACGCAGTGCCATGCCAATACCGTCGCCGGTATTGATGTGAGCGTTAGTGGTGGAGGCATAAATTCGCCCCGCCCCGCCTGTGGCAAAAACCGTGGCCTTGGATTTAACGTACACCGTCTCGCCCGTTTCGATGCAGATGGCGATCACACCAACCACAGCTCCGTCCTGATTCTTCACCAGGTCAGTGGCAAACCACTCGTTAAAGAACACCGTGTTGTGCTTCATGTTGCCCTGGTACAGCGTGTGCAGTAGCGCGTGGCCGGTGCGGTCTGCTGCAGCACAGGTACGCGCTGCCTGGCCGCCTTTGCCATAATCCTTCGACTGGCCACCGAAGGGCCGCTGGTAGATGCGCCCTTCTTCAGTACGGGAAAAAGGTAATCCCATATGCTCAAGCTCAAACACCGCCTCTGGGCCCACACTACACATGTACTCTATAGCGTCCTGGTCGCCGATATAATCGGAGCCCTTCACGGTGTCGTACATATGCCAGCGCCAGTCGTCATTGGGGTCTGAACTGGCAATCGCGCAGGTGATTCCGCCCTGGGCAGATACCGTGTGTGAGCGCGTGGGAAACACCTTGGAGATGACCGCGGTCTTGTATCCTGATTGCGCAAGTTGCAGGGCGGCACGCATACCGGCCCCACCGCCACCAACGATAACACCGTCAAAAGAAATAGTACGAAGAGCGCCCATAATCTAAAAACCCCACAAGATCTGGATGCCCCAGACAACATACGTAAACATGATGATGGCGCAGACCACCTGCGCGAGAAAGCGCAAGACATTACCGGTTGTACCCATCAGGCGCTCGGTCATGTAATCAGAAAACACAGCCCAAAGCCCGACCCAGGCGTGCATACCCAGCGACAGAAGTGCCAGCAGGCTGAAAACCCGCATCCACGTCTGGGAGTAAAGTGCTTTCCAGGAGACGTAATCGACACCGCCGATAATCACCCAGCCCAGCAACAGGAAGTAAGCCAGCAGGATGACAGCCGTCACACGCTGCATCAGCCAGTCGTACAGGCCTGAGCGGCCCATGCTCGTTACTGCAGTTACCATATCCAGACTCCCGCGAGAAGAATGAGTACCGCCGAGAGGCCTATGACGATTTGCGCGCCGCGAGTTCCCCCCTCCATGGTTTCACCAATTCCTATATCCATAATCAGGTGTTTGACCCCCGCTACGGAGTGATAGATCAGGCCGGCCATTACGGCCCATATCACCAGTTTGAATACCACACTGGAGAGGCACTCCTGCAGGGCTGCAAAGCTCTCCGGGCCTGCAAGGCTCTCGTCAAGCATCCAGATCAGGACGCCGACACCGGCAAAAAGGAAAACGCCGGAGGCGCGGTGGGCGATGGACGTCCATGCGGTGATGGGTAGCCGCATGGTACCGATGTCCAGGTTTACAGGACGCTTGTCTTTCACTATAGGGCACCATATTTTAACGCCCGGGTGGGCGGTTAATCGGTTGTGGCCGGAAGTCTTTTGGCGCGCTGGATTCAATCGCGGCCAGCTAACCAAAACGCGGCAAATTATAGGGACTTAACGACCCAATTACAAACCCGGGACTATAAAGAAGCCGCGAATTTGCGCCAACCCTCAACTGCACCAATATGCAGCGAACTTCGCCGAAGTCGTTTGGCGATTTTATCCCCCATAAAACGGAGATAGGGGCATCTAGACCCAGATCAATTGACAAAAACGGGGGAAACTCTATAGTGGAGCGCCCATCGTTTTACATCTCAGGATCTGCTATGAGCGACAGAAAAGCCCTCCTCAACATTGACGGACTGGATGCCCCGATTGAGCTGCCCATTTATTCCGGCACCCTGGGCCCGGACGTCGTCGATGTCGGGGCACTCACCGGCAAGGGCATGTTCACTTATGACCCCGGTTTTGTATCTACGGCCGCCTGCGAGTCGCAGATCACCTTTATTGATGGCAACAAGGGAGTGCTGCTGCACCGGGGTTACCCCATTGAGCAACTGGCCGATGAATCCGATTATCTCGAAACCTGTTACCTGCTGCTGTACGGGGAATTACCGAATAAGGAGCAAAAGGACGTTTTTGTCAGTACCGTCCATAAGCACACTATGGTACACGAGCAGATTCGCACATTTTTTAATGGCTTTCGCCGCGATGCCCATCCTATGGCCATCATGTGCGGTGTGGTTGGTGCCCTTTCCGCGTTTTATCATGACTCACTGGATATTTCCGACGAAAACCACCGCCAGGTTGCAGCCTTTCGCCTGATAGCCAAAATGCCCACGCTGGCAGCCATGAGCTACAAATTTTCTACCGGCCAGCCTTTTATGTACCCGGACAACAGCCTTTCCTATTCCGAAAATTTCCTGCACATGATGTTCGGCAACCCCTGCGAGCCCAGCAACATCAGCCCGGTTCTCGCCCGTGCCATGGACCGCATTTTCCTGCTGCATGCTGACCACGAACAGAACGCCTCAACATCCACGGTGCGCCTGGCGGGTTCTTCCGGCGCGAATCCCTTCGCCTGTATTGCCGCAGGCATTGCGGCGCTGTGGGGTCCCTCCCACGGTGGCGCCAACGAAGCGGTGCTGCAAATGCTGGAGGAGATTGGCGACGTTTCCCGAATCGACGAGTTTGTGGCGCGCGCCAAGGATAAAGATGACCCCTTCCGCCTGATGGGCTTTGGTCACCGTGTGTACAAGAATTTTGACCCGCGCGCCAAGGTCATGAAGGAAGCCGCCGATGATGTACTGGCCGAACTTGGCATAGAGAACGATCCCCTGCTTTCCATTGCCAAACGACTGGAAGAGATCGCCCTAAACGACCCTTACTTCATCGAGAAGAAGCTTTACCCCAACGTGGACTTCTACTCCGGCATCATCCTCAAGGCCATCGGCATACCCACCAGCATGTTTACCGTAATTTTCGCTGTCGGTCGCACCGTAGGCTGGATTGCGCACTGGAATGAAATGATTGCCGGCAGCTACCGCATCGGACGGCCACGACAGCTTTACACTGGTTATACCCAGCGGGATTACGTCGCGCTGGACAAGCGCTGAGAATGTACTTATGCGCGACAAAGGGCCGCCTCGCGGCCTTTTTTGATACCGGGGTTGACGACAGGCCATTGGCCACGCCAGGGAGCAAAGCACCATGACCGACATTGTTATCAGTGGAACCGGCCTTTACACACCCGCGGAGTCCATTAGCAACGAAGAACTGGTGGCCTCTTTTAACGCCTATGTCGAGATTTATAATAGCGAACACGCTGACGCCATAGCCGCGGGTGAAATCCCTGCGTTGCAAGCCTCATCGGCAGAATTTGTTGAAAAGGCTTCCGGGATCAAGTCGCGTTATGTGATGAACAAAGACGGCATTCTTGACCCGCGCCGCATGGTGCCAAGGCTGCCTGACCGCGCTAACGACGAGCCGTCCATCCAGTGTGAAATGGCGGTTGTGGCGGCCGAGGAAGCCATGGCTCGCGCGGGCAAGTCTGCAGCGGATATCGACATGGTGATTGTTGCCGCCTCCAACATGCAACGGGCATATCCCGCCATGGCGGTGGAGATACAGGATGCATTGGGCATAAAGGGCTTCGGTTTCGATATGAACGTCGCCTGCTCTTCCGCGACCTTTGGTATTCAACAGGCGCGGGATGCTGTGAAGTCAGGCAGCGCCAGCTGCGTGCTGATGCTGAATCCGGAAATCTGCAGCGGACACCTGAATTTTCGCGACCGTGATTCACACTTTATTTTCGGTGACGTTTGCACGGCTGTCATTGTCGAAGCCGCCAGCACGGCATCATCAGCCGATCAATTTCTTGTAGTCGACAGCAAGTTGCAAACGATTTACTCCAACAACATTCGCAACAATTTCGGTTTTCTTAACCGCGGAGACGAAACCGGCGTGGGCCAGGCAGACAAGCTGTTTGTGCAGGAGGGTCGCAAGGTGTTCAAAGAGGTTTGCCCCGCGGTGGCGACACAGATTTCCGGGCAACTGGAAGCACTGGATATCAGCCCCGGGCAGGTAAAGCGTTTCTGGCTACACCAGGCCAACCTCAGTATGAACCAGTTGATATCAAGGCGCGTGCTGGGAAGAGAGGCCACTGAAGATGAGGCGCCCACCATCCTTGATGAGTACGCCAATACCAGTTCCGCCGGCTCCGTCATTGCCTTCCACAAACATCACGCGGATTTCAAGCCGGGGGAAATTGGTGTTTTGTGTTCCTTTGGCGCCGGCTACAGTATCGGCAGCGTGATTCTAAAGAAACTCTAGCTGACCAGCTCAGTAAGGGCAGACAGCAACTCATCACACTGCTCATCAGTACCAATGCTGATGCGCAGGTACTGGTCGATTCTGGGCCGGTCGAAATAGCGCACGATAATTCCCCTGCTCCGCAACTGTTGGAACAGCTCGGCCGCTGATCTGCCAGGATACCTGGCCATAATGAAATTCGCCGCCGAGGGGAGAACCTCAAAACCCAGGCCAATCATAGCCGCACTGAGGCGTTCGCGGCTGTCCACCACCCGCCTGCAGGACGAATCAAAATAGGGTTCATCCGCAAGGGCGGCCAGCGCTGCACGCTGTGCCAACACGTCCAGGGGATAAGAGTTGAATGAATTCTTGACCCGCTGCAGGCCCTCTATGAGCTCCGCATTGCCCATTGCGACTCCCACCCGCAATCCGGCGAGCGCCCAGGACTTTGACATGGTCTGCACAACCAATAGATTGTCGAAGTCCGGGATCAGCGCCACGGCGGAGTCGCCGCCGAAATCAATATACGCTTCATCGATCACCACCACTGAATCCGGATTCTGCTCCAGCAGCACGCGTATGCTGTCCAGCCCCATCACAATACCCGTGGGAGCGTTGGGGTTGGGGATAATAATACCGCCGTTATCGCCGCGGTAATCTTCCGGGTCAACGGTGAAGTCCGCCTGCAGCGGTACTGTCCGACAGGACACCTGGTAAAGCTCACACCAGACCGGGTAGAAACTGTAGGTGATGTCCGGGAACAACAGGGGCAACGGGTGCTTGAATAACGCCTGAAAGATGTGTGCCAGCACCTCGTCGGAGCCGTTGCCCAGGAAAACCTGCTCCGCTTGCAAGTTATTGCGCCGGGCAAAAGCCTCGCGCAACTCTACAGATTCAGGGTCCGGGTAACGCCTGAGCGCATCACCGTCGACAGAGGCGATCGCCTGCATCACTCCCGGCGCCGGGAGATAGGGGTGCTCGTTGGTATTGAGCTTTACAAGCTTGCTCAGTCGTGGCTGTTCACCCGGTACATAGGGTGTCAGCTGCGTGACGACATCGCTCCAGTAACGGCTCATGGCTTACCCGGTGTAGTGTAAGGAATAGTGGCGTCCCCTAGGGGGTTCGAACCCCTGTTACCGCCGTGAAAGGGCAGTGTCCTGGACCACTAGACGAAGGGGACGCAGTGCCAGCAACGGCAGTCGCTGGCAGCGCGTTATTGTACCCAAGCAATGGTTCAATGCAACTCGCCGGAGGTGCCGTGCCTAGTACTTGAACACGGTGTCCAGCATCACGCGGTCATACTCCAGGGCACCGCCTTCGTTCTTGAACGCTTTTTCCCCGGCCTCGTTGTCAATATACCAGGTGAAGCCCACCGTCCACTGCTTGTTAATGCCGTAGGCACCGGTCAGTCTTGAACCTTTACCGTCTGTTCCGCCACCGGCAAAATCGGAATCACTCACCAGACCCAGCGCGGCATCAGCCTCCAGATCCTCATATTGATAGCCTACCTGCCAGGTGCCTGCGCCCTTTGCTTTTCCCAAAGTTACCCCCGCGATCCAGCCGGTATCATAGTCATCGGGATCCTGGTTCTGGACAAAATCACCGTAAAAGGTCAGTGGGATATCGAACAGTGCCATGGTCAACTCGGCCGAGACTTCTATCAGCTGGTAGTCATACTCATAGACATTTTCACCGTTCATGACGACAAACGAGTTCCCATAGAAGTCGTCATCGAAGAAGGAGGTATCACCTTTGACGGGAATATCGTAATAGCCGACGGCTGTGGTCAGGCCTGCGCCGGCGATATCAAACTTTAATCCGCCCTGAACGCCCCAGGTGACTTCGTCTTCGCCATTCCTGCTGTCACTCTCAAGCCAGTTCACCAGCGCGGTCAGGAACAGGTGATCATTACTCCAGCCCGCGTTGAAGCCCTCGGGGCGCCAGTCACCGTCCCACAGGAGGCCGGATTTCTGTGGCTTGAAAAGCGGGTTCTTGAACTTTCCCGCTTCAATATAGATTTCTTCAATTGGCCGCCATCTCGCATAAGCCAGGTCCAGTCGCAAATCTTTTGAGGAGTTACCTGACCCCAGAGTCTGGTTCGAAGAAACGGGGTCGTCCCCGCCACTGGCAATACCCAGTCCGACTGTGACGTTGTCAGGCAGTTTGGCTATCATCTCGGACCTGGCACGGATACGGTTTCGATCACGCGTATCAGCGCTTTCAATATCAATCTCTTCATAGCGATACCGGAAATCGCCCTTGACGCTGATGCGCTCGGCCCAGGAGGTATCAGTATTTTGCTTCTTTACCATGGCCAGGTCTTCCCGGGCGCTGACCAGTTCTTCCCTTGCGCCCTCGAGCTGGGACACGCTGGCGGTTCCCTGCTCGCGGAGCTGGTTATTTTCCGCCTCAAGGGTACTGAGTCGCTTGGCCATGCTGGCGAACTGGGCCTTGAGCTCAGCAAATTCTGTATCGCTGACAGCGGCAGAGACCGAGACGCTACCCAACAGCGCGCCGGTCACGGCAACAGTAAGAAGATTTTTCATGATTCCTTTCCCCCGAGGTGATATTTGAATGCACGGCTACATGCATTGGGGGGCAGCTTACTTGCTCAATATGACATTTTCATTACATGCATCCTGGCGGAAGCAGGTTTCCAGGTGCTTTGGGGGACCAAATGGTGACTGAACAGGGGAAGGCGGATCGATTGCCGAAACAGCTAACTTCGAGTCGAAAATACTCCCTCAGGCGAAAATGCCAACCAGCATATAGCTGAAAGACACCACCACCAGCACTTCAATAGCCAGCGTCACGCCGGTTACCCGCGGGGTCCGACCCCCTAATTCCTTTTGAGCAGCTTGCAAGTTCATAGACATCTCCTACACTGTTGAAACTCTTTGTATATACATAGACTATATACTAAAAAGTGCAAGACAAGCTACATACATGTGCTAAAATACCAAATCTTTTTGCTTATATATCAAGATCTTGGAATGTCTAAGACGAAACTACTTAATATTCGGATCGATCCGGACCTGAAAAAACGGGCTAAAAAGCTTGCGGAGGCGGATGGCCGATCCCTTTCCAACTGGGTGACCAACCTGATATCCAGCAAGGTGAAAGAAGCAGAAAAAGAACAGAAGTCAGGCAAAAAAGACTAGCCAGCAAATGCCTGTTCAGGACACGTGGCGACGCTTGATTTCCTCAAAGCTCAGGTGGCGGACATCGTTCCCTTCCACCAGGTAAATCACTTCCTCACACAGATTCACCGCGTGATCGCCGACTCGCTCAAGCGCCCGGGCGCAACTGTTTACTCTCAACATGTTTTTCACCTGCTGCGGCTGCTCCATCATATGCGTCATAAGCAGACGGGTCAGAGTCTTGAACTCGCGATCTATCTCCTTGTCACCGGCAATGATTTCAATCGCCATGTCGACGTCCAGCCTGGCAAACGCATCCAGCGCGCCTCTCAGCATGGCGGTAACACCCTCCCCCAGATGCTGCGGCTCGCTCTGGTAGCTGTGCTTATCACGATTGTCGGATAGCTTCAGTGCCAAGCGGCCCACCTTGGCCGCTTCATCACCAATTCGTTCCAGATTGGCCACCATGCGGATAACACCGACCACCATTCGCAGGTCGCGCGCCGCCGGCTGCCTGCGGGCGAGGATATCAGTGCACTGGGCACTGATCTCCAGTTCCAGCTCGTTGACAGCGTAATCCGACCTGGCCACTTCCTCAGCCATTTTCTCATCGCCCGTTATCAGGGCCTCGACAGCTGATTGGCATTGCTGCTCAACCAGGCCGCCCATGGCAAGGACACTGCTGCGCAGTGCTTCGAGCTCGGCATTGTAGCTCTGGGAAGTATGCTGCTCGCCGCCTGTCATATTTTCCATCCGCAGGGTCTCCCCGGCTCTGCTAACCGAACCGGCCGGTAATATAGTTCTCAGTCAGCTCGTGTTTTGGCATGGTAAACACCTGCTTGGTTGCACCCACTTCGATTAACTTGCCCAGGTGGAAGTAAGCAGTACGTTCCGATACACGGGCTGCCTGCTGCATGGAATGGGTGACGATGGCTATCGTGTAGTTTTCCTTAAGCTCGTCGATCAGTTCCTCGATCCGTGCCGTGGCAATGGGATCCAGTGCTGAACAGGGTTCATCCATAAGAATTACTTCCGGGCTCACTGCAATAGCTCGGGCAATACACAACCTCTGCTGCTGTCCGCCGGAGAGGCCGGTACCGGGCTTGTCCAGTTGATCCTTGACCTCACTGAACAGGCTGGCGCGACGCAGGCTGTTCTCCACTATCTCGTCCATCTCGGTCTTGTTGTGAGCCAGCCCGTGGATGCGGGGGCCATAGGCCACATTTTCATAGATGGATTTAGGGAAAGGGTTGGGCTTTTGAAACACCATTCCCACCCGCGCCCTCAGCAGCACAGTATCCTGGTCTGCACCGTAGATATTGTCGCCGTCCAGCGAAAAATCTCCCTGCACCCGGCAAATGGGGATGATGTCATTCATCCGATTCAGGGTGCGCAGAAAGGTGGATTTGCCGCAACCGGATGGCCCGATCATGGCGATGACCTCGTTGCGACCGATATCCAGGGAAACATCGTGGATGGCTTGCTTGTCACCGTAGTAAACGTTGACATTGCGCGCACTCATCTTCGGATTTTTGACGAAGGGGCTGCCGATGGTCTCGTATGCCCCGACGTCTGTGTGATCATGGATATCCAGGGCTTTTTTCTCCCCTGTGGCAGCCTGTGCAGCAGGTGCAGGTGACTGCGGGCTGTCGGCACTCTCCATGTTCGTTTCCCCTGCTGCTGATGGCATAAATTTCACTGTATCAGATCCTTGCATTGCAGCCTGCCTATTTCAGTTCAAAACGCTTGCGCAGGTAAACCGCCAGCGCATTCATCACGATCAAAAAGCCCATCAATACCATGATCGCAGCCGATGTTTTTTCGGTAAACCCGCGCTCAGGGCTGTCCGCCCACAGGTAAACCTGCACTGGCAATACCGTGGCGGGATCAGTCACACCGCCTGGGACATCCATAATAAAGGCGACCATACCGATCATAAGCAGTGGCGCTGATTCGCCAAGGGCCTGGGCCATCCCGATAATAGAACCGGTCAGTATGCCGGGCATTGCAACAGGCAGAACATGGTGGAAAACAGTTTGCAACTTGGAGGCCCCTACTCCCAGTGCCGCCTCGCGAATCGACGGCGACACTGACTGTATGGCTGCCCGTGAGGTAATAATGATGGTCGGCAGCGTCATCAGGGAGAGCACAATACCACCCACCAGGGGCGCTGACCTGGGCAGATCAAAAAAGTTAATGAATACCGCCAGGCCGAGCAAACCAAATACTATGGAGGGTACCGCCGCGAGGTTATTGATATTGATTTCGATGAGGTCAGTAAGGCGGTTTCGAGGTGCAAATTCTTCCAGGTAAACCGCTGAGAACACACCTATGGGAAAGGCGATGGCAAAGGTCACCAGCAGGGTAAAAAATGACCCGTAAAGCGCCACCCGGATACCCGCCATCTCTGGCTCACGGGAGTCCCCATTGGTGAAGAACGCCACGTTAAAACGCGATTCAGTGCGCCCTTCTGCTTTCAGCTCTTCGAGCCAACCGATTTGCAGGTCTTTAACCCGACGATCAGATTCAGGCATTGCCGCATCGACCTGGCCTTTCAAATAGCTGCCAGACTCGGAATGCGCCCGCAGCCAGATATCCGTTGTGTGCCCCAACAGCTTCGGGTTCTCAATAACCCTGTCGCGCAGGTTGTATTCGGCCCCGACACTCAGGAGACGGTAAAGCTGCTGCTTGTCTTTACGCCCGGAAACATCCGGGAACATCTCCCGCAAACTGGCCTTTATGACTCCCAGATAATTGGCACTAAAGAGCTGCTCTTGGGTGGCATTTGGCGGCAGGTCCAGTTGGTCCAGGTCGAGGTTTATGCTGACCTTGATGAACTGCTGGGTAAACGCTGGATAGCCTTTGCTTACAATGTCGAACAACAGAATGAACAGGAACACAAAACCGGTTAGAACCGCCAGGCGTCCGTACCACTGAAAGCGCCGTTCCCGCGCATAGCGCTTTTTCAGTGAGGCCTTGATAGCCTCGCTGTGTTTGAACGTATCGGGCTTACTCGTATTGTTCACGGTATTTCCTCACCACGTAGAGGGCGATAACGTTGAGCACCAGTGTCACGAAGAACAGCACCAGCCCCAAAGCAAAGGCGGCCAGCGTCTTGGGGCTGTCGAATTCCTGGTCACCCACCAGCAAGGTAACAATTTGTACCGTTATGGTGGTGACGGCCTCCAGCGGGTTGATAGTCAGCTTTGCTGACAGGCCGGCAGCCATCACCACAATCATGGTTTCACCGATGGCGCGGGATACCGCCAACAGGATACCGCCGACGATTCCAGGCAAGGCGGCAGGCAGTAGTACCTTTCGAATGGTCTCGTTCATGGTGGCGCCCATCCCCAGGGATGCCTCGCGCATGGTGTCCGGCACTGCGTTAATGATGTCGTCAGAGAGGGACATGACAAAGGGAATAATCATGATGCCCATGACGAGTCCCGCCGCCAGCGCACTCTCAGAGGCAACATGCAAGCCTAGCGACTCCCCCAGATTACGGATAAACGGTGCCACAGTCAGGGCGGCAAAAAAGCCGTAGACCACTGTAGGCACGCCGGCAAGGATTTCCAGCACCGGCTTTGTTATCGAACGGAAGCGACGCGTCGCGTATTCCGACAGATAAATGGCCGACATCAGTCCAACCGGCACGGCGATAATCATCGCCACGGTGGATATCAGCAGGGTACCCACTAACAAGGGGACAAATCCAAAGGACCCGGAAGCGGCGACCTGGTCCGCCCGTATTGCCATCTGCGGGCTCCAATCCAGTCCGAACAGGAAGTCCGCCAGCGGTATCTCGTGAAAAAAGCGGATAGCCTCAAACAATACGGATAACACAATTCCGAGGGTGGTCAGTACCGCCAGGAAGGAGCAGCCAAATAATATCCATTTGATGATGCCCTCGACGTGGTTGCGGGCGCGCAGCGCCGGACGAATACGTCTCAGCGCTAACACTGCACCAATCAAGGCTACCAGGAACACCAGCATGGCTTTCAAGGTACGGCTGGTAGCTGCCAGTTCCTGGTAGTGTTTGGCAGCAGTGAGCTGGGCTTCATCGAGCATGGCAGCGTCGGTGGATCCCAGGGCATAGCTGATAATCTGGTTAAGGTACAAGCCCTGCTGATTTGCCGGCATCTGCTGCACCTGCTGCGGCAGCTCGCTCACAGTCAGCTTGCTCAGGAAACTGCCTTCGAATATCAACCAGCATACGAGTAACAACAGGGCCGGCAACAGCGCCCACAGGGCGGCCATGTAACCGTAGTGTTTCGGTAAAGAGTGCAGGCTTCGGGCTCCGCCCTGACCCGACGCGACAGCATGGGATCGCTTGCGACCCATAAAGAAACTGATGAAGGTCAGCGCGACCAGCACCAGAAAGACGGTGGTAGTTTCCATTACAGCCCCAAAAAAGGTGCGCCGCACACCGGGCATACCAGGCAGCGGCGCATCAGTCTCTAGCCGGTCTTACGACCCGGCCCTGGACACTTACATCTTCAGCAGAGTCAATGCCTTGACGTCAGCTTCAACTTGTTGCAACTCGTCTTCGCTCAGCGGAATCAGGCCTTTGTCGATCAGGTAACCATCTTCACCCATCGCCTTTTCAGACGTAAATTCCACGGCGTATTCCTGTATTCCGGGGATTTTACCCACATGCGCCCGCTTGATATAGAAGTACAGCGGACGCGAGACAGGGTAATCGCCACTGGAGATAGAATCAAAGGTTGGAATCACGCCATCGATTTCGGAACCATGCACCTTGTCGCCATTCTCCTCGAGGAAGCTGAACCCGAAAATACCGATAGCATTGGGGTTGGCATCGAGCTTTTGCACGATCAGGTTGTCGTTTTCACCCGCTTCTATATAGGCACCGTCTTCACGTATGGCATAGGCCACGGTCTTGAACAGGTCCTTTCCCTTGGGTGCCTTGCCATTCTTCTCTTCCAGGGCGGTGTAAACCCCCTCTGGCAGGCCCAGTTTCGCCATAGCCGCCTTTAGTTCGTCAACCTGGTCAGCAGAGAGTCCATACAGGGTTTTCAGGTCGACGATTTTCTTTGCGCCGCCACCCATAGCCAGCTCGGCAAATGCGTCCCGGGTTCCAGAGGTTGGGGGGGGGCCCAGAACTTCAATATTGATGGCCGGAAGACTGGGGTTGACGTCCTTCCAGGTTTTGTTCGGGTTCGCGATGAGTTTTCCATCGGGGCCAGGAATATCCTTGGCCAGGGCGAGGTAGACATCCTTCAGGCTCATTTTGAATACCGGCGCGCTTTTGGCATTAGCCAGCGCGATTCCGTCAAAACCCACCAGTACTTCAACGATCTCGGTTACACCATTGCTCTGGCAGTCATCGTACTCACTCTTCTTGATACGACGCGAGGAGTTGGTGATGTCCGGGGTATTGGCACCCACACCCTTGCAGAACAATTTCAGGCCGCCGCCAGAGCCCGTTGATTCAATTTTCGGCGTTTTGAAGTTGGTAGAGCGCCCAAAACGTTCAGCTACCACCGTGGCAAAGGGGTATACGGTGGACGAACCAACAATACT
>Ga0316193_10002484_pt1 | contig 13029 bp, 7 predicted proteins | sample MerIslsedime2_MG_FD_207735 | JGI IMG/M metagenome (GOLD analysis project Ga0316193, IMG submission 207735) | Coastal sediment microbial communities from Maine, United States - Merrow Island sediment 2 | ecosystem: Environmental > Aquatic > Marine > Coastal > Sediment | place: USA: Maine...
ATTCACGGTGCCCCGCAGGGCCTGGAACACCCGTGGGAGCTGGACCCCATCCCCTACCTGGTCGCGAGCGATGAATGGGCCGCCATCGAATCGGGTCTGATGCAACGGGCGGAGCTCATGAATCTGCTGCTCAAGGACATCTATGGCCCGCAAGAGCTGATCAAGAAGGGCATCCTGCCGCTGGAACTGATCTACGCCCATGGCGGCTTTCTGCGACCCTGTCATGCGATGCCCTTCCCGAACGAGCACGCTCTGGCCTTTTACGCCGCCGATCTGGCCCGCGGCACCGATGGGCGCATGTGGGTACTCGGTGATCGCAGTCAGGCGCCTTCCGGTGCCGGTTACGCACTCGAAAACCGCGTCGTAATGACGCGTATCCTGCCCAGCCTGTTTCGCGACGCGCACGTACATCGCCTTGCTCTGTTCTTCCAGAACCTGCGCGCCAGTATTGCCGCCATGGCACCGCGCGCAGGCGAAGAAGCCAGGGTGATCGTCCTGACCCCCGGCCCACTCAACGAGACCTACTTCGAGCATTCCTTCCTGGCGAGCTATCTCGGCTATACCCTGGCGCAGGGCGATGATCTGACGGTTCGCGACGGCCGCGTGTGGCTGCGTTCGATGAAGCGGCTGGAACCCGTGGACGTAATCCTGCGCCGGGTCGACGACCATTACTGCGACCCGCTGGCGTTGCGGCCCGACTCCCGTCTTGGGGTACCCGGACTGACCGAGGCGGTGCGCCGCGGCCATGTCCGGATAATCAATCCGATCGGCTCGAGCGTGCTGGAGAATCCAGGCCTCTATGCCTTTCTGCCCGACATCGCTCGCCACCTGCTGGGTCAGGAGTTGGAGCTGCCCTCGGTGGCAAGCTGGTGGTGTGGACAGCCGACGGCGTGCTCGCACGTCCTGGCCAACCTCGACCAGTTGCTTATCAAGCCCATCTACCGGGAGGTAGGCAGTCGGACAATCGATGCGTCAAGGCTCAGCGAAGCCGGGCGTGGGGAACTCAAGACGCGCATCAGGGCTCAGCCGCACCTGTTCGTCGGCCAGGAGCGGATCGGCTTCTCGACGGTACCAACCCTGGTCGAGGCGGGACTGGAGGCGCGCCAGGCCGTGTTACGCAGTTTCCTGGTGGCCCGCAAGGACGGCTATGTGGTCATGCCCGGAGGTCTGACCCGCGTTGCGCCATCGAAGGACAGTTTCGACGTCTCCGGGCAGGCCGGCGGACTGTCGAAAGATACCTGGATCCTCGCCACCGAACCGGAGAAGCAGGTCAGCTTGCTTCCGACCTCGATCACCGGCATTGCTGCCCTGCAGCGGCGCGGAGACTTGCCGGGTGGAGCAGCCGACAGCCTGTTCTGGCTCGGGCGCTACGCCGAACGGGCCGAGCAGTCTGCGCGTTTCATGCGCACCACCCTGCGGCTGTACCGCGACGCCGTGGAGTATCAGGGGGAGGTCGATCAGGTCTGTCTCGATGACCTTATCCAGGGCCTGACCCATCTCACCACCACCTATCCGGGATTTGTCGGGGCACAAGGCAGGTCAAGGCGGTCGGACCCCATCCCCGAGCTGGTCGCGCTGGTGTGCGATCGGCAACGGCGCGGGACCATCAGTTTCAATCTGCAGGCGCTGCTCGCCGCCGCCTATGCGGTGCGCGAGCAGCTGTCCGGAGACACCTGGCATATCGTCAACAGCATCCGTGGCCGCCTGGAGCAACTACAGACGATCGAATACGGGCGCGTGAATGGCCTGCAGAATCACCTGGATGACCTGATTGTGGCGCTCATCGCGCTGGCGGGCGGCGTCCAGGAGAGCATGTCGCGGGCACAGGCATGGCTGTTCCTCGAAATGGGTCGACGCATCGAGCGGGCTCTGTTGACGATCTCCATGCTGCGCTCCACAGTAATTGCGCGGCGGGACCCGCAGGTGGAGGCTCTGCTGCTGGAGTCCATGTTGCGCAGTGCGGACAGCCTGAGTGCCTACCGTCGCAGCTACCACGAACAGCCACAGATCGACGCAGTATTGAATCTGCTCCTGCATGATGAGGGCAACCCGCGGTCTCTGGCCTTTCAGCTCGGGCGGTTGCAGAAACGGGTGAGAGCGTTACCGCACGAAGAGGGGGTGCGGATGACTGAAGAGCAGCGTCTGGTGCTGGATGCCGTCCACCGCCTGCAACTGTCCCGGCTGGAGGACCTGGTAGCCTTCGATGCCGAACGTCCCAGCCGCCTGGTACTCGATCGCCAGCTGAGTGACATTGCCGCGCTGCTGCAGGCCACCTCGAGCGCAGTGACTAAGGACTACTTTGCCGATCTGCGCGGACCGCGGCAGCTTTTGAATGACGCGGAGGATGCAACATGAAGTATAGGATCACGCACCGCACGGCATATAGTTACACACGCCAGGTCACCCTGTGCCAGAACGAGACACATCTCACGCCTCGTTCCTGCGGCATGCAGACAGTCCTGGAGCACAAATTGTTGATCGAGCCGCAAACGGCGGCCTACTCAGAGCGTGTCGACTTCTTCGGCAACCATGTGGCCTATTTTGCTGTTCAGCAGCCACATACCGTACTGGTGGTCACGGCGATCAGTGAAGTTGAACTGGATACCGATAACGGGCAGCTGCATTTTCAGTCAAACACCTGTTGGGAAGATGCCGTGAAACGCATCCGCGATCAGCTCACTCCAGCAAACCTGGAAGCCAGGCAGTATCTGCTGGATTCGCCTATGGTGAAGGCGAGCGCAGATATCGCTGATTACGCGGCGGTCTCCTTTCCACGCCGGCGTCCACTGGTCGATGCGGTGCATGACCTGATGGAACGGATCCACTCGGATTTCACCTACGACCCGGGATTCACAGAGATCGCGACGCCGCTGCAACACGTCTTCGAGCACCGGCGTGGCGTGTGCCAGGATTTCGCGCACCTGGCAATTGCCTGCTTGCGTAGCCAGGGCCTGGCCGCGCGTTACATCTCGGGCTATCTCGAAACGCAACCGCCCCCCGGACAGGAGAAGCTGCAGGGCACCGACGCGTCCCATGCCTGGTTCGCCGTGTACGATCCGGACGTAGGCTGGCTCGACTTCGATCCAACCAACAACAAAATTCCGATGGACCAGCACATCACCACCGCCTGGGGCCGGGACTACGCTGACATCACACCGCTCAAGGGCATCATCTTCGGCGGCGGCAAGCACAAGGCCCGTGTCGGCGTGGATGTAGAGAGGATCTGATCGAACTCGCCGGGCCGGGGCCCTGGCCGGCCATGTCTGATTACAACGCGCTCACCCAGACACCCACATTGAGGCTCGCTCCCGGGGGCCCAATGAACGATCCGGCTATTGGCGGCACGGATTCGGGCGCCCTGGCCACCGCGACGGCAATGTGATTGGTGCCTACGATTTCTCCGATGGTGGGATCGAAGCCCTTCCAGCCCGCGCCTGGCAGGTACACTTCGGCCCAGGCATGGGTCGAACCGAAATTGACCGTTGACGGTGGAGCGTGGTGGTAACCGCTGACAAAGCGCGAGGCGAGGCCCAGGTGTCGTGCGGCTTCCATGAACAGATAGGCGAAATCACGGCAGGAGCCGGTACCGCAAGACAGTGTTTCCGCTGCGGTTTGAACGCCGGGCTCCTCGCGTAGTTGATACGACAGCGTTTGATGGATGTGGGTGGTAAGGCGCTGCAACAAGGCGTATGTCTGAAGCTGCTCGCCTGGTTGCCACAAATTCGCAACCCATTCAGGCAACAAGCCTGTGGCCGTGCGCTCGGCGACCTTCATATAGGGCGACAGCACAACCCTGTCCTCGGCTGTATAGGCAAACGGGTAGTCCGTCACGTAGTCGGCCACCAGGAAATCGAGAGGGGCCTGGTTGTATTGCTGAATGATGACTTCGCTCTCAATCAAAAGCTGTTCGGCGTGCGAATCGAAGGTCGCTATGGCAACAGAATTGTCTTCCACGTCACGGTACCAACGCAGGCTAGCCGAAGGCGTGATCTCCAGGGATGAGGATTCGATGCGCAGCTCATGGCCCTCTCTAGGACGCAGGCGCATCGCGTGTGCTTCGAGCCACACAGCGGCGGAGAAATTATAGTAGGTGCGGTGAAAGATTTTATAGCGCTGCATATTTCATCCTGTTCGCCAATTCCGGCAGCGCCTGCACCTCATTCACACACAGGAAGACTGAAACCAAACGACGCACCATTATGGCGTTGCTCATCTGCCCATATTCTCCCTCCATGATCCTCGATAATCGAGCGACTGATGGATAAGCCCATCCCCATACCTGATGTCTTGCTGGTCTGGAACGGATTGAACAGCTTGCCAATCATGCCGGCATCTATACCCGGCCCGTTGTCGGACACGCTTAATTCGATAGATACATCGTTCAACAGCTGTGTGGTCAGGATCACCTTCCCGGAATATTTTCGAATACTCTGTATTGCCTCAACACTATTTCTTACCAGGTTGACCAGTACCTGCTCGATCTGAACCTTATTGGCCATGACCTCGCGACCCCGGCCATCAAGACAATATTCCAACTTCACTTTGAAACTCTTCAGCTCCGAACTGAGAAGAATATCGAGATCCCTGATGACTTCATCAAGATCCAGGGGCTGCTTATTGTCGCTTTCCTTACTGACTAATTCACGAAGATGCCTGATGATGCTGCCGGCGCGCTGTGCCTGTTCCGAGGCACGCTCCAGTATGCCACGAAGTTGTGGTGGTGGCGCTGGGACTGATTTCACCAGCGATATTGCTGTTCCACAGTAACTGACCAGTGCAGCTAACGGCTGATTTAATTCGTGTGCCATACCCGAGGCCATTTCCCCCATGGTGCTGAGGCGAATGACGTGTGCCAGTTCCCGGTGGTGACGGCGTAATTCTTCCTCCGCCCACTTTCTATCTGTGATATCCCTGCCTTCCGGAATGATGAATGCCGTCTCGCCTTGCTGGTTAGCTACTGGTTTGAGCGTAAAGTCAATGGTCCTCGTGGTGTTGTCTTTAGCGAGCACATCCTCTTCATAACATACCGACTTTCCCTGCGAGGCATCCCTGATCGCGGCTTTGAGTCGATCCTGGACCGCAGTCGAGTAGCACCACCAATGGGTTTCCCAGAATGGGCGTCCGACAACATCCATTTGCTTGAGCCCGCCAAAATCCAGCGCCGTTTGATTGACTTCGAGTACAGTGCCGTCGGGATCCAGGACGCCGATGAACTGGTAGGTGGAATTGAATATAGCGCGAAATCGCTGCTCGCTGTTGGCCAGAGCGGTCACGGCACGTCTATGTTCGGTCACGTCCCGCTGAATAATCAAAAACGTGGTGAAATCCCCGTTTTCATCGGCTACGCCGGTCGCCGAACATTCCATCTGGATAACGTGCCCATCCTTGCATACGAACTCGATGTCCGCACGGTTGTAACCGCGTTCCCGGAGTTCAGGAAAATTGCAGTCACAGAATTCCCGTGACTCCTCGGTAAAAAGATCCTTGACATTCTTTCCGATGAGTTCCTCTGCCTGATAGCCTGATTGTGCGTAGACATAACGGTTGGCCTGAATAATTCCACCTTCAGGATCGATGACGAAAATAAATTCGGCTGCGGAGTCAAACAGGGTTTGCAGTCGGGCTTCGCTTTTCGCCAAGGTGATTTCCGCCTGCTTGCGCTCGGTAACATCCCAATAGATGCCGAGCATCCCGCTCACCTGCCCCGATGCGTCCAGAAGCGGCACCTTGCTGGTGAGAAGTTCGACCTTCTCGCCATCGGCCTGTTGTTGTGATTCCTCGATGTTCAGCATCGCTTCACCGCTGTCCATCACCTTGCGGTCACATTCCCGGTAGAAATCCGCCTCTTCCTTTGTCCAGGCCAGGTCATAGTCTGTTTTCCCGATGAGGTCCTGCGGACTCTGAAGACCTGCGTCGCGGACAAAGCGCTCGTTCACACCAAGGTAGACCGAGTTCCCGTCCTTCCAGAATATAGAAGCGGGCACATTGGACAAGACGTTGTCAAACAGATCGCGTTGCGATGCCAGCTCTTGCTGGATTGCTTTCTGCGCAGTGATATCGCGCGCAACGGCATACACGAAACCCTCTTCGGTCACCGGCACAGAATTCCAGGCGAGCCACTTGTATGAACCGTCCTGACAGCGATAGCGGTTCTCGAGGCAGGATACCGGCTCACCGCTCGCCAGCTGCTTCCGCGCTGCCAGGGTTGCCGCTTTGTCATCAGGATGAACGAACTCGATTGATGGTGTCTTCAGCAGCGTCTCCCTTGAATACCCCAGGGTGTTTTCAAAAGCTGCATTGATAATCCGAAAATACCCGTCAAAATCAGCCACGCAAAGCATATCCAGTGAGAGGTTGAAAAGTTTCTTCAGTGCCTTATCCAGGGTCAACCGCTTCGCTTCAGCAGCTTCCAGCGCCTCGTCACGCTGCTCCTGTTCCCGGTAGCCTGGTTTTCCGACCATCGCAACACCCCAACTTCGGTGATCTATTAACGTAGACAGATACAGCGTGCCTGGCAAACGATCCTTAGCCACGAATCGCCATTATATCGACAGTTGAATACGGTTACATAGACAGACTGTTTGTTCAGGGACTGGAATTTAAAAAGTGTGAATATTTCACAGACTTCGCCGATCACCCGCACTTAGGATATACCCGCTGGCAGGCAGATTCCATGAAACTGATTGTCAAAAAAGAAGTGGGGCAGAATCATGCGCATTAAACCGGATGAAAATGAACTGGATACGATGACGGATCTACTAACCATGCCTCTGAGTGCTGTCATCGCCGAATGCCTGAACGTAGAAGTTGACAGGGTGCACCCTGACTCCCGACTGGTAGCGGACCTGGACATGTCACCCCCGGCGAAAAGGCGGCTACAGAGAGAAATAGCCTTCATATTCGACTGTACAGAACTGGACATGCCCAACGCCATGAAGGTCGGAGAACTTGTAAACCAGGTAGCCAATATCGAAGTTGCCCGACTGCAACCGGGCCTGTCGGAACAGGCGGCCTGGTATATAAATCCGTTCAGAATCACTGCCAGACAAGGGTGATCAGACCATCCGTGATCTGGAGAATACCGGGTAGACGGCGGGCAACACGAACAGGGTCAGGATAGTAGACGAAAACAATCCCCCCACGACCACCGTGGCGAGCGGGCGTTGCACTTCGGCACCGACGCCGTTGGCCAGCAGCATGGGGATGAGTCCGAGTGCCGCGATACTGGCTGTCATCAGTACCGGTCTCAGGCGCGACAGTGCACCCTCGAATACGGCTTGATCCGGATCCTGCCCTCCTTCCAGCAGCTGATTTATCGCATTGACCATCACCACACCGTTGAGGACAGCGACGCCGAACAGTGCAATGAACCCAATAGCACCCGGGACCGACAGGTACTGCCCGGACAAAAACAAAGCGCCGACACCACCAATCAAGGCCAACGGCACGTTCAGCATAATGAGTAATGCCTGACCGACCGAATGAAAGGCAAAGTAGAGCAGAAGGAAAATCAGTCCCAGCGATAATGGCACAACGATCATCAGTTTCGCCTGTGCGCGCTGCTGATTTTCGAATTGACCGCCGAATACCACGCTGTAGCCTGGCGGCAGATTGATTTCTTCTTCTATACGCGCCGCCAGTTCCGAGACCAGGCTGCCCATGTCTCGTCCTTCAACGTTGGTCTGGATAACCACGCGACGCTGCACATCGTCACGGCGGATCTGTGGCGGGCCTGACTCAATGTCGACTGTTGCGACATTGTGCAGCGGAACGAGTGCGCCTCCCGGCGCCTGCACGATCAGATTGCGGATCGCCCCGACACTGCTTCGATGGCCCTTGGCCAGCCGCGTATAAATGTCGTAGCGTTCATTTCCGCGTATCACCTGGCCCGCCTCGCGCCCGCCAATAGCGTCCGATACCAGGGCCATGATCTGGCCTACGGATATCCCGTAGCGGGACAGCAGGTCACGGTCAGGGCGGATAACCAGTTGGGACTCACCGGCAATGGCTTCCATGGCAACATCCCGTGCACCCTGAACAGTTCGTGCCAGGATCTCGATTTCGCGCCCCTTGGTCGCCAGCACGTCCAGCTCGGGGCCGAACAGCTTTATGGCGAGCTGGGCTTTTACGCCCGATAGCAGTTCATCCACTCGCGTGGCGATGGGCTGGGAGAATGAGAACAACAAGCCAGGGTGTGCCGCTATCGCTTCCTGCATTTTGTCCTGCAATTCTTCGCGGTCCGTAGCCGACGTCCACTCCGATAGCGGTTTCAGGCCCACCAGAATCTCAATGTTGGATACCGGTTCCGGGTCACCGCCCAGCTCCGCCCGGCCGATGCGACTGGAGGCATAGAGCACCTCGGGAAACCGCAGCAGTTGCGCCTCCAGTTTGGGTGCGAGCACCAGCGCCGTTTCAAGACTGGATGACGGCGCCAGGGTGACACGGATCATCAGGCTGCCTTCTTCCAGCTCGGGAACGAACTCGCTTCCCAACCGGGGTAACAAGGCCAGAATTGCGATCAACAGCGCCATAGCGCTGCCGACAACCGTTTTCCGGTGTTCAATCGCGGCCATCAGTCCCTTGCGATACAGCCCGGAGAGTGGCTTCATCAGCGGGCTCTCCCGATGGTGCACCCCATGCCGGAACAGATAGCTGGCCAGCGCGGGAATGACCACAAGCGCCACCAGCAGTGATGCCAGCATGGCGAACATTATTGCCAGCGCCATGGGTTGGAACAGCTTGCCCTCGACACCTTCCAGCGTGAACAGCGGTGTGAACACCACAATGATAATAAGCACAGCGAAGAATACCGGGCGACCCACCTCGCGGGCGGCTTCCTGAACGCGTAATTCACCGCCACGCTGGTGCTCATCGTCGTTGAGGTGCTTGAAGATGTTTTCCATCATGACCACAGAACCGTCCACCATCATGCCGATGGCGATGGCCAGGCCGCCCAGGGACATCAGGTTGGCGGAGATGCCCCAGTGGGCCATCGCCATGAGCGCCAGTCCGATCGATACCGGTATGGAGATCAATACCAGCAGCGTGGCACGCAGGTTGACCAGGAACAGAAACAACACAAGCAGGATCAGCACGAAGGCCTCGACCAGCGCCCTGGTCACAGTCGCAACGGCCTTGGCGACCAGATCAGCCTGATCGTAGATGGGTTCGAGGCTGACACCTTCCGGCAGTGCCTGCTGGATGATGGGCAAGCGTTCTTTGACGGCGTCAATGGTGCTCTTGGTATTAGCCCCCAGGCGTTTGAGCACGATCCCGGTGACCACCTCACCGGCGTGCTGTGGATTGCCGTTACTGTCGCGTGCTGTCAGGGTGACCGCGCCCTGGCGAATTTCAGCACCGAAGTCCACCCTGGCCAGATCACGCACCCGCACAGCGACGCCGTCAACATCCTTGACCGGGATATTACCGATGTCGCGCAGCCCCTCAGCTCCACTGCGGACCCAGCCGACACCGCGCACGACAAGCTGCTCGGCACCCCGATCCAGATACCAGCCACCGGCGTTACGGTTATTCGCCTCAATCGCTTCGACCACCTCGTTAAGCGTGAGCGCATAAGCGAGCAATTGTGAAGGATCGATCTGCACCTGGTACTGCAAGACGTCACCGCCGAAGGACAACACATCCGTGATACCTTCGACCGGCATCAGTAACAGCTTGACGACCCAGTCGTTGAGGCTGCGCAGACGCATGGCATCATACTGTTCCGCGTCGCTGGTTTTCAGAACGTATTGGAACACCTGACCCAGCCCCGACGTATTGGGACCCAGTTCTGGAACGCCCACGCCTTCGGGGATCTGTTCACGTGCTGCCTGCAGGCGCTCAAACACCAGTTGGCGGGCAAAATAGATGTCTGTGCCTTCCTCGAACACCACGGTAATAACCGACAGCCCGGTCTTGGAAATCGAGCGCACCTCTTCGACATCGGGCAGCGCATACATGACGGCCTCGATGGGATAGGTAATGAGCTGTTCGACTTCCTCGGCAGCCAGCCCCGGCGCCTCGGTATTCACCACGACCTGAACATTAGTCACATCCGGGAAAGCATCCAGGTTGAGGCTGGGCACCGTCAAGGTAGCGCCAACAACGGTTGCCAGCAGTGCCAGTACCACTAACAGGCGGTTTTCCACACCCTGGTCGATAAGCCTGCTCAGCATGAACTCATCCCCCTCAGTGATTGTGGATGTCGAAACCGCCTTTGGCGATTTCGGACTGAAGGAAGAAAGCGCCTTTGCTGACGATGCGCGCGCCCGGCTTGAGACCGGCTACGATCACGCTGTCGCCGAGGCTGTGTCGTACTTCGACTTTCCTGGTCTCATAACGCCCCGCTGCCGCTTCGACAAACACCTGCCAGTCGCCGTCAGGACTGCGCAGTACGGCGTCGACAGGAATGGCGATACCCGCTGTACCGTTTTTGCTCTGTATCGCGACGGTGACGAACTGGCCCGGATGAAGTCGATCACCGGGGTTGGCAACTTCGATATGTACCGAAAGTGTACGGGTACTTTCGTCCAGGCTATGGTGAGCCTGGATCACCTGGCCTGTCATATGCTGGTCGCCGATGCCGATGTCGGCTGACGCACCCACTTCGACGACAGCCGCATCATCCGGCGTCAGGCGGGCATCGACCCATAGTGTCGATTCATCCGTAATCGAAAACAAAACGCGGCCGGATTCTGCGACTTCCCCAACAATAAAGTCATCACTGATCACCGTGCCGTGCTGGGGACTGAGCAGTTCAAAACTGCCAGTGGCTCTGGAGACGTCACCTTCCTGTAACAGCGCTTCAATCTGTAATTCGGTCATCCCGTAAGCCACGACTTTGGCCCAGGCTTGCTGGCGGGCCACCTGTGCTTCCAGGTAGCGGCGCTCGGAGAGCACTTTGCGTCCAAGTTTGCTGGTGCGTTTCCATTCGCGGTCGGCGACCAGTAAACCACCCTGAGCCTCTGCCATCTCGACACTGGAAAGGGTGACGAGCGGCTGGCCTTGTGCGATTGCCTGACCCAGGCGGGCGTGACGCCGGGTGATCTGTGCATCGATCCGTGGCGTGACCTTGGTTGTCCGATAGGCGTTAAGAACAACCTCTCCCGGTGCGGAAACGACGTCCGGATAGTGACCATATTTCACCAGCTGGGTTTCGATACCCGCCGCTTTGATCCGGCTCTCTTCCAGTTCGACGAGGATGTCTTCGTGATCGTCGTGGCCTGCGTGTTCTTCGTGCTGCTGTTGTTCGCCCTGTTGTTCGCCCTGTTGTTCGCCCTGTTGTTCGGCAAAAACGCTGCTGCCGACACTTAAAGCCAGCAATAGAATGATCGGGTTAGTGTGATTCATTGTATTTTCTCTCGGGCAGAATGCTTTATGATTCGTTCAGGATGCGGGGTCTGTTCGAGTCCCCAGCCAGTACTCAATCTGGCCGGATGCGCTTAACCAGCGTATCCAGGCGTCCCACACCGCAGCACGCAAGGCGGCGGCGGAAACCTGTGTATCCAGCGTCTGCTGAAGTTGAACCAGGTACTCGGTAGTGCCGATTTCGCCGGCTTGCCAAAGCTGTTTAAGCAGTGCTATACGCCCCTTCAAACGGCGTTGCCCGCTGTTTTCCCAGTCATACAACGCGCTGCGTGTCGACTGATAGCGTTTGGCGGCCGCCTGCAGTTCGCCCCGCGCGCGCCGCAGCTTGTTTCGGTAAGCCTGTTCTGCACGCAAGGACTCTGCATTTGCCGCATCCACTTCAGCACGATAGGTATTGCGCACAAACAGGGGGATTGAAACCGTCAGCCTGACCAGGGTGTCATCGTCTTCCTGCCCGCCATGCAAGCCCAGTGTCGGGTCGGGACGGCTATCACGTTGGGCAATGGAAACATTGGCTTTCGCGGCCGCAGCGTCAGCTGCCGCCCTGCGCAGGAGCGGGTGCCGTTCAAGTAACGCCTTGTTATCGAATGCCGGAAGATCCGGAGGCAGAACCGGTAGCGGTGGCCAGCTGGATGTGGGTGGCTGAAACAATGCCGCCAGGCGGCTTTCAGCTTCAGCAGCATCCGACAGCAGGGTGGCGGACTGCATAAGCGCTTCGGACAGTGCCAGGTGAGCGAGATCCAAATCACTTTGCCCGACATCGCCCGCCGCGTAGCGGCGCTTAGCCAAGGTCACAAACTCTTTCAGCAATACAACGCGTTGCTTTGATAAACGGGTCGCTTCCGCAGTGACTTTCACGCTGCTCAATTTTTCGAGCAATTCGGCGAGCAATTCCTGTCTTGCTGCGGCCAGTGCGGCTGATGCGGCACGCAGGGATTCACCACCGGCCCGATCCCGCGCGCGGCGCTTACCGTTCCAGTCGAAGGTCTGGCTTACACCGACTGACTTGGTGATATCTGTCGCGTCCTCGTACTCAAATTCCAATTCCGGGTTATAGAGCGCTTCCCCAAGGGCGCGTGCTTCCGCTTCGGCACGTTCGAGATCCGCCTGTGCGGCCTGTGCAGCCGGATGTTCAGCAAGAAAACGCTGCACCAACACCCGCAAAGCGGGCGAGGTCTCTGCCGCAGCGAGGTCTGTCGCCAGTCCGAATAACAGGCAACCCGACAGCCAGAGCCGCCATACAGTTCGTATTCGCATAGAAGTGAACCCTGATTGATCAACTCAGTACGCCGCACTACGCAAAAACGTAATGCGGCCCCTCAACTCAATTAATCAGGCTATCGGAGGATGAAAGGGTGGAGCGAGGGTTAAGGAGCCAGGCGTATTCTCTGAAACAAACAAGCTATCCGACAGAGGACGCACGGCAATGTCTGTCGTGAACGATATCAGGCCCATTGCATGGGCGCTGGCGTGACAACAATGATCAGCACAATCGTCCTGCGACCAGGGCAGTGGTTTGCCATGGTCGCTATCGGCTTCGAGCGCCGAGTTGCCATGATGGTCTGCAGAATGGTCATCCATCGCCCACGCCGCACTGCTTGTCAGCGTGAACAACAGGAACCAGATTGTGAACAGGCGTCTTAAATACATGACCGACTCGCA
>Ga0316193_10002485_pt1 | contig 13029 bp, 15 predicted proteins | sample MerIslsedime2_MG_FD_207735 | JGI IMG/M metagenome (GOLD analysis project Ga0316193, IMG submission 207735) | Coastal sediment microbial communities from Maine, United States - Merrow Island sediment 2 | ecosystem: Environmental > Aquatic > Marine > Coastal > Sediment | place: USA: Maine...
AGCTCACTGTCATCACACTGCCAAGGCGGCAGCCTGCTCCCGCGGCACAGTGGTCATTTGCGGACCATCCTGTCAGTGGCCTTTATGTAAAGTGAACTGCCGCTATACGGACCGCCATATCACCTATCACTCGAGTCTGATGGCCTTTCCCCGTAAGGTCATCGAGCATTACAACGTCCCCAGCCTTCCGTAATTTTCGTTCTCCGTCACCGGCCTCAATTTCACATTTACCTGTCATTATTATCATCCACTGTCGTACAGGGGTAGGATGCCATTCACCAAACCAACCCACTGGGAGTTCAAGGAAGACAATTTTATTTGATGATTTGGGAGTGGATGTATTCAACGGAATTGCCGGTGGCGCGTAGTTGTTGGATTCAAGCTCTATTTTCAGAGTCTCGAAGTGAGAATAACCTTCGGAATCAGAAAAAACTCTAAGATATTCGATAAAAATCATGAACCCACCCTCCAATTTATATATCATCGCGCAGCCTGAAAGGTATTAAAGCACTTTATTGGAGCAAGGGTGATCGAGCTATTTGATGATTAAACGCTACTTACCACATGAAGGACAGCTTCTGGCTGAACCTTGCCTTATCAATCCAGCTTATTGCGACTTAAACAGAATCAGTGCGGCATAGCGCCCGGTAATTCCTGAGTGATTCACTGAGATGACCCGATACGACCCACTGCGGTCCTACACAGATTGCTTATATAGGGAGGCAGAATATTTCACTTTTCTGGGGGTATTCTTCACCTTGAACGTCAGCGAAGCGCCCGGGCCTGACCTGAAACTATCGTTCATTTTGATTACCACGGTACGTGATGCCGAAAACCTATACCGTGATTATAAAGTGGTTTAATTTTGATGGTGTTAACCTACAGTATATTTAGTGCATTTACAAAATTGGACTTAAGAAGGCAAAGAATCTTCAGCCAGACTTTAAATGCCACTGATAAATTCTAGGGAGATGTTTGTGAATATATGGAACGTAAGGATTGCTAGTTTGTTGCTATGTACGCCCTTTGTTTCTTTCGCTGGAGAATCAACTGAAGAAGCATTGAAAGGGGAAAAATTATTTAAAAAATACGGTTGTACAAATTGCCATGGGGAAAATGGCGTTAACCCAACTTCGAAGTATGTACCTGTCTTAAAAGGTAAGTCTGCAGATTATATCTATCGAAACGCTTACGCTATCTTTGGCGATGACCGAGCCAACAGAAAAATCCATGCCATGCATGATCAATTCTGCATCGGGGAAGAACCGGAGGAAGGTTGTTATCCTATCCCATCTTCTCAAGATCTACGGACTATCGCTTCTTGGTTAGGATCATCTTCCTTGCCGGATAAAAAGCGTACACCACAAGAACTCTATGTCACTTCTGACGAGGCATACAAAAAGCTACAGGAACTGGGCGATAAAGTCTTGTTTATAGATGTTCGCAGTCGTGCAGAAATCATGTTTCTGGGCATGCCTACAGATGTGGATGCCAATATTCCTTATATGACACCAGGATATTACGATGAGTGGGATGAGAAGAAGGGCATGTTCAAGATGCAAGCAAACAGTATGTTTGTAGAAAGGTTTTCGGAACTGATTGAATCGCGAAATATGAGCAAGGAAAGCCCAATTTTGCTGATGTGCCGTTCTGGTAGTCGAAGCGCTAAAGCGGCGAAGATACTTAACCTCGCCGGATATACAAATGTATACCATATCACTGATGGTTTTGAAGGTGGAAAGGCCAAGGATGGACCGAGAAAAGGCGAACGCGTAGTCAATGGCTGGAAGAATAGCGGCCTCCCATGGAGCTACAAGCTATCTAAAGCAGCCATGTACTGGGACATTTAAAAGACTTTGATCTAGCTGGTATCGGCCTACATTACAGGCAGTACCGCTGCAAGAAGACTTCTAATAACAACTGAAAACCTAACTTCCAACCCCGTTATGGTCGTAACCGTCCGGTGATTACCCTCTCGACAACTACAGTCTGATGCGTTTCAGATTTGCGTTGGTCGCATTGATGTCGAAGGACTCCGGATTGAACGAACCGCCACACCACTCGAGCATCTGCTCGTATTCTTCATGATCTGGATTTGCGATCACGTCCAGAAATTCATAATAACCCGGCACACCCCCCACATCCTCAGGTGGGCAGGCATTTTCCCCGCCGACGCACAGCGCATAGCGCTGAGGCTTGACCATTGGGTATATTTTCTCCAGCGTGATGCGATGTAGCCAGGAGTCGCCAAAGTCATAGATGTAGTTGAACTTCTTACGACGGCCAAGAACTTTGAGCAGCTTTTTTCTCGCTTCGTTGATCAATTCCGGATCATCGTCCCAGTCAGGATCGATCATCCCATAGCGCAGGCCGGCGATATCAAACTCATGCAGATGGCTATTCCACCAACCCATGGACTCCTGGATTACAGAATGAAGCTGCACCAGGGTGATAGTGTCCGGTATTAATACACATCGCCAGATCGTCGGCTCTGTATAGGTCAGCTCAATTCGAAGCTGCAATAAGGTCTCTGGGTTCAGACGTGGCGACATGGATCAGGCAACCGCTCTGTCGATGATTTTTGAATTGCGATCATGCATCAAATTCCAAGGTAATAACTCGCCAATCCGGTTGATGGGATGGGTGGCAATACAGCTGAGCACATCGCGCAGGTAAGCCAGTGGGTCCAAGCCATTTAGACGAGCCGTACCGATCAGGCTGTACAGGGCCGCGGCCCGATCGCCGCCTTTGTCCGAACCGACAAACAGATAGTTTTTCCGGCCAAGAGCGACCGCACGTAACGCCCGTTCGGCTGCGTTGTTATCGATCTCCAGACAGCCATCGTCTCGATACCGGATCAAGGCCGTCCAGCGGGTCAATGCATAGCGGATCGCCTCTGCTACTGCCGACTTACGCGATACCTGGGCAAGCGTCGATTGCAACCACTGAAACAGCTCATCCAGGATCGGTCCGTCACGACTGCGCCGAGTGCTTTTGCGCTCATCCGGCGGCTTGCCCCGGATTGCACTCTCCACACGGTACAATTGTCGAATATAATCCAGCGCCGTCGCTGCCACAGGGCTCGCCTGCGCCTGGTGGATCTCGTAGAACTTGCGGCGTACGTGTGCCCAGCAGGCCACCTCGATCCGCCGGCCAGTTTCGAACAACCGATTAAATCCCGCATAACCATCCGCATGGATCGCACCCCGATAACTGGCCAGGTGTCGCTGCGGATGTTCCCCTTTTCGGTCGGGTGAGTAGGCAAACCAGACCGACGGCGCCGCTTCGCCTTTTGCAGGGCGTTCGTCGCGAACGTAGGTCCACAAGCGCCCTGTTTTTGTCCGGCCTTTGCCAGGTGATAGCACCGGCACCGGGGTATCATCGGCGTGCAGGGTCTGACCAGCCAATGTGTGGCGTCGAAGGGCTTCTACCAAAGGCGACAGCAACTGGCTGGATGCGCCCACCCAATCGGCCAAGGTCGAACGCGGCAACTCAACACCGTCACGCGCATAGATCTCGCTCTGGCGATACAGCGGCAGATGATCGCAGTATTTCGATACCATAACCTGCGCCAGCAATCCCGGACCAGCCACACCCCGGGCAATCGGTCTCTCCGGCGCACTCGCCTGAATCAGCTTGTCGCAACCCTTGCACGCCAGTTTGGGCCGAACATGACGGATCACTTTGAAGCTCGCGGGAACATATTCCAATACTTCGGATACGTCCTCGCCAATGGATCGCAATTGTCCACCGCAGTCGGGGCAGTGATGGGTGTCGACAGTATGCAACTCCACTTCCCGGGGGAGGTGTGCCGGCAAGGGTCTGCGTGACGGCTTACTACGAACAGGCTCCTCGGAACTCTTTTGCGGGAGCGGTGTTACGGGGGGTGTGATTGTGCCATCCAGGAAGAGTGAAGATTGGGTATCTTCAGCGTCCAGCACTTCGGAACGGCGGCCAAACTGCATGCGCTGCAACTTGGCAACCAGCAGCTTCAGATGTTCATTTTCATGACTCAGTGACCGCACCAGCGCCTGCAAAGTCGCGGCGTCGCTGGGCATGGTTTCTTCCTGAATCGGCATGCCGGTATTATACCAGCTGCTTGTTTTGAAAGCCCTTTTTATGCCGCAATAACAGGGGCGGTGCGCTTGGGAATGCGCCAGTCAATGCCTTCCAGCAGCATCGACAATTGCGCCGGCGTCAAGGAGACTTTCCCGTTCTCCGCGCGTGGCCAGATGAACCTGCCACGCTCCAGTCGCTTGGCAAACAGGCACAGTCCGTCACCGTCCCACCACAGCACTTTTATCCGATCACCGCGCCGGCCTCGAAATACGAACAGATGGCCGGAAAACGGGTCATCCAATAAGGCCATTTGTACCAGGGCGGCCAAGCCGTCGAAGCCTTTGCGCATATCGGTGACCCCTGCAACCAGCCAGATCCGGGTGCCCGGTGACGGACCTAACACGCCGACAACACCGCCAGCGCTGTTTTCAATACCTCCGGACAGACAGTGCCGGTGACAACGAGTCGATGTCCACCCGCGAGAGTAATCTCCAGGCTGCCATTGTCTAATGTATGATTCGGCGCCGATGTCAGTGAAGGTGTTGGTGCCACAGTAATGGGAACCAGTGTTTGAGGTTCATCCGCCAACAATCCCTTGCGGTACTGCCGGCGCCATTTAAACAGCTGGTTGGCATTAACATCATATCGGCGTGCGACCACGGAAACAGAATTCCGACCCGCCAAGGTCTCTTCGACCATCTGCCGTTTTAGCGACTTACTGTATTGACGGCGCTTTGGGATAGCTTTGGTAGGTTCCCGCGTCCTTTTCTCTGGATCGATTGGTACTCTGCTCTCGGTACCTCGGGGGATAGTGTCCATTTAGCCTCCTGGTGGACACCTCTTGGTGTCCGCTTATTAAGGAGGACCCATCATGGCGAGTCCGATGAATGCTGCAAGCCTGTACTCACCGGACGGTTACTTATGGTCTGCCCTGACGGGGTTTATTATTGTTTGGTGTAATTCCGGTTCTGGCCGGACCCTGCCTTATCAATCGGGCTTATCGCAACCTAAACAGAATCAGTGCGGGAAAGCGCCCAGTAATTCCGGAGTGATTTAGTGAGATGACGGTACGCGACCCCTTTCCGCCGTTCAACGCCCCCCCCCCGGTTCGGTGCTGCAGCGCCAGATAGCGGGCGTTAGTTAAGGAGCCAGCGATGGTGGCACGTAGTCAGTAGCAGTCGTTAATTAATGAACTTTGCTCTGATAAGATGCTAGCCAATGACTGAAGAAAAAAAAATTCCCGGTGACCGCCCAGTAAAGCTTGTGGATATTGCTGCAAAACTCGGCGTATCCAGTGCAGGCATCCGCAAATTTGTTAAAAGGCGCAACTTCGAGCCATTCAAATTGCAGGAGGGCCAAAGCAAGCCCTGGTTTCTGTCACAGAAGGATGCTGAGGCGTTAATTGAGAGGGTGGAAGAAGAGAAAATTTATCGTATCGCTCCAGATCAAGAAACAGCGCCTGCTGGATTATCGGGAGTATATGCGGTTGAGGTCCCAGCCTACGATGCAAACATTCGTCTGAAGATTGGATGGAGCGATAATATCATTGACAGACTTAATACTTATCGCGGGCTCGTGCAAGATTTACGTGTATTGCGAATTTGGCCGTGTTCAGAAAGCTGGGCCGAGCAAATGGCACTAAAGTGGGCGAGATACAACAGTAGGCAAATTGGCGAAGAAGTATTTGAGTTTGAGGATAACGTCGTTGCGCTGGACTCCCTTGATGATGTGTTCGGTGCCGTCGGCATCAAACCGCAGAAGGGTACTTGAGTATTTTGCTCGGATGACCTGAGTCGGCCCAACCCGGCGATCACCCCCTTCGTCTGGAATGACCGGCTCTAGTCGGAAAGGTCATGCATTACCCGACTTCCAGGAACTTCCTGAATTGATTGTAAGGAAAAGATTTCCAAGACTTATTAGTACCAAGTGTATAAACATGCAAATCCATCCAACACAAAAAAACCACGCGGCTGATTTGCACCGTTAGGTTGATGTGGGAGGCAGATCATTTACATCGATTATGAATTGCAATTTCTATCTAAGGTGGCGAACGTAGTCGACTCTGAGCTAGATAGAATAGCTTTAGAAGCTAGGAACTCGGAGAATCCCGATTTGCTTGGGGTATATGACGAATTCGAACATGTTCTCGGCCTAGGTTTTGTAGCGTGCCAGACCTACATTGTTTCGAAATTAAAAGGGAAAGTTTCGAAACGCAAAGGGAAAAACAAAACGCAGCTTCTGAGTTTGGGACCTATGCATCGTTCGCAGCAGTCATTTGCCCTTGTAATAAATGCGTGTGCCAATTATTGGAAACACCACGACGAGTGGGATGGGGCATCTCTTGGGAACAGAGAGAAGACCACAATAAGCGTGTTAGAAAAAATGGGCGCTGATGTTTGGTCGGAATATCCCACATCTAAAGTTATGCATGCGCTTCTATCGCCTCATGAGAAAAGATTCAAGAAACTTCTACCATTTCTCAAACAATGGGCAGAAAATGCGCATAATGCAATCTAGCAAATCATTCGAGTTCGCCTGCAAACAACGCGAGCGGGACACGCAAAAGCCCCCCCAATGCAAACGTTAGCAATAACCGTAATGCAGATCTAACTTGCCGTTCGTAAACTGGTTGACGTATTACAAGTTTTGGCCGAGGACTGCCTTATCAATCCAGCTGATCCCGACTTAAACTCAATCAATAGAAGATAGCGCCAGGTAATCTCTGAGTGGTTTACTGCGATGTCGGTACCCGACCCTTCTCGGACGTACAGAATTTCAGCCTGAACAGCCGGAATGTACTGTAAGCCGGCGTTCTCGCTGCGATTCTAGCCGAACTCCCTCATAACTCTGATTAACTGCGAGAATTTTCCGTCAGACCACATGTAACTAGAATTGAACTACGACCACAAAAATTGTCTACATTCCTTAAAATAATTTCCTTTCAGCTCAACTACTGAATTAGTGACAGTAATTCCTTGGAGGAAACCAGTGACAAAGAAATCATTGGGGTTTGTCGTTCACCGATCGGTGCAGCACGCGCCGACGACGTAGGGGATCGATATGAAAGCACGAGCGAGGGCCGACCTCTTGGTCTGGCTGCTTTTAGCTGTTTGCGCCATGTCCGTAACGCCGGCCCTGGCGCAGCAAATAAAAGATGCTCCCGACTACGAGGAGCAGGCCGCGGCTCTCGATACCGAGATCCGAGCCTTCATCGAAGACGCTCAGGAATTCAGAGCCCGCGCCGAGGCCGCTGAGGGCAGCTTCGCCCGCATCCTCACGCAGCGGTCGGAAGACGCCGGGCTGGTCGCCATCGGGAAAGTGCACGACCTTGCTCGGCTGGTTATCGGTCGCGAAGCGGAAGGGCAGGACCCAGGTCCGTGGCGCGCCCGCGCGACGGAGTTGTTGGTGGACATGCAGAGCGGGATACAGGACTACCTGGAGCGAGTCCTGTCGCGGAAGGATCAGGACGCGGCACCGGACGAACCCGACCCGGCAAAGCTGGCGGCGCTTGAGGATCGCCAGGCGGAACTGTGGGCACGCATTCTGAGGCTTCTTGACACGTCGCTTACGACCATGACGCTGGCAAGGGAGTTCGGGCTAGACGTCGACGCGCAGCAAGCCTTCACCGAAAAATCGCTGACCGAGGTCGTACAGTTCCTATCCCTGTCTCTCGAGGGAACGCTGGAGCAGGTCGATCGCATCGCGAATCAGCTCATTGTGCTGCCCGACGATGCTGAGGTAATGGCCAAACAGCGCCTGGCGGACCTGCAGGTCAGGCGTCTCGCCGGCAACCTGGCCATCGCGAGCGACATGCTGGATCGGATGGGTCTCGAGGACGCCCGCTACAGGCAACAGCTTATTGAGGTCACGGGCACCGTCACGACGGACATTTTCGACTGGGAAGTATTGAGGGGCCTGGTATCCAGGTGGGTCGAGGGTCTCGGCATCTGGCTGATCGACAATTTGCCCCAGTTGCTCTTCAAGCTGTTGCTGTTCCTGCTGGTGCTCTGGATTGCGATCGCGGTCTCGCGGCTGACTCGCCGGCTGGTAGCCGAAGGCCTTAAACGCTCGAATCTGAAGATCTCGCAGCTACTGAAGAACATGATCGTCTCGACCGCAGGCGGCCTGGTGCTCCTTCTCGGCGTCCTCTTCGGACTTGCCCAGCTGGGCATCTCGGTCGGACCGCTGCTCGCCGGCCTAGGTATCGCCGGCTTCATCGTCGGCTTCGCTTTGCAGGACACACTAGGCAACTTCGCTGCCGGCATGATGATTCTCTTGTTTCGACCCTATGATGTCGGCGATGTCGTCGAGGCGGGCGGTGTCTTCGGCAAGGTGAGCGACATGAGCCTGGTGAACACGACCATTCTCACCTTCGATAACCAGACGCTTGTCATGCCTAACAGTAAGATCTGGGGCGATGTCATCAAGAACGTGACCGCCCAGGAGAAGCGTCGAGTCGACATGACATTTGGCATCGGCTACGGCGACGACATCCCCAAGGCCGAGAAAGTGCTCACCGAGATCGTGACTGGCCACGACAAGGTGCTCGAGGACCCGGCGCCAGTCGTACGACTCAATACGCTGAATGAGTCTTCCGTAGACTTCATCGTTCGACCGTGGGTCAACAAGGACGACTACTGGGACGTTTACTGGGACATCACCCGGGCGGTCAAGATACGTTTCGATGAGGACGGCATTTCGATTCCTTTCCCGCAGCGAGACATCCACCTCTATCGCGGCGAACAGGAGCCGCTCGCCACGGTCATCCCGACAGTGAGACAACCGGGCGCCGTGGAGCAGGAGGCGGTCGGCTGGCATGGCTCGAAGGCATCCGAGGTCCCGGATGCCGACGAAGGGGAAACAACGAACTGATGACTGCCTTTCTGTCCGACCCCAGCGGCTCAGCAGACATCGCCTACGCCGCTCTGTTTCTTTGCTAGCCTTCATTGGCGTGGATCAGCAGACAGGTTCTGACCGTCTCGGGCGGCGGCGTTCAGGAACTCGACTGACGCATGGCGCAAGAAAGGCAGATCGCGATACAACCGGGTCGGAATGCTTCATCGTTTCTCGAAGCGACCGTTCCCCAATCCGCGTTCTAGACGCTGCGACTAGTTCATCGCGGCAAGGTGTACCCATACGTCCGCATTTGGCCGGCTGCCGCCAATTGCGTTACTGCATTTCCGAGTGAGTTGAGGTTATAACCTACTGGTACACTCGGATGTCCCTGATCGACCCGAGACGACGTTGCCTGGGAGAAGCATCGGCGGTTTAGTGCTCGACTGGGCCCGATGGCCAGGGACTTGCAGAACTGTGCGAAACTTCCCGAGACCAGCGGTTTTTTCATCATGCAAGAAGGACATCCAATGGCCGGTGCGAGTACGGCATTCGTTGCGCTGGCGGCTTTTTGCTGGGGGGTTTCAGGCGGAATCGGCGGCATCCTCATGGCTGACGGCTGGGATGCGTTCGTGGTGTCGTTCTACCGGGGTGTGATCGGGCTGTTGTTCGTCGTCATCTGGTTGGCGTTGCGCCCCCGTGGAAGCGGACTGTCCGACCGCCGCCTTTGGTTTTGGTCGGCGGTTGCCGGTCTCGGTATGGCTGGCAACTTTGCCTTTTATTTCGTGAGCATTGCGCAGGGCAACATCGCGGTCGCGGTTACACTGATGTACTGCGCGCCGGTGTTCGTCGGTCTCTTGTCGTTCGCACTCAAGCTCGAAAGCCCCACCTCGCTCAAGTGGGCCGCGATTGCGGTGGTGATGCTTGGCATCGTCTTACTCACACGCATTTACGAGACCGACGCGAGCGGCGTCACGCTGATCGGCATCGGTGCCGGGCTGCTCGCTGGGCTGTTCTACGCGGTATTCATTTTCGGCTTCAAGTACGCGGTGCCGTACGGCAGCCCACAGGCGATTCTGGTAATTGCGTTCGCGGCACTTGTCGCTCTCCTCATCTGGCCTGGCGATTTTGGTCAGCTCGTGGCCGCGCCGACCACGACGGAATGGCCGTTGTTCGTCACACTCGGTGTGGTTGGCGGCGGATTATCGTTCTTTCTCTATATCGTCGGTCTGCGCCGTACCACGCCGATCGCCGCCTCGATTGTTGCGATGGTCGAGCCTGTCACCGCGTCTCTGTTTGGTGTCGTGGTCCTGAACGAAAGCCTAGCCGGACTGCAGTTCTTCGGCATGGGGTTGATTTTGGTCAGCGTTACTGTGCTTAGCGTATATTCAAGCGCCTGGTGGCGACCTTCCGATCCAACCACCCGCTGAGTAGCGTTGGGATCTAGAATTCGACTGTTCGATCGCTGCTTTGAGATGATTCGGCGGAAACCGGAAGCTCGTATCGATTTTGGCGACCGCAGCAAGCGGCCAGCGGACGAAAAAGCAGTTGGCAATTGTTACTATCCGAGGGCGAAAAAGTCCGCTTATGGCCAAGGCTACTGGGATGGTCGCCCTTACCTGAACCGGCATCTGAGTGCCATAGTGGGATTTGAGGTTATAACCAACCCCAACACTAGGATGTCTCTGATCGACCCAAGGCGGTCCTACATGGATTGCTTATTAGAGATCGTGAATAATTATTTTAACATTCATATGGTAATCTCCTGAAGGAGTGTTCGGAACCGACCCTGTAGAAAATCGGCGATGAGAGAATTTAAAATTCAAAACGAAAATCTAGCCTCCAAACATACTCCAAATCTCCCATCTTTTTTCCGGTAAGATCGAGTTTCGAAGTTTGTGACGACATTTTTGTGATATTTAAACTCGTGCGCGATTTTTTATCCGAGTGTAGTAACAGAGGTACTCTAACCGAGTTCAGATACAGGATACAGGTGCTCGCTACAGTATCGAGTGGTTGATTCAGATATGCAGGGGTGAATGAAATGAAAATCAAAACAATTCTTTTCCCGACCGATTTTTCTGAAGCTGCGGGAAAGGCATTCGAATATGCACTATTTTTGGCAGAATCTCACAATGCGGAACTGACACTTCTGCATGTAGTCGATCAGCTTCACGGATTCACTCATTATGAGATTCTTGCACTCACACCCATGGAGATTGTTGAGAGGTTAGTGAAGCGAGCGCACGAGAACCTCCAGGCGATGGTCGAGCGGGCGAAAGACACGGTTAATGCTACGAAGAGCGTGCGCGAAGGTAAGACTTGGGATGTAATCTGTGAAACAGCGAAAGAAAACAATTTCGATATTATTGTCATGGCAAGTCAAGGGAGAACAGGGTTGTCCCATGCACTGATTGGAAGTGTCGCCGAAACAGTTGCACGTCATGCGAGTTGCCCAGTCCTGATCGTAAGGGATCCGAAATAGTCGATTGAATTATCGCTGCTCAGGACCATCCAACGAATCAGGCGTGTTAGCCTGTAGCGTTGGTATGGACGGTTGCCAGTATGCCAGCAGTGTCGGCTACCTAACAGGACAGTCGTATATAGCGTTCTGTATTCGTCGTACGTGGCCGATGTTGACTATATCGGTGCGAGAAGATCGCACTTACGCATTGTGGAGCGAAGTTAATCTATCCCCATCCCAGCGGCTGTTTGGCTCTTCGGCTCAAGCCTAGTGGGTTTAGTTGAAATGTCGAGAAGACGGAAAAAAGCTTAATCTTCAGCAGTGAAAAACGGCGGCTTTCGGGTCGCCCTTGTCGTTGTTGCGAACGACCACTGCCATTTCGGGCCAGGCGCAGGTTATTTCACAGTAGATTACTTAGAATATTCCGGTTAACGGCGGTCACCGAACCACTGTAGGCATTCGTGCAAACACCGAGGTTGTTCTGGTTTGTTGGTGGTCGAGTGGCCGGTTTTGTCCGGCATCATTCACCACCACGTTTTCTTGCACGCCCGCCTTCGCTTCTCCAACAAGCCAGGTATCTATTGAATGAGTAAAGGGAGTATCGTTAGCAGATGGGTACTGACGATCTTGGATAGGACCATGAAAAAAATACTAGCTGCACTTGGAGCAATCCTGCTTTTCGTATTCACTAACGGGGCATCGGCCTGGGGGCAATATGATCAGATGCTCTCCAGATCACAAGGATGGCAGAGCGGACCGGCCTTGTCGGCTGCCCTTTACGTTGAACAGAGACAATGGCCCGCCGGTTACGGTATCAGGCTCTATGTCCCAGTTCGCAGAACAGCGGATATCCACGTCAGCGTGGAGGGTAGCAGCCTCATCATCCGCAGTGAGGGAGGTGAGCAACTGGCACCCAGCGGCACATTTGGACCAGTGTTCATGCAGTTCGGCAGCTTCAGACAGTGGCTGACCTTGCCACTGGATGCCGACCTGAGTCAGATGAAACTCACCAGTCGTGATGGTGTAATCAACATCTTTATTCCGAGAAGACAGCCATGAAGATGCCGAAGGGGAACCTGGTAGCCTGATCAGATACCGTATTTTGTGAATATCTCTTGCCGTACCGGGCAGATGCATACGTAGTCAGGTCCGATGTGCGAACTGTAGGGACAGTTCGCCTGCAGCCAGGAAGGTCTGAAAAGTACGGGTGGCGCCGGTAAGTTCTATTGCTTTGCCGCAGACTAAATCCCTGGCAGTCAACAACGAATAGACCCTGCTAAGGTTCGCCCTGACGGGGTTTATTAGTGTTTGGTGTAAGTCAGGTTGTGGCCGAGGACTGCCTTATTAATCGAGCTTATCGCCGCTTTAAACAAATCACTGGAACACAGCGCCCGGTCATTCCTTAGTATTCTACTGCGATGTACCGAATCGACCCGAAGCGGTCACACAAATTTCTAAGAAAGAATATGGCCAGAGAATCCAGAAAGTTGATTTTACGCAATCGACTTAGAAGTAAGATCGATAGTTCTCAGTTTAGAAACTAAACTTAAAATGGCAGGCGAAAAAGGGTGTCGCTTGTTTATAAAGGGAGGTTATTCTGATGTTCAAATCGTTTATTGGAGACAAGTTAGCTAGGTATGTTGGAGCTGCATTATTTGCAACTGCAGTATTTC
>Ga0316193_10002487_pt1 | contig 13022 bp, 13 predicted proteins | sample MerIslsedime2_MG_FD_207735 | JGI IMG/M metagenome (GOLD analysis project Ga0316193, IMG submission 207735) | Coastal sediment microbial communities from Maine, United States - Merrow Island sediment 2 | ecosystem: Environmental > Aquatic > Marine > Coastal > Sediment | place: USA: Maine...
AGAATCAAGGGTTCGGATCAAAAGGTCTGCGCCAAGTTCAGCCAGACGGTCATGAAGGGCACCGGAAGTATCGTCAGGCAGGATTTCAATTTTTGATGAAAGGAGGATGTCACCGGTATCCAAACCCTCATCCATTAAAATAAGCGTGATTCCCGTCTCTTTTTCTCCGTTTATGATCGCCCATTGGATCGGTGCAGGCCCGCGATATTTTGGAAGGAGTGATGCATGAATATTTAAGGTCCCAACTTTAGGTATTGCGAGGATATTTTTGGGAATTATATGACCAAAAGCAACCACGACAATGAAGTCAGGTTGATGTTTTGCCATATGGTCTGAGAACTCGGCCGTTCGGATTGACGGCGGCTGAATGACTTCATATCCAAATTTCGTCGCAGCCTCTTTAACAGGTGGCGGGAAGACTTTTCGGCCGCGTCCTTTTGGACGATCCGGCCGGGTTACCACCAAAGCCACGTCTTGGCCGTTTTTGTGAAGCGCATTCAAGGCGGGTACTGCGAATTCCGGTGTCCCCATGAAGATTATTTTGGCTGTTTTGTTCATCGGCCTTTCAAGTTCTTTTTTACCCTTCTTTTGTATATTCCTCTTTTTAAAGAGCTGATGCGGTCTATAAATAAGATGCCGTTCAAATGGTCGATTTCGTGCTGGAGGACCACAGCCAGGAATCCTTCCGCTTCAATACGCAATGGTTTCTCATTTCTGTCAAAACCTTCAACCAGAATAGAAGCCGCTCGTTTAACATCGGCTCTAAAATCAGGGACACTCAAACACCCTTCTTCTTCTGAAATCGTCGTTCCTTCTTTTGATACGATTCTGGGGTTAATCAGAACCTGTAAAGATCGTTCCGAATCTTGAGGTGAGACATCGTAAATGAGGAAACTTTGGTTAATGCCTACCTGTATGGCAGCCAGACCGATGCCAGGTGCTTGGTACATGGTGACGGCCATGCGCTCAATCATGTTCTGGAGTTCACCGTCGATGTTTTTAACCGGCTGGGTCGGCTGACTGAGGAATTTGTTCGGATAGGTTAGTATTTCTATCGTTGCCGTATGGAAATTTCTATTTGTTTCCGGTTTTTCCGGGTTAACTGTATTATTTTCTCCGTTTTTCATATGAAACCTGTAATACATTTACGCTGGTTATCATTGCAGAAATAAGCCCGACAATAATAACAGGAAATATTTGAATTGCATGATTTGCCAAGGTATAGCCGGCGGCATTTTTTGAAGAAACCCCGAAAAGCAACAGGGCAAAGACACCGCCTGCTTCCCAAATTCCCCAGTAGCCGGGAACAGAAGGCAGAGCGATGAAAAAACAGATTATTATCATGACAGCGGTGATTTCAATAAACGACAGTTCTATGCCCGGGCAGCCGAGAGCCACTAAATAATATGAAAAAGCCGCAAGACCCCAAATAAAAAAAGATAGACCGATACATGCGCATATCTTTGTAGGATATTTAACCAGGGTAAAACCAGAGGCAAAATTGTCGACAAATCTCACCATGGGTTCGCAAACTCTTTTAAGGATTTTTTTTTTAAGATCCGGTCCGGCAAAGAAAAGCATAGACGGAATTCTTGTAATTAAGCCGTTGATTGCATTTCGGGTTTTGCTGAAGCCTACCAGGGCTATTCCGACAATCAGTACTAAAAGGAGTTTAAATGTCCCTTCACCGGCTGCCACCAGCGTTGCCCTGTTGAGATGGTACCCGCCAAATACAATGTCAAGATCGGGATCTATTTGAACCGTAGCGAGCATTACTGCAAAAAGAACAATCAGTATGGCGACATCAAAAAAACGTTCAGCAGCTACCGTAGCAAGTCCTGTAGAAAATGGGATATTTTCCTTTTTTTGCAAAACTGCAGGCCTCGCCACTTCTCCAACCCTTCCCGGCAGGATGCAGTTGATCATAAAACCGATCATCAGCGGATGGAATGCTCCCCAGAAACTTATTGTGGCGGTCGATTCGAGTATTATCTTCCATCTGTAAACTCTTAAGGCAAAGCTTAAAAAAATCACCAGAACTGCCGGTAGCAACCAAAAATAATTAATTGATGATAGATAGACTAAAAGCTCATCAAATGGGACATTTCTAAAGGCCAGATAAAGCGCCAGAACAGATACTGCCCCTCCCAAAATCAGGGAAATACTGATGTTTTTTTTCATATGAATATCATTAAAGATCGGGGTTAAGGACGCGCTCAAAAATAATTCCCCATTCTGGAGCCCCGATCCATTCTGCACCGCTTCATTGCGCGTCGATTAAGTCGGCAGGATATGGGTTCGCCTTGAGCCTTCCATGAGACCTTTGCAAAACGCTACTTTTTGCGAGACCATCAGATTTATTTCTTCGCGAACCTTTAACAAAAGGATCGAAGGTTATTAAGACAGGATTCTGCGTGCCTTTTCAATATCATTTCTGATCGCATCGGACAGTTCGGTAATATCCGAAAATTTTATTTCGTCTCTGATGCGTTTTACAAAATTTACACGGATTTTCTTTCCGTATATATTTTCGTTAAAGTCAAGAATATGGACTTCTACGGAGAAGACGCCATCGTCAAAAGTTGGGCTGTAGCCGATATTGGCAACACCCTGGTATTTTTTCTCCATGCAATCTACCGTAACAGCATAGACCCCGTTTTTTGGACACAGTTCATCGTGCAAGGTAATGTTTGCTGTGGGAAATCCAAGAAGTCTTCCGCCTCTATTGCGTCCAGTGCCCACAACCCCTCTGATCTGGTAATATCGGCCCAAAAGTTTTTTAGCCTCGGCCACCTTGCCCGCCGTGACGAGTTCACGGGTTCGGGTGCTGCTGATTCTATCCGCAAAACCCTTTGATGTCTGGACCCAGTCGGCGACGATGACCTCAAATCCGAGATTGTCGGCATAGGTTTGTAAGAGGTCTAAATTCCCCTCACGATTTTTGCCAAATGTATAATCTTTTCCCACAACAATGGCTTTCATTCCGATACATTTCAACAGGAGGTCTTCAATAAATTCTTTCGCCGAAATTGCTGCGAATGCTTTGTTAAATTGGATACATATAAGAACATCTATCCCTGAGTTTTCAATAAGTTCAATTTTCTGTTCGTTCAGAGTGATGAGCGGCAAATGTCCGTTTTGTTTTAATACACGAACCGGGTGGGGTTCAAAGGTCATAACAATCGAAGTGCCGCCGATGGTGTCGGCCTTTTCTATTACCTCATGAAAAAGAGCCTGATGTCCAATATGGACACCGTCGAAATTGCCGATGGTAATCACGGCATTTTTATACGGTTTATCAATCTTATCGATATTTTCAATGAGTTGCATTATAATTTTTCCCGGCAGACAATATGGGCCTTGACAAAATTAAAGAAAGGTTTATATAAAATATCCTTTATATTTAATCAATCCTTTTAAACGATATTATTCATGCCGAAGTGGCGGAATTGGTAGACGCGCTAGGTTCAGGGTCTAGTAGGGGTTTCCCTGTGGGAGTTCGAGTCTCCCCTTCGGCACCATAACAAAAAAAGGATTTATCGGGCCCTTCTTCTATTGGCAAGGAAGGGCTTTTTTTGTCTTAACTTGTGTCCACCTATAAATGGTCTTTTTGTCCAATCTCTGCGCCTGCCCTGTGAAAGGCGGAGCCTATTTCTCTGGGGTTGTGATAAAAAATAATTTTCGGATTATAAACATATGCCTGTGGTTATTTTATCCGCATGCCTTGATCATGAAAAAAATCCTCATTTATGGATGGACACTAACGGATCTTAATAGAATAAATTCGTTGAGTTCTAATCTAAGCCCCTTTGTACGATTTTCAAGGTGTTAACAAATTTTTTTCTTTATTTTTTTGACCCTGAAATGCTAAAGATTAAAATATGGATAAAAGTTATGAAATTGGGGGGGTCGATAGGATAACACTCTTTAATATCATAAGATATATGGAGGTGACTTCTGAAATATTCAAATAGTTTCTGGAAATTTTTTGTGTCCGTGAAGCTTACCGTGATGCTCTTGCTGTCCATTGCCGCCACATCGATTTTGGGAACGATTATTCCCCAGAATGAGGATCCTGCTGCATATTTCAGGGCATACGGAGAATTTGTTTACAGACTTTTCGATGTGCTCGGCATTTTTGATATGTATCATTCATGGTGGTTTCAGTTTCTGCTGCTTCTGCTGACCATAAATATTGTTATATGCTCAATTGACCGTATATCTGCAACGTGGAAAATTGTATTTGTCAAGAAGCCTTCGTTCAATCTTTCAAGGTTCAGAAACCTTTCTCAAAAGGAAACGTTTGCCGGCAATCATCCCCCGAAAGAGTTGGAAAAAATATATAAACCGATTATTTCAAAATATTTCGGATATACCAAGGTTGAACCGACCGACAAGGGGTTGTGTATCTTTGCCGAAAAATGGCGCTGGACGCGACTGGGGGTTTATGCGGTACATTTGAGTGTCATTTTGTTGTTATCCGGCGGTCTGATGGGATCGCTTTTCGGTTTTGAAGGATTTGTCAATATTCCGGAAGGTGAAAAAGTTGACAGCATCCGGATCAGAAACACCGGGAAAATTCACTATCTGGGGTTTGATATTAAATGCGAAAATTTTAATATCAGCTTTTACGACAACGGCGCGCCCAAAGAATATCGATCGAGTTTAACCATTATTGAAAAGGAAAAGCCGGTTATTCAGAAAGATATCATTGTAAACGATCCGCTTCGTTATAGAGGGGTTAATATTTTTCAATCCAGCTACGGCAAGATGCCCTCGGATTCCACTTTTAAAAAGAAGACCCCGGCTTCCGATCCTTCCGGAGAGATCACATTAAATTTTGACAACAGAGAATCAGGGGCGTCATTTCAGATAAAAACCGCTTTGGGTAAGCCGGTGGATCTCCCTGAAGGTTTTGGTAAATTTGTTATCGTGGAATACATAAAAGCGGCTGAATTCCGTGGCCAAAACATTGGGGAAGCCTATAAGGGGATTCTTACTCCAGCTGACGGAAACCCTTTGGACGTCCTATTGCCTTTGCATTTTCCGAATTTTGATCGTATGAGAAAGGGTGCTTTGGTTATTTCTGTGGCAGATCAGGAAACAGAGGCGTTCAGCCTTGGCGAAAGATCCGAACAGCGGTATTATACCGGTCTCCAGGTGACGAAAGATCCGGGAGTTTTGTTGGTTTATGCAGGATTTATCATGATGATTATCGGGTGTTATATCACTTTTTTCATGTCTCATCAAAGGGTCTGTGTCGAAATAATAAAGGGAAAAGCAAAAAGCAGGGTTATTGTTTCGGGTACGGCCAACAAAAACAAAATGGGAATGCAACAGAGGGTCAAAAAACTTTCAGACAAATTGGCCAAATTGTGATGGTGTTCATGAAGACGATATGGATCTTAAATCGCCAATTATCAGGGGATAAACAATGAGCAGTTCAAATTTACTATCGATTACAACGTTTATTTATGGAGCGGCGGCATTTTTTTATATTGCCAATCTGGTTTTCAAGAAACCGTTCATAGGAAGACTGGGCACATGGACCGCTTTATTGGGTGTGGCCGGAAACATTGCCGGCATTATCATGAGGTGGGTGGAATCTTACCGCTTGGGTATCGGACATGCCCCGCTTTCTAACATGTATGAATCTTTGGTCTTCTTTGCCGGCACCATTATCATTATATATCTTGTGGTGGAAAGACAGTACAAAAATAGGATTATGGGCGCCTTTGCCACACCCATAGCATTTCTTGCCATGGCGTATGCTTCCATGTCTCCCAATATAAATGATCGTATTCAGCCCCTTGTTCCGGCGTTGAAAAGCAACTGGCTGATTGCCCACGTTATCACCTGTTTTTTGGGGTATGCTGCCTTTGCAGTCGCCTTTGGCATGAGCCTGATGTATCTTTTCAGGCAAAGAGATATCGAGGGAAAGAGCAGTTTGCTCGCTCGTTTTCCTAAATCCCAGATCCTGGACGAGTTGAATCATCAAATGGTCATGTTCGGTTTTCTCTTTTTGTCCATCGGTATAATTACCGGCGCTGTGTGGGCAAATTCGGCCTGGGGGAGTTACTGGTCATGGGATCCTAAAGAAACCTGGTCTTTGATTACCTGGTTTATTTATGCAACCCTGCTGCATGCCAGGATGGTTCGGGGGTGGCATGGCAAGCGAATCGCTTATCTTTCAATCATTGGATTTATGGCGGTTTTATTCACATATTTCGGCGTTAATCTTCTGCCCGGCCTGCATAGTTACGGATCCGTATAACCCTAATCGCTCCATTAGGGCATAAAAAAGTGAATAGAGGGGGTAGACAACCATGAAGATATTTATTACCGGAGGATCCGGTTTTGTCGGAACCCATCTGATACACGATTTTATTGACAGGGGGCACCGTGTTATTGCGGTGGGAACATCTTCAGCCCATAGAAATCCCCCGAATGAAAATTTTCGTTACATTTCAGCGGATACGACCTTAAAAGGGCCATGGCAGGATGCCCTTGAAGATGTTGATGCAATCATCAACCTGGCCGGTAGAAATATTTTCAAACTGTGGAGTGATGCGTATAAAAATGAAATATATAATAGCCGCATTTTAACCACTCGAAATTTGGTCGAAGCCGTACCCCACAGAAAAGGGATCATACTTTGCAGTACATCCGGTGCAGGATATTACGGAAACCGGGCTGATGAAGTGTTAAAGGAAGATGCTTCTTCCGGAAGTGATTATTTAGCCAAAGTCTGCATCGACTGGGAAAAAGAGGCTTTTCAGGCAGAGAAAAAAGGCGTGAGAGTTGCTGCAATGCGTTTTGGCGTGATTCTGGATAAAAACGGCGGGGCACTTGCCAAGATGATCCCGGCATTTAAATCTTTTGCAGGAGGTCCTCTGGGAAGCGGCCTCCAGTGGTTTCCGTGGATTCATATGGACGATCTTATTTCAGCGATCAATTTTATTCTTGAAAACGACGAGATAAAAGGCCCTGTCAACTTCTGCGCTCCGAATCCCATCAGAAACCGTGATTTTGGCAAAGCCCTTGGCAAAGTTTTAAAGCGGCCGTCTTTTATAAAAGTGCCTTCGTTCATGATTCGTCTTGTTATGGGCGAAATGGGGACCTTGCTGCTGAACAGCCAAAAAATGATCCCCCATGAGTTTTTGAGTCATGGTTTTAAGTTTCAGCATCCTGACATCGACCATGCGCTGGGGGACATTTTTAAAAAGAGGTAATATTTTGAGGCCGAAATAGAAAAAAAATACGATCAAAGGTCGTAAAGCGTTTCATCCCTTAACAGCTCCCTGCGTTTTTCTTTGAGGTCCTTAACTTTTTTGCCCTGAAGAGAAAAAGGGTCTTCCGCTTCCAGAATATCACCCATTTCGGCCTCCACCTGTTCGGGATCCTCACCTTGTTCCATCCGACTCAGCGCCTCATCCATGCCGTCTCCGAGTTTAATTCCGGTCATATGGGAAAGTTTGCGCATGAGATTGGCGGCCTGTTTTGGATCATCGTCATTGATTTTATCCGCTTCACTGGCCAGCATCTGCATAGCTTGTTCCATTTTACTGCTATCGAATGGAAGATCATCCATATCGCCGTTTTCCTTTGCTCGTCCGGTAAACGCCACCACAGAAATCTGTTTTTCAAGAGTCCTTGTCTTACATTTTGGGCACTTGGGCTTTTTTGTCGTATTGACGGTTTTGGAAAAAAAGTTAAAAAGCGTATGGCAGTCTTTACAATAAAATTCATAAATTGGCATGGCATCACCTCTTTTATTGTTTTTTCTGCTGTTTTTTCTGTATTTTTGCCCATGTATCCCGCAGTGTGACCGTACGGTTGAATACAAGGGGTTTGTCAGAAGATTCCACAGGACCCACACAGAAATAACCAAGCCTTTCGAACTGGTATCTGCTACCCGGCTTTGCAGCCGCCAGGCTGGGTTCGACAAAAGAAGACAGGATCTCCAGAGAGTTTGGATTCAAATGTGTTTTAAAGTCGACATTTTTATCATCATCCGGATTTTCTTTCAAAAACAGATGATCGTACAGGCGCACTTCTGCTTCGATGGCGTGGGCTGCCGAAACCCAGTGTAAAGTGGCTTTGACCTTCCGTCCGTCCGGGGATGATCCACCACGGGTCTTTGGGTCGTACGTGCAATGCAGCGCCACCACCCGGCCGGTTTTTTCGTCCTTAACCGCCTTTACGCATTTGATATAATATGCGTATCGAAGTCGAACTTCGCGCCCGGGAGCCAAACGGAAGAACTTTTTCGGCGGGTCCTCCATGAAGTCGTCTTGTTCGATATAGAGTACGCGCGAAAAAGGAACTTTGCGTGTTCCCATGGTCGAATCCCCCGGATTATTCTGGGCATCAAGTTCTTCAACCTGGCCTTCCGGATAGTTGTCGATGACCACCCTTAGTGGACGTAAAACCCCCATTGACCGCGGCGCATGTATGTTCAAATCTTCCCTGACACTGTATTCGAGCAGTGCAAAATCAACGATACTGTCCCGCCGGGCTACGCCGATGCGTTCACAAAAGTTTCGGATCGATTCCGGCGTATAGCCGCGTCTTTTAAGACCGCTTATGGTCGGCATTCGAGGGTCGTTCCATCCTGAAACATATCCCCCTTCGACCAATTCCACAAGTTTACGCTTACTCAAAACGGTATAGCTGAGATTGAGACGTGCGAACTCGATTTGTTGGGGGTGACAATCGACCTTCAGTTCGTCGAGGATCCAGTCGTAAAGTTGGCGGTTATTTTCAAACTCAAGGGTGCAAAGAGAATGTGTAATTCCTTCGATGGAATCCGAAAGACAATGTGCAAAATCGTACATGGGATAAATGCACCAAGCTTTTCCCGTCCTATGATGAGGTACCTTTCGAATACGATAAAGGGTGGGATCACGCATAATTAAATTTGGGGATGCCATATCGATTTTAGCCCGGAGTACGTGGTCGCCGTCTTTGAATTCCCCTGCCCGCATGCGTTGAAACAGGTCCAGGTTTTCTTCAACAGATCGATCCCGATACGGGCTGTTGGTCCCCGGTTCGGTCAAGGTTCCCCGGCTTTCTCTGATTTCATCAGCGCTCAAGCTGCACACATAGGCTTTCCCGGCCTTGATCAGTTGAACGGCATACTGATACAATTGTTCAAAATAGTCCGATGCAAAAAAAAGCCGATTATCCCAATTGAATCCAAGCCATCGAACGTCTTCTTTTATCGATTCAACATATTCGACGTCCTCTTTGATGGGATTGGTATCATCGAATCGCAGATTACACTTTCCTTCCTTATTCTCAGCGGCGATACCGAAGTTGAGGCAGATGGACTTGGCGTGCCCGATATGCAGATAGCCATTGGGTTCCGGCGGGAAGCGGGTCGCCACCCGGCCCTCATTCTTGTTGTCTTTTAAATCTTGGGCAATGATAGTTCGAATAAAGTTTGAAGGAAGCGTAGAAGCGGTTTCAGTCATATACGTCGACCCCTTTAATTTTTGTGTTTTTTATATAATAACGTATGAGTATCGTGTTCGATCGTTTTCCATAAAGCGGATTCAGGGTGTCCGATTTTTTCGGCTCAAAAAAGAGCAGGGGACCTACGCAGGCGTTCCACTACACGGTGTTGCCCGATGTTGATCAAAACATCGAACAGCCCCGGGCCGGCCAACTGGCCGGAAACCACGGTTCGAATGCCGTTGATTAACACTCCCGGTTTGATTCCAAGGGTTTCGGCCATCTCGCGAATGACGCTTTCGGTCTCCTCGGTTGTAAAGCGCTCCAGCTCCTCAAGACGATCCGCCAGCATCGGCAGCCATTTTTTGAGCTGCGGATGCTTGGAAATGTTTTTTTTCAGGGCCCTGTCTTCAATGGGAAAGTCGTCTGAAAAATAGGCCCGGCCACGATCGACAAAATCGGTTGTAACATGAAAACGGCTCCGAATCAGTTCGAGGGTTTCCAGAAACCACTGGCGTCTGGTGTCTCCATACTCGGGGTCCCAAATTCCCGCTTTCTCCAGTTCAGCGTGGACATAAGGCTCGATCTCTTCAACCGGCAACTCCCTCAGGTAGTGCGCGTTGATACTGATCGCCTTTGGGTCGGTAAAATATTTTGGATCATCCTTTTTGACGTTAAAGATGGAATTGGCACGACTGATTCCCTTCAGGGAAAATGCTTCGATCAGTTCCTCCTTGGAGAAAATTTCTCTCGATTCGGGCGTTGCCCATCCAAGAAGGACCAGGAAATTTACAAATGCCCATGGCAAAAAACCATGCGCTTTATAAAAATGGACCGCTACCAGTTCACCATGCTTGCGTTTTGAAATCTTGGCTTTTTTAGGATCGAGCGTGAGTGACATGTGGGCAAACTGTGGTATCGGTGCTCCCAATGCCTGGTAGATCAAGATTTGCCGGTGTGTATTTGACAGTCCGTCCTGGCCGCGGATAACATGGGTAATCCGGTCACGAATATCGTCAACCGCATTTGAAAGAAGATACAACGGCTGACCGTTGGAACGGACAATAACAAAATCCTCAATATCCTTAAATTTATATTCAATGGTTCCATAGACCATGTCTTCAAAACAGACTGCGCCTTCGTCTTTCGGAATCTTCATTCGAATGGTGAAAGGAACTCCGGCGGCTTTGTTTTCAGCGATTGCTTCCGGCGTTAAATGGCGGCAGGTGCCGTCATATTTTAAATCTTTTTTCTGTCTCAACGCGTCCTTCCGTTTTTGCTCGAGCTCCTCTATGGTGCAGAAGCACATATAGGCATGCCCTGACTCCAGGAGTTTACGGGCCGCAGTCTGATGTTCCTCAATGAATTGCGTCTGGAAATAGGGCCCCTCGTCCCAGGTAACCCCGAGCCATCTCAAACTTTCAATAATACCCCGAATAGAATCTTCGGTGGACCTCTCCGCATCCGTATCCTCGATTCTCAGGATCAGTTTGCCACCGGTCTTTTGGGCAAAGAGCCAGTTGAAAATCGCTGTACGGGCACCGCCGATATGAAGATACCCGGTGGGGCTGGGCGCAAAGCGCACGGTTACTTCTTGCTCCATATTGTTTTACCTTTTTGAGGATAACCTCAATAATTTTATTTTTTTACAATGTCGGTTTCAAGTTTTTTTGCCAGATCGAATGCTGTATTTAATGCATTGTTTATTTTGAATAATTGTACCTTAAAGGTTTTTAGGGATGCGGGTGTTGCCTGGATGGCGTCTTCACTCGCAAGAAGTTTCTGAAGCTGTTTGGCTTTATCGGACAAACCGTCCAACTTTTCGGCAAAAACTTCTATTTCTCCGGCCCACCTTCTTCGTTTGTCATCGGAAAAGGCAATTTGCTTATGGCCGAGTCCCTCCTCAAGAGAACCAATGTTGTAATCATCAGGGTCTGCAATTATTTCATACATTTTAAGCTCCTTTTGGTGGAATAAATCAAATGAATTTGATATACTATAACTTCTACACTTTAAAATTAAGAAGGTCCATAAAATTTTTTAGCTTTAAGAGATCTTTTATCTTTTTTTGGAAAAGCGGCCGGTTTACCGTTTTATATTGATGGGAAAATCATAATGTGAGATCCAGTATAACATGATAAATTTTTGGTACGTATTGAGGGTGCGCTCCCCCGTTTTACTCCGGTGTCTGCGTGCCTGGTCATTTCAATGGCTTAGCAGCGGTGGCATTTCTGCCCTCTCCGCGTTCTCCCGCGAAAAGCATGCGGGAGCCGCGGTTTCCCCCACTGCTAAATCATTGAAATGACGAAGCCACTCCGCCAACCCGCCTGCCTTGCAAGGTACGAGCGGGCAGGTATCGTTTTACGGAGAAGTGAACCCTCTGAACACTTACAATGTTTGAAAGTATTATAGTGAGAAACCGGCTTGCTTCAAAAAATTAACCGTTAAGATTTAATTTTTACTCTAGCAAGGACACGATCATGACCCAAAAAATGGAATGTTTGTGCATGGAATGTGGAGTGTCGAATTATTTTCCTGCGGATGACATTGCTTTGGAGGATCCATCTGACGTGGATTCGAAAAAAATAGACAGCCTGTTGGTCTGCGAACAATGTGGTGGCCAGCTTATGCTGGTGGGAAAAGCAGGAGACGAACCTCATTATCGCCTTGAATAATTCAAGGGGAAGGATTCTTCGTTAAACTGATCCGGTGTCTACGTGTCAGGTCATTTCAATGGCTTGGCCACTCCGCCAACCCGCCTGCCATGCGAGTCAAGAGCGGGCAGGTATCGTGACATGGGGAAGTGAACCCCTTGAACACGTACATTTCTTCATGAGAAATTCGGGCTAGAAAAAATGGGTCTTATATAAATAAAAGATTTCTGCTTCTTGGTCTTCATGCAGAATCGTGATCGGTTCGACCTTCATTATGCAGCGGTAACTTGGGGATGTTCCATACAGACGACAAATCAAAGGCCTGACAGGATGTATAGCGCAGCCCTTTTCATCCAAGTACGGACACGTATTACCTTTAGCTTTTCCACGTTTCATGGAGTTTTTCCGGAGGAAGGCTCTGATTCGTTGATCCTCAACCTTGGTTCTGGAAGGCACCCCAAAGTTTTGACAACACTCATGGCACCCATCGGTACACATAAAATCAGGAATCAGATTGTAAATATCTTCAATGTCCATCAAACATGTCCTTTTGACCATAAAAATAAATGTACGTGTGTTCAGGGGGAGCGCACTCCCTGAACATATACGAATAAATTAATGCCGATCAGATCAACTCTTCCTTAAATCGTGACAATACAATAAAAGTCAACTGGAAAATGATTTTATCCGCTAGCCAGCCTTATTTTTTCCCGTTTCCAGGTTTTTTTTACAAGGCATATCTTTCGGATATTTTTGTAATTTTGGATAACGTTCAATTTCCTAGGGGTACCACCTGGATCACCCGCAATCGATTTAAAAATGAGCAGGGAAGCTTATGGATGACCGTTCCGGTAAAAAAGAAGGGCCTGGGACTTCAAAGAATCGACGCTGTCAGGATATGCCATGACGGCC
>Ga0316193_10002488_pt1 | contig 13022 bp, 10 predicted proteins | sample MerIslsedime2_MG_FD_207735 | JGI IMG/M metagenome (GOLD analysis project Ga0316193, IMG submission 207735) | Coastal sediment microbial communities from Maine, United States - Merrow Island sediment 2 | ecosystem: Environmental > Aquatic > Marine > Coastal > Sediment | place: USA: Maine...
GAGTTCGGGCGGTGTCGAGTCGCCGGGATACACCGATGAAGAAAGGGGCGTCACCGGAATCCCGGTGACGCCCCGCATCATTCAGAGACCTCGGACAGTCAGTCTATAAGGCTGGCCAGGTACTCGACCGATGCCCGGATATCCGGCTGGAACCAGTACCATTCCATCGAATCCGGTACACCATAGCCCCAGTACCACGCGCCCAAACCGAGCACTGACGGCTCAGTTACGAACGCCTCTCCGTACGCACGGACCTCGGCGGCGCTCATCATCCACTTGCTGGAAGATACCGGCGACGGCACCCCACTCGACCCATCTCCGCCCGTGATCGGGTTCAAGGTTCCGAACAGTCCAGCACCGAGCGTGGCAGCGTCGGCCACGTTTTCGGCAACGTACTCATCGACCGGTCCCTTGCGAGAGCTATACTGCGCTACCCACAGATCGACACACTGGAAGTCATGCGCAGCACCTTCCTCGCGAACAGCCCAACCGGGGTGTGTGCGAATCAGCACCGGCAAGTTCGGCCACTTCGACTTCGAATAGCACGCAGCTTCGTCAACCAGCGCCGGATCGACATCCTCTCCGGACCACTGGCTACCGGCGTGCGGCTCGTCGAGGACGTAGTGCGCGATTGCCGTCCCATCGTCTACCGCAGCCTGGATCAGTGCGATATCGAATTCGTCGAGGACAGCCTTCCACATATCGACATTAAATGTCTCGTCGGAATTCTTGTAGTTACCCTTCCCACCGACCATATTCAGCCAGCCGACAGCGCCGTTGTCCCGCAGTTGGTCCAGCTCCTCCTGTTCTCTGCCAGCATGCACCCGGTGATACAGAGCGGCATTGAACGGATAGTCCGCAGTCACATCATATCGGGACGCTCCGAATGCAAACCCGCCATCCTGTGGTGGTGGTGGCGGCGGCGGTGGCGGCGGTGGCACCGTGTCCTGCGGCGGTGGCGGCACCGTGTCCTGTGGCGGTGGCGGCACCGTGTCCTGCGGCGGTGGCGGCACCGTGTCCTGCGGCGGTGGCGGCACCGTGTCCTGCGGCGGCGGCGGCACCGTGTCCTGCGGCGGCGGGGGTATCGGATCCTCGCCTGGTGGGATCTGCGGATCCGGCGGATCGTCGACCTTTACCTTCGCCGCCTTCTTCTTCCGGCCGTGCGCCTTTCCCTTCCCGCGAAAGTCGGCCATTACCGACGCCTCTCCCACGGAGAGCGCCGTAACAAGACCGACCTCGGAAACAGTCGCGATAGCCGGATCGCTGCTGGTCCAGAGGACATCCCCGTCGAGAACCGCACCCTCGGCGTTCAGGCCCGTCGCGGTCACGAACGCCGAATTCCCTACCGTCAGCGTCATGTCGGCCGGCATGAGCTGCAGATCCGCGACCTCCTCAGCGGGATCGAGCAGATCTGACGCTCCGCTGCAGGCAACGGCCGCGACGAGAATCGCGAGTGCGAACAATCGGCTGCCTCCTGCCAAGTATCGACTCCATCTTCGGGTGTTGCTCCCAAGATGGACGATCCTCGTCCGGAGTGAAAGCGAATCGTCGCCGTGCGGTTTTGGATTGTGCATCAGACCCCCCGAGCTTCCAGTCCACCGGACGCGGTCAGGCTTGCGCACGTCCCGGCACATGGAGGGAAGTACCAGAATCGTACCGCGAGGGGTGCTCCATCTTATCACTTTATCTGATAACGACTTATCGTGACACACAATTCCTGCGTCGTGAAACTTCTTGCGGAACCGGCTACTAGTTTCGTGTTTCGCCCGGGGCCGGACGGATATGGATGGGGTGGAACGTCAGTCGATGAGATCCTGTGGAGAGATGACGGTCTCACTCCAGTGCCGCAGAAACACCCGGTTCTGAATCTCCGGCTGTACGACGGGAACGCGATCGACGAGCCAGTCGATGCACATCTGTACTTCGTTGAACCCCGCCAGCGCCCGCAGAGGTGTGGTTCCCGAGAAGCGCCCGTTAATCTCGAATACCCTGACCCGATTCTCCTCGTCGACACGGAACTGAAAATTCGCCGGTCCGTGCGGACCCAGCGCATCCCCGAGTTCCCTGACCTGCCGGTCCAGATCTTCCGATGTCTCGATGAACGCACGGTACGTGTTGCCATCGCGAAGCTCTCTCTTCATCACGATGCTCGCCCTGCAAACGCCGTCGAAGCAGACGACTCCTGCCGTGTATTCTCGATCGTCGGGTCCGGCTACTTCCTGGACGACCGCATCACGGGTCTTTCGCAGAGCGCGTGCGAGCTCCTCCTGATCGTGGACTCGAATGACGCCGACCGAACGAGATCCGACTCGTGGTTTCACGATGAGCGGAAACCCCGCGCGCTCGACCAGTTCCTGCGCACCATCGGCGAGAACCGTGTCAGGATACTCGAATCCCGCAGCCTTCAGCCACTCGAATGTCCGGTACTTGTCGTTCGTAATCCTCACGACTTCTGGTGAGCTGACCAGCACGCTCAGGTCGAAAGTCTCCTCCAGCTCCGGCCGGTCCTGCGCCAGTTTCTGCAGCTCCGGATCCGTACCGACCATAACGACCTGCGGGCGATCGGCAGCCAGGATCTCGCGCAGCCGCGGCAGGTACTCCGGGCTGTCCGCCATCGGAACGAGGTGAGCCCGATCGGCCCAATACAGTCCTGCAGACAGCGGGCTGGGATCCACCGCGATGATCTCGATCGGCATTCCGGACGAGCGGATGGCGCGAATCACGCCCTGCCCGAGCAAGGCGCCTGCGCCGGTAACCAGCACTCTGGTCTTCACGAATAGAAGCCCAGGAGCCTGTCGACGGTCGTTCCGGAGAAACCCGACGCTCTAACGAGTGCCCTGGTCCTGCCGACGTCGTAGTGGAGCGGGACGAATTCTATATCAGCCTCATCGTCGTGAAGATCGAGTCTCAACAGATACGAGCGCTTCTCGGTATTTCGTGGCTGACCCACGGAGCCAGCATTGACGCAGATGACCCCGTCTCGTGTCGGAATCGTCAAGGACTCCGACCCGCTGAAGACGACTTCGTCTTCGACCAGCTTCACAATTTTCTGGCGATGCGTGTGCCCCACCACGGAAAACTGGTGACCGCGGCCGGAAAGGGCAATCGCGGCTTCTCTATATTCGGCTTCCGTATTCAGATAGCGCCAGTCGGGGAATGCAAACGGGTTGGCATGTGCGAAGAACGCTCCGGCCTGCTCGTGGCACTCCAGCCACTCCAGAGCGTCCAGTTCGAGTCCCTCGAGCTGTCGCTCGGTCCAATCCACGCTCTCACGAATCCAGGCCGGCAGGCGAGACCGGTACTCTCGCGTGCGGTCACCGTGATCGAGGTAGAACTCGTCGTGATTGCCGATCAGGAGCAGCGCCTCGTCGCGCTCCTGCGCCTCGAGAGTGAGCTCGAACACGGCTCGCGGTTCGACTCCGTAGGTGAACAGATCGCCGAGAAGAATCAGTCGATCGAATCCGATCTCGCGGGCGGCATCGAGCGCCGCTTCGAGAGCGATCGCGTTCGCGTGAATGTCGCCGAGGACTATGAAGCGCATGCGCAGGCCTTCCTCAAGGTCCCCGAATCTCCGGGTTGTCCAGGAGTCGCGAAAGCCCCCGCCGCCTCCACAGCAGATACACCGCCGGGATCACGACCAGCGTGAGCAGCGTGGAGGTGACCATTCCCCCCACCATCGGCGCCGCGATCCGCTTCATCACCTCCGAGCCGGTGCCGTGACTCCACAGGATCGGCATCAGGCCGAGGATGATCGTGGCCACCGTCATGATCTTGGGGCGCAGCCGGCCAACCGCCCCGGCGCGCACGGCCGCCACGAGGTCCGAGTCGTCACGAAGCTGGCCGCGATCCCGGCGCTCCTGCCAGGCCTCGTCGAGGTACAGCAGCATCACGACCCCGGTCTCGGCGGCCACGCCGGCCAGTGCGATGAACCCCACCCAGACGGCGACGCTCGTGTTGTAGCCGGCAAACCAGAGGTACCAGACGCCGCCGACGAGGGCGAAAGGCACCGACAGCATCACGAGCAGGGACTCGGTCACGCCCCGGAAGTTGAGGAACAGGAGCAGGAAGATGAGCGCGATCGTCACCGGTACGACGACCAGCAGCTTCTGCTTCACACGCTGCATGGCCTCCCACTGACCGCTCCACTGGAGCGAGTAGCCGGCCGGCAGCACGAGGCCCGCCGCCACGGTCTGCCGAGCTTCTTCGACGTAGCTTCCCACGTCGCGCCCCTCGATGTCGATGAACACGGTGGTGACCGGGAAGGCGTTCTCGGTCTTCACGGCCATCGGCCCGCGGCGCACCTCGACGCTGGCGATCTGGCCGAGCGGGATCTGCACGCCGTCACGGGTCGGGATCAGCACGTCTCCGAGCTTCGCCACGTCGTCGCGCAGCTCTCGAGGGTAGCGCACGTTCACGGCGTAGCGCTCCCGCCCTTCCACCGTGACGGCGGCGTTGATCCCCCCGACCGTGGCGGTGATCGCGTCGTGAATGGAACCGGTATTGAGCCCGTACCGCGCCGCCTCGTGCCGGTCGATATCGATGTCCACGTAGTAGCCGGACACACCCCGTTCGGCGAAGGCGCTGCGGGTGCCCGGGACTTCGGACACGATCCGCTCGACCCGCTCGCCGAGGGCCTGCAGGGTGTCGAGGTCGGGCCCGAAGATCTTGATGCCCACCGGGGTGCGGACTCCGGTGGCCAGCATGTCGATCCGCCCCTTGATCGGCATCGTCCAGGCGTTGGTCACCCCGGGCAGCCGGACGGCGGCATCCATCTCCGCCAGCAACGCGTCGTGCGTCATGCCCGGTCGCCACCCGGACTCGGGGCGCAGGGTGATCGTCGTCTCGAACATGTCGAGCGGCGCGGGATCCGTGGCGGTCTCCGCCCGCCCTGCCTTGCCCAGCACGGTCTCCACCTCGGGAAACGAGGCGAGCACGCTGTCCTGCCAGCGCAGGATCTCCCGGGCCTGGGCAATCGAGACGCCGGGCACGGTGGTCGGCATGAACAGGATCGAGCCCTCGCGCAGCGGGGGCATGAACTCGCTGCCCAGCTGGCGGAACGGAATCACCGTGACGGCCACCACGGCCGCGGCGACCGCGATGACGATCCACGGCTTCCATGTCGCGAAACGGATGACCGGCGCGTAGAGCGCCTGGAGCAAGCGGCTCGCCGGATTCTTCGATTCCGGCCGGATGTTCCCCCGGACCAGCCACCCCATCAGCACGGGCACGAGGGTGATCGACAGCAGCGCCGCGCCGGCCATGGCGAAGGTCTTGGTGAACGCGAGCGGCTTGAACAGCCGGCCTTCCTGCTGCTCGAGCGCGAATACGGGCAGGAAGCTCACGGTGATGATGAGCAGTGAGAAGAACAGCGCCGGCCCGACCTGCACGGCGCTCTGGCGGACGATCTCCCAGCGGTCCACCTCCCGCCCCTCCTCCTCGGCCCGCTCCAGGTGCTTGTGCATGTTCTCGACCATCACGATCGCGGCGTCCACCATCGCCCCGATGGCGATCGCGATCCCGCCGAGACTCATGATGTTCGAGCTCACCCCGAACGCCCGCATGACGAGGAACGAGAACAGGATCCCGAGCGGCAGGGTGACGATCACCACGAGCGCCGAGCGGAAGTGGAACAGGAACAGGGCGATCACCGCGGCGACGATCAGCGACTCTTCGAGCAGCTTCTCCTCGAGGGTCCGGATCGCGCGTTCGATCAGGTCGCTGCGGTCGTATGCCGTCCGCAGGCGGACCCCGGCCGGCAGCCCCGCTTCGATCTCGCGCAGCCGCTCCTTTACGAGTCCGATCGTCTCGTAGGCATCAGCGCCGAACCGCATCACGACGATCCCCGATACGACCTCGCCTTTGCCGTCCAGGTCGGCCGCGCCGCGTCTCGGAGCCGGGCCGATCGACACGTTGGCAACGTCGGCAACCCGGATCGGAGTGCCGTTGGGCGTGGCGCCAACCGGGATGTCCTGGATGTCATGCACGCCGCCCAGATAGCCGAGCCCGCGAATCATGTATTCACGGCCGCCCATCTCCAGCACCCGGGCCCCGATGTCCACCTGGTGATCGCCGATCGCCTCGACCACCCGGGTGACCGGGATGTCGAACGCACGCAGACGCTCCGGGTTCACCTCGACCTGGTACTGCTTCTCGAACCCGCCGAGGCTCGCGACTTCGGCCACGCCGGGTACGGCGGTGAGCTGGTAGCGGATGTACCAGTCCTGCAGAGTCCGGAGCGCGGCGAGATCGAGGCTGTCTGATTCCAGCACGTACTGGTAGATCCAGCCCACGCCCGTCGCGTCGGGCCCCAGGGTCGGTTCGACGCCGCCCGGCAGCTGCGGACGGATCCCGCTCAGATATTCCAGCACCCGGGAGCGGGCCCAGTAGATGTCGGTCCCGTCCTCGAAGATCACGTACACGAGGCTGATCCCGAAGAACGAATAGGCCCGGACGACCCGGGCGCCCGGCACCTTCAGCATCTCCGAGGCGATCGGGTAGGTGACCTGGTCCTCCACGATCTGCGGCGCCTGCTCGTGGAAGTCGGTCTGGATGATCACCTGCACGTCCGACAGGTCGGGTATCGCGTCCAGCGGCGTGTCGAGCACCGCCCACACGCCCGCGGCCACCAGGGCGAGCGAACCGATCAGCACGAGCCCCCGGTTGCGCAACGACCACTCGATGATCCGCTCAATCATGATCGTGCTCCGCGTTCATCGGCATGGAGGCGTCCGCCGTGTCGGTCATCGTCGGCTCCATCTCACCACCGTGCTGCATGCCGGGCATTCCACCGCCCGTCGCAGCGAGGCGGGACTCCGCGTCCACCAGGAAGTTGGCCGAAGCCACGATTTCCTCGCCGGGCACCAGGCCCTCGAGGATCTCTACCCGGTCTCCGGCAGACGGGCCGAGCACCACTTCCTGCGGTCGCAGGGTGCCGTTCGGCTCGCGCACGAACACGAGATTCCGCTCGCCGGTGACGATGACCGCCTCCATCGGCACCACCACGGCGTCGTCGTCGATCCGCACGTCGAAATAGATCGTCGCGAACATCCCCGGCTTCAGGTCGAGGCCCGGGTTGGAAAGCGTGACGCGCACCCGGTTCGTCCGGCTGCCCCGATCGACGATCGGATAAATGAACGAGACCGTGCCCATGAAGTGGCGCCCGGGATAGGCGGCGACTTCGATGTGAGCCACCGACCCCTCGGTCACGAACCGGATGTCCTGCTCGAACACGTCCCCCTCGACCCATACCTCCGACAGGTCGGCGATCCGGTACAGCTGCTCGCCGGCCCGGACCCGCTGTCCCTCGACCACTAGCTTTTCGAGCACGACGCCGCTGACGGGCGACACGAGGGTGAGGGTCTTGGTGGCCTCCCCGGAGGAGACGAGTCGCTCGACCTGGCTGTCGCTGATATCCCACCAGGCGAGCCGCTGCCGGGTCGCCTCCACCATCCGGTCGGCGTTGTCGCGGGCCGGGCCAAACTCGGCGTCCAGCCGGTCGCTCAACCGCAGTGCCGTGAGGAGCTCCTCCTGCGCCGCGACGAGCTGCGGGCTGTACAGCGTGAGCAACGCCTGCCCGCGCCGGACGGCCTCCCCGGTGGTGTTCACGTGCAGCCGTTCCACGAACCCGTCGATCTTCGGGGTGACGACGGCCAGTCTCTCCTCCGACGCTTCGATCCTCCCCACGGTGCGGACCGTGGTCTCGAGCGGACTGCGCGACACCTGCGTGTACGCGACCCCGAGCGCTCGCTCCTGGGCTGCGGTCAGGGTCACCGGTTCCCGGGCGACCGCACCCGTGGAGTCCGTGGCGCCACCGGCACCCATCTGGTGCTGCGAGTGGTCCATCTCCGCGGGCATGGCGGCGGCGTCAGCTGCGTCGTCCGGCGGCTCGCCGGCGCAGGCACCGAGCGCGAGACCGAGCGCCAGGACAGGAAGAACGGATCGGATATATCGTGCGGGGCGAGTCATCGGTCGCCTCCCATGCTTGATTCGGAGTTCTGCGGATCGGGAACTGAAGCCCGGGTGAGCGCGTCGATCTCGGCCGTCGCCTGGAGCCGCTCGGCGGCGAGACGAACGCGGTCGATCGCGTACTGGTTCACGGTGAGCCGCGCGTCGAGCAGCGTGGCGTAGTCCACCGAGCCCACCTGGTAGGCCGCGAACGCAGACTCGACGGCCGCCTCGGCCTGCGGGAGGATCTGCACCCGGTAGATCTCCTCCAGCGTCCGGGCCCGCTCGTCGGCGGCCCGCAGCTCACCCAGCCGGGCGTAGGTTTCGTAGTGGAGCTCGAGGGCGCGAGCATCCAGCTCCGCCTGGTCGGCCGCCGCGGCCCGCTCGAGCGGTTTGTCCTTTGAGCCGCCCCAGATCGGCAGCGACACGCCGAGCGCGATCGAGCCCATGTCGGTGTATTGCGGCCGCTGGCCGTACGCCACGCGCAGCTCGAAATCCGGGTAGGAGGCCCGCCCGGCGGCGCGGTACCTCGATTCGGCGGCCAGCGCTCGCTCCTCGGCGGCTGCCAGGGCCGGGCGCCCGGTCTGTGCGAGGATCATCAGCGAATCGAGCGGGAGTGACTCGCCGCCGGGAAACGGCAGATCGACGGCGGGGATCTCCTCGCCCGCCGGCCGGCCCATCAGCGCGTTGAGCCGCGCCGCCGCCGCCACGCGCTCCTGCTCCATCCCGGCCAGGTCCGCCGTGGTGCGGCCGACGGCGACCTGGGCCTGGAGCACGTCCTGCTGGACGCCCGCTCCCGAGGCGTACCGGGATTCCGCGACCTCCAGGAAGTCCCGCAGCATCGAGCGCGTATCGGCCGTGATCGCGATTGCCCGATCCAGGTAGGCGAGACGCGCGTGTACAGCCCGGGTCCGAGCGACGACCTGCGCCTCGACCTCCGCGGCGTCGAACCGGGCGGCCCGCGCGGCGTGCTCCCGGCCCTCTTCCGAGAACCCCTGGTTCCCCGGCCACGGAAACGCCTGCTTGAGGCCGATGACGTTCATCGTCATCCGCTCGTCGGTGCCGAAGCCGTCGAACGGCCGGTTGAGCAGGCCAAGCTCCAGCACCGGATCGGGCAAGGCGCCGGCGGGCGATACTCGCTCCTGCTCCGCTTCCGCTCGCAGACGGGACGCCTGCACCGCCGGATTCGCGGCGCGGGCCGCGGCGACCGCGTCGGTGAGCCGAAGCGTGTCGGATTGCGCGGCCTGCCCGGCCTGCACCGGCAACGGCGCCGGAGCCGACGTGCGCGCCAGAAGCGACGCGGGAACGATCGCCAGCGCGAGCCCGATGGCCGCGCTGGACCTCCAGATATGTCGATACACGGGGACCCCTCCCCTGAGCGTGATGCAACTACCGGCCGGGAGTCACGCCTGCGCGAACCCGGAATCCGGTACTCGAACTGTCAGATCGGGGTCAGGCCCTGGGGGGTCGATCCGGGAGGGAGAGGTCGGACAGGTGCGGCGCCCAAGTGGTCGTGGAGACCTGCGCCGAGTGCACGGCCGGCGCCGCGGCGAGCATCGCCGACAGCGGGGTGACGACCGTGCCGGAGCACATCATGCCCATCGAGCAGGACATCGGCTCAGGCGCATCCTCGGTCGTGTCTGGAGCCTGTGTCACGCCGGCCATCTGCATGTTCGCATGCATCGCCGCGTGATCGTGATCCACGACGTGCCCCACGGACTCGTGGTGCTCCGTATCCTCGCCCGCGCACGGCATTCCCGGCCCCGCTGCTAGCAGCGGGGTGAGAATCGCCAGCAGCAGCAAGCCGGCAAACGGATTTCGACGCGCGCGAAACACGGGCTCGCGGGTTCTCCAGTTGAAGCTGTCGTTTCGCCTCGGATGGCGTTCCCGGCAGAACCGGGACCGCTGTCTAACGCTACGGTACAGGGCGGTAGGCGGGCAAGTTCCGGACCGGGTTCAACGTTCCTTACCCGCTCATCCCCAGGTACCAGCCCCCGAAGTAGGGGATCAGCCAGATCAGCCACACGACCAGGCTGTAGCGATGGAAGTCGCGGCGCTGCTCCTCGCTGCCCGTGCGCGACACCTTCGTGGCCCAGATCGCGTGGGCCAGCATGAGCCACAGCGCGATCTGCCCGGTGAGCGTGTGCGGCTCGAGAATGTTGAACTCGCCCTCGGACATCATGTGCATGTGGAGGGTGCCGGCGAGGTCGAAGGCAAACCCGATCCAGAACGTGACGACGTGCCACGGCTTCAGGTAGCGGGCGAACCGCTCGGCCCACACTCCAACGGTATAGAACACCAGCGCGAGGGTGATCAGCGTGGCCGAGGCGATCATCAGGATATTCATGGGATGAAACGTATCAGCGTCTGGCGGGCGGGTCAGCGGGTTGGCACGGCCGCGAGCGAAACCTCCGGACGGTTCCGCGGAACCGTATTCCGCAGCCTAATCGCGACTCACGCCGTAGTATCCGGCAGAACCGCCAGCCCCTCGAGCCGTGCCGCCTCGGCCAGCCGCTCGTCGAAGGTCACGAGCTCAGCCCCGGAGCCCGGGCCAGCCCCTGGTACTCCCGCCCAGACGAGAGCAGCGGCGAGCTGGAGGGCATCCGCGGCGCGTAAGGGGTGGATGCGCAGCAACCTGAACGCGTGAGATCGAACCAGGTCGCCCGGCTGGACCTCGACCCATGACCTGGAAATGCGGTCCAGGAGCTCGACCGATGCCAGCTCTACGGCCCGGGAGAGCACACCCTCGCGTCGGCGGCGAGCGATGGCGGACGCGCACTCGACGGGCGTAGTCCACCACACGATGAGCTCAGGATCCTCCCGTGCCAGTTCGTCGACCTCCGCGCTACTGGACTCCTCGAGGCATAGCGCAACGACCGCGGACGAGTCCCAGAATCTCACCGACCTGTCCGCCGCTCTTCGAGGATCGCTTCCGCGAGCCGGGCGCCCGGCACCCTCGGACGATGAGCACGGATCAGCTCGAGGTCGACTCCCCCTTCGAGATCCGGGGTCCGCACCTGGCCGGTGCGGACGAGCATCGCCATTCGGCTCTCCATGTCCGCCGAGCCAGTGACCGGGCCGATCCGGGCCACCGGCCGTCCCCGATCCGTCACGATTACCTCCTCTCCGGCCCGAACCGCTTCGAGATACTCGCTAAGCTTCGCCTTCAGCTCCGATATCGAGACTCGCTTCATCTTCTCCTCAAGCGGGTAGTTCGGCAGTCCGCCAGCGCCGAAGTTGCAGGCCGGATGGATGATGTGACTACAATAGTCAGATCGCGGATTGAGGAGAAGGAGCACCGACGGTTCCGCGGAACCGTGTTTCGCAGTCTAACGGCGTACCGACTCGTACCTGAGCCCGCCCCACACCCGCAGCGGCCCGTGCTCGATGACGGTGTCGATCATCCGACCGCTGAGCACCAGCTGGACGCTGTCGGGAGCGGGTTCCGATGAACGAAGCGAGGCGTGTCGACGCCCGTCGACGATCCACTCGACGGTTCCGTCCGGATGGAGTTGCAGAACGTGCAGGCGCCACTCCCCGATCCGCTCCGGCTCCGGCATCGGTTGAACCAGGGTCGCCGAGGCGAGGAACGTGGTCACCGGCGGTTGCGAAGTACCCGAGATCAGTTGGATCCAGGCCGCGCGGTCAGCGAGACTGAGCTCGCCGGTATCGGGATTCCGCCCCGCGTCCCGGGCGAACTCCATCTCCCAGGTCTGGAAATGTCCCCCGCTGAGTGGCACCCGGCCCCATGCCTCCACCGAGATCCCGTCGTCCGTGGGAAACCGAACGGTCGTGAAGGCGCCGCTTCCGTGGTTCTCATCGCCCCGATTGTGGAATACGCCTCCGCCTCCGGGACCACCGTCCGGTCGCACGGCCGGCTCCGGAGTCCCATGGGTCTGCCACGTCTCGCTGGAAAGGCCCTCGGTCCAGCGCTCCTCGAACAGGAGTACGGGGTCCCGCACCGCGAGTCGACGAGATTCGAGCACCAGCGTGTCCGCCCGCCAACCTCCGACGTCGGCCACGATGCGGATCGTACCCGTGTCCGTCACGGCGAGGAGAGGGCCCTCCAGGATCGAGGCCCGTTCCGGATCGAGAACGCGCCACTCGAATCCGTACGATTCCGGGTGAACCAGTGTGCCCTCGGAATCGAGAATCCGGACGTCGAGTCGGGCGTGCTCGCCCGGGCTGAACGTACCGTCGGGCGCCGACACCGAGGCCTTCACGGACTCGATCCACGGAACTGAGCCGAGCGGTCCGATGCGCTGCCAGAACGATTCGATCCCGGTCGCCCCCGTGACCCGGACGGTTTCGGACGAGCGATCGACCGACGCGATCCGGACCTCGAACCGATCTTCCAATCGAATCGCGAAGATCACGCGGTCGTCCGACAACCATACGGGATAACGCTTCGGCCACTCGTCTTCGGTGATCGGCCATTCCTCGCGCGACTCGACGTCGAGCACGAAGAGCTGGTTCGCTACGTCGTCTCCCTTCAGGTAGGCCAGCCGGGTTCCATCCGGAGACCACGAGATATTCGAGTCGGCCGCGTCATCGTCGGTCAGTCGAGCGATCTCCCGGCCATCGACCGACACCAGGGAAATATCCGTTCGGATATCCGAGATTCCCGCACCCTCGCGGAAGCTTTCGACGGCAATGCGGTTTCCGCGCGGCGACCATGACGCGGTGCGGACATTCCCCACTCGGGCTCGGGTGACCGGACGCGATGTCGCCGACTCGACGTCGAACAGGTACAGGCGCTGGTCGTAATTCCCGTTCGCGTCGAACAGCCCGGAACTGAACAGGAGAACACGGCTGTCAGGGGACCACCCGTGGATGTGGTCGTCCGGCGTGCGGCCGTCGCGATTGGGAATTGGGGCCACCAGCTCGCCGGTCCGGGCGTCCCGGATCTCGAGGTCCGGGCCGTTCGGAGTCTGGACCCGTACCGCCTCGTAGCGACCGTCGGGTGACTGGATGATCAGCTGTCCGAGCTCGCCTTCCGAGCCCGGGACAAGCATTGCCTCGGTCACATCCGCGCTTTCGAACTCCAGCGTAATCGGACGCATGCCGTCGTCGATCCG
>Ga0316193_10002489_pt1 | contig 13016 bp, 13 predicted proteins | sample MerIslsedime2_MG_FD_207735 | JGI IMG/M metagenome (GOLD analysis project Ga0316193, IMG submission 207735) | Coastal sediment microbial communities from Maine, United States - Merrow Island sediment 2 | ecosystem: Environmental > Aquatic > Marine > Coastal > Sediment | place: USA: Maine...
AGTCGATACCGCCGCTACGCCGCTGAAGGCGTTTGCTGCAGGCCAGCAGGTGCAGTTGCTGGCGCACTCCGGCAAACCGCTGGGCAATGCCTATGTCAACCCGAACTCGCTCATTTGCGCACGTCTGGTAAGCAGGGATCCGCGACATCTGCTGGACCGTTCCCTGATAGTGCACCGTCTCAATGTCGCGCTGGCATTGCGCGAGCAGTTGTTCGATGCGCCTTTCTACCGGTTGGTGTATGGAGAGGCTGACCAGCTGCCTGGCCTGGTGATCGATCGCTACGACACTGTCTGTGTTGTGCAGTGCACCACAGCAGGTATGGAGGCGGTGAAAGACGAGGTGCTGGCGGCAGTTGAGAAAGTCATCAAGCCGACCGGGATCCTGTGGCGTGCGGACAGTCCGATGCGCAAGCTTGAAGGGTTGGAAAGCTACCGCGAAGAACACGGTGAAATTCCCGGGAACTGTGAAGTGATTGAACACGGCGTGCGCTTCTCGGTGTCTTTGCTGGAGGGGCAAAAGACCGGCTGGTTCTATGACCATCGCATGAACCGCGAACGCTTGCGCAATTATGTGGCCGGCAAGCGGGTGCTGGACGTTTTCAGTTACGTCGGTGCCTGGGGTATACAGGCTGCGGCTGCAGGTGCGGCCGATGTGATGTGTGTGGATGCTTCAGAGGCGGCTATCGACAGGATACACGCTAACGCAGAGGCTAACGGACTGGGTGACAAGGTGGCTACTGTGCAGGGTGACGCCTTCGAAGTGCTCAGCCAGATGCGTATAGAGCAGGAGCGTTTCGATGTTGTGGTGCTGGATCCGCCGGCCTTTATTAAGCGTAAAAAAGATATGAAAGCCGGTGAGCAGGCCTACCACCGCATCAACCAGCTGGGCATGCAGGTACTGTCAAAGGATGGTGTGCTGATATCGGCGTCCTGTTCCCAGAGTCTCGAAGAGAGCCGGATGCAGAAGATTCTGTTGCAGTCGTCTCGTCATCTTGACCGCAGTCTGCAGATACTTGAACGCGGTCAGCAGGGGCCGGACCACCCGGTACACCCGGCTATCCCGGAGACGCGCTATTTGAAAGCCTTCTTTTGTCGCGTATTGCCGAGTTAACCGGGTCTGGGCATGTTGACCTATCCTGACATCAGTCCGGTTGCCGTTGATTTTGGGCCGGTTGCTATTCACTGGTACGGACTGACATACCTGTTTGGTTTTATCGCCGTGTGGTGGCTGGGTAATCTGCGCGCGCGCCGTCCCGACTCCGGCTGGACGCCGGAAGAAGTCGCCGACATGCTGTTTTACGGGGCGCTGGGTGTGATCCTCGGTGGTCGTGTCGGCTATATCCTGTTTTATAACTTTGACCTGTTCATCGATGACCCGCTGATGCTGTTCCGTATCTGGCAAGGCGGAATGTCATTTCATGGTGGCATGCTTGGGGTGTTCGTGGCTATGTGGGTGTTTGGCCGCAAGACCGGGCGCACCTTTTTTCAAGTGACCGATTTCATGGCACCGTTTGTGCCTGTTGGTCTTGGTGCCGGGCGTATTGGCAATTTTATCAACGGTGAGTTGTGGGGCCGGCCCACTGAACTGCCATGGGGCATGGTGTTCCCCTTCGTTGATCAACAGGCGCGTCACCCGTCCATGCTGTATGAGGCGTTACTTGAAGGTCTGGTGCTGTTTATTATTCTCTGGGTGTACTCGTCAAAGGCGCGGCCACTACGTGCGGTCTCCGGTATGTTTATGTTGTTTTATGGCTTGTTCCGTTTCGGCGTTGAGTTCGTGCGTCAGCCGGATGCGCACCTGGGGTTTATCGCATTTGACTGGTTGACCATGGGGCATGTGTTATCTGCCCCTATGGTTTTATACGGTATTTATTTGCTGGTGTTTGCTTACCGGCAGGCTGGAAAAAATCCCTAATTCACGAGGCTATAGTGAAACAGTATCTTGATTTAATGCAGCACGTATTGGCGCACGGCGCGCGCAAGGACGATCGCACCGGTACCGGTACGCAGAGTGTGTTCGGCCATCAGATGCGCTTCGATCTTGGTAAAGGGTTCCCGCTGGTGACAACCAAGAAGCTGCATCTGCGTTCAATCATTCATGAGCTTCTGTGGTTTCTGAAGGGCGACACCAATCTAAAGTACCTGAAGGATAATGGCGTCAGCATCTGGGACGAGTGGGCAGATGAAAATGGTGATCTGGGGCCGGTATACGGCTATCAATGGCGTTCGTGGCCTACCGCTGACGGGCGTCACATTGATCAGATCAGTCAGGTTGTTGAGCAGATAAAAAACAACCCGGACTCGCGGCGTATAATTGTCAGCGCCTGGAACGTCGGTGAAATCGAGAACATGGCTTTGCCACCCTGCCACGCGTTTTTTCAGTTTTATGTAGCCGATGGCAAACTGTCCTGCCAGTTGTATCAGCGCAGTGCAGATATCTTCCTGGGCGTACCTTTCAACATTGCCTCGTATGCCCTGCTGACCTTGATGGTGGCGCAGGTTACCGGTTTGCAGCCCGGTGACTTCGTGCATACGCTGGGCGATGCCCATCTCTACTCGAATCATCTGGAGCAGGCGAATATCCAGTTGCAGCGCGATCCACGCAGCTTGCCGGGTATGCGCCTTAATCCGGACATCACCGATCTGTTTGCCTTCAGTTTTGATGATTTCGAGCTGGTTGACTATGATCCGCATCCCCATATCAAGGCGCCGGTAGCCATTTGATGCGTATTTCGCTGATTGTGGCGCTGGCCCGCAACCGTGTCATCGGGCGTGACAATCAGCTGCCCTGGCGGTTGTCTGCCGATCTTCAGCACTTCAAGAGACTGACCATGGGCAAGCCAATAGTCATGGGCCGCAAGACCTGTGAATCCATCGGCAAGCCCTTGCCCGGGCGCACCAATATTGTTGTTACCCGCAACAGCAGTTTCAGTGCCGAGGGCTGCCGCGTTGTGCACAGTATTGACGAGGCGCTGGTGGCTGCCGGCGGTGCTGACGAGGTCATGATTATGGGTGGTGAGAACCTGTATTCACAGTTGTTACCACGGGCTGACCGGCTTTATCTGACCGAGGTGCAGGCAGAGGTGAGTGGAGATGCCTGGTTTCCTGAACTCGACCAGACGCAGTGGCAAGAGCTGGAGCGTGAGTCTCACCGGGCCGACGAGAACAACGAATTTGATTATGACTTCGTGGTGCTGGCGCGTCGCTAGACGCTCTCAGTTGGATGGGTGGTGTTTGGGCTCGCATGCGCTGGGGCAGTTGTGTTCGGTCCGTTGCGGCGGGTTGACGTCAAGCCGCAGTGCGGTCAGTGAGCCACCCCACAGGCAGCCTGTATCCAGCGCGTAGACACCGTTGCCTTCGTAGTTACCCAGTGTGGACCAGTGGCCGAAGAGGATTTTCATGTCACGGCTTTTGCGTTCGGGCCATTCAAACCAGGGTTTTAGTTCCCTGGGCTGGCTACCCGGTGGCCCTTTTTCGTTAAGCGCCAGCCTGCCTTTGTGATCGCAGTAACGTAGTCTCGTAAAGCAGTTGGTGATGAAGCGTAGCCTGCCCCAGCCGGTGAGGCTGTTTTTCCAACGGTGTGGCTTGTTGCCGTACATGACAGCGAAGTAGTCGGCGCAGTTGTCGCTGCGTAACACCTGTTCGACTTCGGCGGCACATTGTTGCGCCATTTGCAGGTTCCATTGCGGAGGCAGGCCTGCGTGAATCATGGTGTAGCCACTGTCCTCGTCGTGATGGAGCAGCGGCTGGTGGCGTAGCCAGTCCATCAGCTCCTGGCCATCCGGGGCATCGATAATCTGATGCAGGGTGTCTTTGGTTTTGCGCTGTTCGGGTAAGCTGGCCGATGCCAGCAGGTGCAGATCGTGGTTGCCGAGCACCGTTATGGCGCGCTGTGCGCGTGCAAAGCGCAGTGTTTCGAGCGAGTTGGGTCCGCGGTTAACCAGGTCACCGGCCAGCCACAGGGTGTCTTCACCGGGGTCGTAGTCAATCTGCTCGAGTAACGCTTGCAGCTCGTCGAAACAGCCCTGAATATCGCCGATGGCGTAGACAGCCATGCGTGCTGCTCAGTGCAGGGTACGCGGCATTGACAGAGTGAACTGGGGAATATCTGCGTCGAACTCGACGCCATCATCGGCTATCATCTGGTAACTGCCGCGCATAAAGCCGACCGGGGTTTCCAGCATGGTGCCACTGGTGTAGCGGTAGCGTTCACCCGGCTTGAGGCGTGGTTGTTCGCCGACTACGCCTTCGCCCTTAACCTCCTGAACCTTGTTGTTGGCGTCGGTGATGACCCAGTGGCGGCGCAGCAACTGTGCCGGCACTTCCCCGCTGTTGTAGATAGTGATGGTGTAGGCAAACACATAGTGATCCTGGTCGGGCAGGGATTGCTCTTCTATGTACTGGGTTTCGATTTCAACTTCTAGGCTGTAGTTGTCGCTGGACATGTCATGCTCCGGATAAGCACCGAAGGATACTGGGTTTTACCGGGCAGGTCGACGGATTTGGGTCTATATTTATTACAGGGTACAGGGCAAAAAAAGGAGACAGAAATGTACTTGAGAGACAAGCGGAGCGGTGATCTGGTGGAGGTGCTGGATACAATGGCCATGGTCGATCCGTGCATTGAAAAGCTGGAAGGTCGTTTTCATGCTGGCGAAGAGCTCCAGGAAGCGGCCAGTTTCACCAAGGGAGAACTCGAATTCCCTTCCGGTGAGGCGTTACCCCGCTGCTGGATCGACGCCAACTACCGCACCGCCGTACACTAACTTATTCGACGACTCCTCCAATACCGTCGCAGGGTGGCCGTGATGTCTGAGGCTGTCTGCCGGCGGTTTTTTTTGCTGTTATTTTATGTTGATTCAATTGCTTACTGTCTGAAATCCGGGCCGCCCCTGGCCGCCTGAAGGATGTGAACAGTTCGTGATTAAAGGTTTGTGGGTGAGTGCCGCTATCCGGGTACTGGGGAAGCGTAATAAGGATGGATTAACTGGCAGGAAAAGCCAGGGTTGTGAACTGGCTCACAGAGTCTCCGCTTCAGATAAACAATAATAGATCCGTACCTGAAGGGTGCCGGATACGAGCGGTTTTTACAGATGACTAAGAAAACTACACATACTCGAAAGCCGAATTTACTGGTCGCAGTGAGCTTATTCGTCACGGTGGGATTTCTGGCCACCAGCGTGGCCCAGGCGGCTGATTCCTTTAATGCCATATCTCCCAATGAGGGCGCGTCGAAAGTTGGCGGATCTGAGGGCTGGTGGCAGTCTATCTGGGGATTGAATCTGGCAGAGAAGCTGAGTAGTTGGCACCCCATGATTACCGTCCGTGACGATGGCGAGGGCATGAATCTGGCCCGGCCATTTGGAAAAACCGGACCGGCTCTACAGATTACATCGTCTTTGCCTCATTCTGTTGCACGCAGCATGCGCGATGGCGGCGACAATCAGATTGGCTCGCTCGGTGGTGGCCCGGACGCGTATCTGTTTTTTCAAAAACGCTGGTAGTTAATCGCTGACCCTTACTGCGAGCACGTCGCAGGGCGCGCCGTGCAGCACCGCATTGGCCGTTGAGCCGAGTAGTAACTGGATGCCATGGCGGCCGTGGCAGCCAATCACGATCAAGTCGATACCTTCTTCTTTGGCGGTGTTGAGAATCTCTCGCTTGGTGCTTCCCTGACTGACAAACCGCTGGCTGGATCCAAGGTCGTGTTTTTCGGCCAGTGCTGCCAGTTTTTTTTCGGCCAGTTCGACCAATTCACGATCCAGTTCCAGTTGCTGTGGCATAACCAGTTCGTTGGATAAATCCACCTGGGCGAATTCCACTACGTGAATCAGACTGATACTGGCATTTGAAGTGTTTGCCAGGCTGATGCCGCGCTTCAGAACTTGATCGGTACTGGCGGAAAAGTCGACGGCGATTAACAGGTGTTTGTAGTCTGGCATGGTCCTGGTTTCCTGGGTGCGGTTACAGTTTCCCTGCGAGTGCTGCGTACTGCTCGAGCGTGACATTTTCCGGCCGGATGCCGGGGTCGACGCCGGCAGCACGAATAGCGTTTTCGTCCAGCAGGGTCTTGAGGGTATTACGTAGCGTTTTTCGGCGTTGGCTGAAAGCCTGGCGTACCAGGTTTTTAAACTGTTCGTAGTCGTCGACTGTAACCGGCAGTGTGGTCCAGGGGGTAAGCCGGACAAAAGCAGAATCGACTTTGGGTGCCGGGTTAAAGGCACCTGGGCCGATACGAAACAGAGGTTGCACCTGGCAGTGATACTGGATCATGACTGACAGGCGACCATAGTCACTACCGCCCGGGCTGGCGGCCATGCGATCAACGACTTCTTTCTGCAGCATAAAGTGCATGTCCTGAATACTGCCCGATTGCGATAGTAGATGAAATAGCAGCGGTGTGGATATGTTGTAGGGCAGGTTGCCGACAATGCGCAGTCTGTGGCCTTCTGCCAGGCTGCTGAAATCGAAACGCAAGGCGTCGTTCTGGTGAATGAGCAGTTCGCCGACACCGGCAGCCTGTTGCGCCAGCGGGGCAATCAGGTCGCGGTCGAGTTCGACGACATGCAGCTGGTGGCATGCTTTCAGTAGCGGCAGCGTAATAGCGCCCTGACCGGGGCCGATTTCGACCAGCTTTTCACCTGGCTGCGGACCGATTACCTGAATGATGCGCTGGATAACCCCCGGGTCGTGGAGAAAATTCTGACCGAAACGTTTGCGGGCGCGGTGATTCATGTGCTCATGTCCAGTGCGCAGCGGATGGCAGCGTGCAGGCTGCCAGCATCTGCTTCACCTGTGCCGGCCTTGTCGAGCGCAGTACCGTGGTCGACCGAGGTGCGCACAATCGGCAGTCCGAGCGTAATGTTGACCGATTGGCCGAAGCCCAGGTGTTTTAGCACCGGTAATCCCTGGTCATGGTACATGGCCAGAACTGCATCGGCGCGGCTTAGCCATGGCGGGGTAAACAGCGTATCCGCGGGCAGCGGCCCGCTAAGATGCATGCCTTCATTTTTCAGCTGTTCGATTACCGGTGTAATGACATCGATTTCCTCGCGGCCAAGGTGACCGTTTTCGCCGGCGTGAGGGTTCAGTCCTGCCACCAGTATGTGTGGATCCTGTATGGAAAAACGGGTTTGAAGTTCACGCTGCATACAGCGAATGACAGCTTCAAGACCTTCCCGGGAGAGCGCTGATGACACGTCCTTCAGCGGCAAGTGCGTGGTGGCGAGAGCGACACGCAAGCCGGGTGCCGCGAGCATCATCACCACCTGTTGAGCGCCGGTCATGGCGGCCAGGTATTCCGTGTGTCCAGTGAAGGCAATACCAGCATCGTTGATAATACCCTTGTGTACCGGAGCGGTGACCATGGCCTGGAACTCACCACTTTGGCAGCCGGTGATGGCGCGATCAAGGGTCCTGAGTACGTAGCCGGCGTTAGCTGTGTCCAGTGACCCGGTTTGCACCGGCCGTTCAAGAGCAATCCCGGCTACGCTGAGTTGGCCGGCAACAGGCGTGTCGTCCTGTCGGTATTCCTTTGCCTGGAAAGATTGGCCAAGTTCACGGGCGCGTTTCTCCAGCAGGTCCGGATCTCCGATGAGGACCAGTTCTGCGTCAAATCCGCTATCGGCAAGTGCTACGCAAAGGTCGGGACCGATCCCCGCCGGTTCACCGCTGGTGATGGCAATGCGTAGCGTCACTGGTCAAGGTGGTACTCAACGTAGGACTCGTCGCGCAGACGGCGCAGCCAGATTTCGAGTTCCTCATCGGTTTTGCGCTGGCGTATGGATTCGCGCGCGCGGGTGCGTTGGTAGTCCTCGGTATTGTCCTGCTCGCGCCTGTCAGTGACCTGAATCAGGTGATAGCCAAAGCGACTCTTTATCGGCTGGCTGACTTCGCCGACTTGCAGCTCATTCATGGCTTTTTCGAATTCAGGCACCATTTTACCGGGCGTCACCCAACCAAGTTCTCCACCTTCGCTGCCCGACCCTGGATCTTGTGAGTGCGCCCGGGCGAGCGTGCCAAAATCCTCGCCCTGTACGATACGGTCGTGCAGCTGCCGAATACGGATCTGGACATCTTCTTCGGATACCAGGGTGTCTGGACGCAGCAGAATATGTCGCGCTTTGGTTTGTTTGATCAGGTGGAGTTCGTCGCCGCGAATATCAAGAATCTTGATAATGTGAAAACCGCTGGGGCTGCGAATAGGGTTGCTGATCTGCCCGGTCTTCAGTTCGCCGACAACGTCTGAAAAGAAGGAAGGGAGCTGTCCGGTTTTACGCCAGCCCAGATCGCCGCCATTCAGCGCTTGCTGGCCATCAGACTCGGCGATCGCGGTTGATTCGAAATCGGCGCCATCGCGCAGACGCTCGAGGATATCCTCCGCCCGCGCTTTACCCTTTTTGACGTCCTCTGGACTCGCCGCTTCCGGCACGGACACGAGAATGTGCCCAAGATGATATTCACGATTCTGGTCGTTGAACGAAGCCGCTGTCGCCAGCAGGTGATCGACCTCCTGCTCGGTGACTTCCACGCGGCTGTCGACCATTTGTTGGCGGATGCGGTTCATGGTCAGCTGGTTGCGAAACTGCTCGCGAAATGCGACATAGTTGAAGCCATCTTTCTCGAGCACCTGGCGGAATTCGTCCAGTGACAGTTCGTTCTGCCGAGCCATGGTCTGGAGGTTTTTGTTCAGCGTTTCGTCATCAATGCGCACACCGCTGCGTTCCGCCAGCTGCAGTTGCAGATTCTCGATAATCAGGCGATCCAGTACCTGCTTTCTCAATGCGGTCTCGGACGGCAGTTGGGCATTCTGTTGTCGCAGCTGATCGGTAATCATGGCCTCGCGATTGATCAGTTCACTTTCGAGTACAACATTGTCATTAACCGTGGCAACGATGCGGTTAAGCGGTTTGGCCGCCAGCGCGCTTGCTTGAAATGCCAGGATAAATGCAAGAAATCTAACCATTGTTTAATCTCAATTTATGGGGCGTTCGGTATAGCCCAGAATACCATCTTCCAGTACTGACTCGATTTTGCTGCCAAAAGTTGCAAGGCCTTTGAGGACGATTTGGGCCATGTACACGCGGTTGTTGGTTTTGCTGTCGCTATCGATGTATTCCCGGGTGACGAAACGTACGCCCCAGCAACAGCTGTCGTATTCTATACCTGCGAGTGTCTCCAGTTTCTGCGAATCGCCGATGTCGTAATACCAGCGGCCTACCACGTGCCATGCGGGTGACAGCGGCCACAGGATGGATGCATCTATCTGATTCTGTTCGCCCTTCAGGTATCGATAGGACAGGTTGGCGATCTTGCGGTAGCCGGGGCGGTACTGAATCCGCGCGTTGGCGCGTTCGGTGCCATCGGCGTGTGGGTCCCAGATTAAATCGGCCTTGCCGCTCCAGGAGCGCGACAGGGCGAGTTCCACCTCGGCTGCAATATTGGATTCAGAATCGGTTTCCGGGGCGGTGTTGTTTAGCGTCACGTTGCGGTTGGCGAAATAGTATAACTGTCCTATAGAAGCGTGTAATTTTTCGGCGCCGGTATCCGGATCGATAAATCGCGTGGTCAATGCCAGCGCGGCCTGATTGGCATCGCCCATGCGGTCGGCGCCATTGAAACGGTTTTCCTCGAATAACTCACGGTAGTTGAATGTCGGTGCGCTGGCATCAAACAGCGGAATATCGTCCTGGTTTTCACCTTTGACGTACAGATAGAACAGGCGCGGTTCCAGGGTTTGTGTGTACTTGTTACCCGCCAGCGAGAGGTCACGTTCAAAGTACACGGTGTTGTCGAGACTAAAGAATGGCGTGCTGCGGCTCGGGTGTTTAGACGCGCCAACAGGCTGGTCGTCCAGTTTGTAACCGGTATATCGGAGGCCGACCTTGGGCGTGGAATCAAAGGCGGCGCCGCGAATTGGCCAGCTTGCACTCGGCCAGAGGTCGATGCGATCAGCTGTAACTCGCTGACTCGCGTCAAATCGCACGGCTTCCGATGTAATCTGGGTATCGATACCGCCAGGGCGTATCGGTGAGGCTGCATTGAAGGTGATGCGGGGTAAGCGCTGGTAAGGCCTGTTTTGCTGGGCGATGGTTTTGTCTACCGTTTGGTAGTCATCCACCTGCAGGCCCAGTTGCCACCAGTTGGTGGTGTACTCCGCCTGTGCGGTGCGCCTGAGGTGGGTTACGCTGGCCAGGCTCAACGAGTCGCCCAGATCGGTCAGGTAGTCTTTATCGGATACGCGATCATAGTCGATATCAGCTGTCAGGTTGGGGCTGAAGCGCATTTTATTGCGGACGATAACGCGGCTGCGTTTGTCGTCGGTAATATCATCCTTGTGCAAGTATTCAACGCGCACGTGGCCTTCCTGAACAGGTTGCAGAAAACGAAATTCAGTGTTGACCTGGGTGCCGCGGTCGGCCAGATAGCGTGGTGTGATAGTCGCGTCGTAGTTAGGCGCGATGTTCCAGTAGAACGGGGTTTTAAGTTCGAAGCCGGAGTTATCTGACGAGCCGAAGCTGGGGATCAGGAGGCCGGTTTTGCGCCGGTCATCGATCGGGAACGAAATGTACGGTGTATAGAGTACCGGCATGCCTTTCAGGCTTAGCCGAGCATTACGGGCTACACCGACTCCTGTATTTTCATCGAGTGTGACCTTGGTGGCGCGCATGATCCAGGCATTACTATCCTCCGGGCAGGTGGTATACAACGCTTTCTTGAAACGTGTAACGCCGGGCCTGACGATATAGGCCTTCTCGGCATCACCACGGCCATGCCGTTCGTAGAAATTGAAGTGTGTGCTGAACAGCTCGCCACGGTGTTCGTCGAACCAGAACTTGCCGTTGGTGCCACGGATGTTGAGTAGCGGTTCGTCATAAACGACGTCACCTTTCGCTTCTACGGTCTTGTCCAGCTCGTGGTAAATGATCCTGTCAGCCCGGAGGCGCTGGAAACCGCGGATGGCTTCGGCATCACCAATCATTGTGAGTGTGCCGTCACCACTGCGTTCGGCGAAGTTGCCCCAAAGATCGGTAGGCGATTGGCGTGGATCGCCGCCATCGTACAATTGGTAATCCCGGTCTGGCGGCGGTGGGCATACCGCCCAGGTTGATATGGCTGCAAACGGGTCAATTGGAGCAGGTGCCGGTTTCGGCACATCCTCGGCAAACAGGCACTGGGGCGCTGAAAAAAGACCGGCAACAAGCAGTAAGTGTCTAATATTCACTAATTATCTGGAATAGAAATAAAAACGCCGTCGGGTTTGGGAGTGGCTTCCCAGGCGTTGGCGCGCTGGCGCGTAAAATCGCATAGAATGGCTGTATATTCAATGATTTCGTAGGTCTTTAAGTGGAAATAAGACGATCCCGGCAAGCGCTGATCCTGCTCGCTCTGGCAGCTGGTACGGCACTATTACTTATCATTCAACCGGATGAAGAGCCGGCGCTAAGGGTTTTGGCGCCTTCACCGGTGCTGGTCAGTCGTGCCCGGCAAGTGGACCTGCAACCAGCCGAAGCCATATCCGGACATCTGCAGCCCGCGCGGCGTGCCTGGTTGCGTTATGAAGTCGATGGGCGGGTTACCGCGCGTGCAGTTGAGCCCGGTCAACGGGTCGAGCAGGGGCAGGTGTTGCTTGCGCTCGAAGATGAGGACTATCGAGATGCGTTGATCCAGGCGCAGTCTGAAGTTAACCAGGCTGAAGAAGCTCTGGCGCGTGACCGGCGTTTGTTGAAACATGCCGAGCGCAGTCGCAAGCTGCAGGAGGAAGAGGTGGCTCGCCTCAATAGCCTTGGGGAACGCTCCCTCGCGTCGAAGACACGCCTGGGCGACAGCGCAGCCTTGCTGGCCCAGCGTCAATCTGAAGAGGCGAGGCTGAACTCCAGTGTGGCTGTTGGACCACAGCAGGTAGCTGCGCGACAGGCGGGATTGAGTCGTGCCGAGCGTAATCTTGATCGCACCCAACTGCGTGCTCCTTTTTCCGGGCGGGTCAATCAGGTTGAACTTGAGGTGGGGGATTATGCTGTCCGGAATCAGCGGGCGCTTGAAATGATCAGTGATCAGCTCGATTTCTATGCGCAGATACGTGGTCGGCTGGCGCGAGCTTTACACATCGGACAAGCCGTGCGGGTTGATGTGCAGGGCACAATTTATGAGGCAACGGTTGCTTCTATCCAGCCGGATCCGGATCCTGAAACCTTCACGCATGCTATTCGCCTGCGCATACCTGTGCATGAAACGCGTTCCGGCTCGGTGGCTGTTGCGCATTTGCCGCGGCCACCGTTAACAGCTGCCCTGGTAATCCCGGTGACAGCGGTTTTAATGGATGATGGTCAGGCCTATGTGTTTCACGTACGTAACGAGCTATTGGAACGGGTCGCTGTCGATCTGGGTGAGCGCGTCGATCAGCAGCAAGTGATAGTGGCAGGGCTGAGCACAGGTGATCCTGTCGTGGTGCGCGACGTGGCAGCGCTGTCTGATGGTCAGGCAGTTGTCAGCGAAATGTCAGTGCCTGGGCAGCAGGACTGATAGGCCTGTGAATCTGATTCGTTTTTCCATAGCGAACCCGCTGATTATCAATTTGCTGCTGGTGCTGGTATTGCTGCTGGGCGTGCTGTCCTGGTTTGCCATGCCGCAGGAAATGTTTCCAGTGGTGGAGCTGGACATGGCTCGTGTCACTACTGTCTTTGAGGGCGCATCCCCGGAGGAAGTTGAACAGCAAGTGACGCTTACCATCGAAGAGGCGTTCGACGGGATGTCGGATATTGATGTCGTGACTTCGACTTCGAGTGAGGGTTTATCCACTATCTTCCTGAAGCTTAAGCCCGGTAGTAATGTTGACCAGTTCATGCGCGATCTGCGCAGCAAACTTGACCAGATTACCGATTTGCCGGAAGAGACGGAAGAACCGGAGATGACGCGCCTGGAAGCGCGTTTCCCGGTTATTAGTATGAGTCTCTATGGAAATTCAACGCGCGGTTTTCTTTATCAGACAGCAGATGATGTCAAGCGCCGTCTGTTGA
>Ga0316193_10002493_pt1 | contig 13004 bp, 9 predicted proteins | sample MerIslsedime2_MG_FD_207735 | JGI IMG/M metagenome (GOLD analysis project Ga0316193, IMG submission 207735) | Coastal sediment microbial communities from Maine, United States - Merrow Island sediment 2 | ecosystem: Environmental > Aquatic > Marine > Coastal > Sediment | place: USA: Maine...
CGTTGAGTTTCTCGACAACCTGCGGGTCAAGGCCAGCTTTGATGACTTTACGGTTATCGCTGATCAACCCATCCGTTACAAGGGTGATGGCTCTGCCCCCGGGCCCTTCGAATACTTCCTCGCATCCTCGGCACTGTGCGCGGCCTATTTCGTCAAAGTGTATTGCGTGTCACTCGATATCCCCACGCATGATATTCGCGTGGCGCAGAACAACATCGTCGACCCCGAAAACCGCTACAACCAGATTTTCAAAATCCAGGTCGAACTGCCGGAGACGCTCTCTGACAGGGATCGCCAGGGAATCCTGCGCGCCATCGAGCGCTGCACCGTAAAGAAAGTCGTGCAAGCTGGCCCCAGCTTCCAGATCGAGGCCGTCAACAGCCTGAGCGCGGACAGCCAGGCCATGCTGATGGCGCAACCCGATGCGGACGAGGCAACCTTCATCGTCGGCAAGGACCTGCCGCTGGAGCAGACCGTGGCGAACATGACCGGTATTCTGGCCGACCTCGGCATCAAGATTGAGGTGTCATCGTGGCGCAACATCGTACCCAATGTCTGGTCGCTGCATATCCGCGATGCCGCTTCGCACATGTGTTTCACCAACGGCAAAGGCGCTACCAAAGAGAGTGCTTTGTGCTCGGCGCTGGGCGAGTTTATCGAGCGACTGAACTGCAATTTCTTTTATAACGACCAGTATTTTGGCGCGGAGATCGCCAACGCCGAATTTGTGCATTACCCCGATGAGCGATGGTTCAAGCCAGGGCCAGGTAACGCGCTCCCCGCCGATATGCTCGACGACTACTGCCGCGCCATCTACGACCCCGACGGCGAGCTGCGCGGCTCGCACCTGATCGACACCAACTCCGGCAATAGCGAACGGGGTATTTGCACCATTCCCTACATCCGCCAATCCGATGGCGAGACGGTTTATATCCCCTCGAACCTGATAGAGAACCTGTTCCTCAGCAATGGCATGAGCGCGGGCAATACCCTCGAAGAAGCCAAGGTGCAGTGCTTATCGGAGATTTTCGAGCGCGCCGTCAAACGCCACATCATCGAGCAGGAAGTGGTGCTACCTGATGTGCCAGCCGAGGTTCTGACCAATTACCCGCAGATCCTCGAAGGCATCAAGGCGCTGGAAGCACAGGGCTTCCCCGTGCTGGTCAAGGACGCTTCGTTGGGCGGGCAGTTCCCGGTTATGTGCGTGACCCTGATGAACCCTAAAAACGGCGGTGTGTTCGCCTCTTTCGGCGCGCACCCCAACTTCGAAGTGGCGCTGGAGCGCAGCCTCACCGAGCTGCTGCAGGGGCGTAGCTTTGAAGGCTTGAACGACATACCCCAACCTACCTTCAACAGCCTGGCTGTCTCTGAACCGGAAAACTTTGTCGAGCACTTCATCGACTCGACCGGCATTATCTCGTGGCGCTTCTTCAGCGCCAAACACGATTTCGCTTTCTGCGAGTGGGACTTCTCGGGCAGCAACACTGAAGAGTGCGAGCGTTTGTTTGGCATCCTGCAAACGCTGGGCAAAGAAGCCTACGTGGCCGAATTTTCCAACCTCGGTATCGCTTGTCGCATCCTCGTCCCCGGCTACTCCGAGGTGTATCCGGTCGAAGACCTGATCTGGGACAACACCAACCAGGCACTGGACTACCGCGCAGACATCCTTACCTTACACCGCCTCGATGACCTGGCGCTTGGCCGCCTGGTGGCACGACTGGAAGAAAGCCAGCTCGACAACTACACCGACATCAAGACCTTGATCGGCATCGAGTTCGACGAAAACACTGTGTGGGGCCAGCTCACTATTCTCGAACTCAAACTGCTCATCTACCTCGCGCTGGGCGAGCTCGACGAAGCCCTCGAGCTGGCTGGCGATTTCCTGCAATACAACGACAACACGGCCGAACGCGGTATGTTCTATCAGGCAATGCACGCCGTGCTGGAAATCACGCTTGACGAGGACCTGGACCTCAGCGACTTCAGCGAAAACCTGTGCCGAATGTTTGGCAAAGAAACCTTCGATGCGGTAAGCGGTAGCGTGACCGGTGCAGTGCGATTCCACGGCCTGGTCGAAACCAGCCTTGCGCTCGACGGGCTCGACCGACACCAGAAGTTGATCGAGAGCTATAAAAAAATCCATCGTGCTCGCCGGGATAATAATGCTTCGTCTAACAAACGAAGAGTATAAAAGGGGATGGAGGAATCAAAAAATAATCCCTCCGTCTCTTTTAATTATTAATTAGCCATTCTGTAAGCTCGCGGTATTCTGGATAATCCATAGCTATCATCACAAATTGCTTGAGGTTGAATATGGTAAGAAGATTTCCGAGGGTTTCGACCTGTAAAAGCTGCAGTTTGGAAGCACAACACCAAACAGGAAAAATATGACTCTATCAAAGTCACAGTATATGAAAGGGCTTCAATGCCCTAAGGCACTGTGGCTATTTAAAAACCGCAAGGAGCTGGCGGCTGAACCTGACCAGCGTAGGCAGAATCTATTTGCAACGGGCCATCGTGTCGGCGACCTGGCAAAGCAGCTGTTTCCTGGAGGCGCCGAGGTTGAGTATCGCCAGTCTGACTACCAGGGCATGATCGATGAAACCGCCCAATTAACGAAGAGCGAAAATGTTGTATACGAGGGTTCGTTTTCCACCAATGGCGTGTTTGTAAGAGCCGATATCCTGGTTAAGAATGGAGATGCCTGGGACATCTACGAAGTAAAGGCAACCGCCAGTACCAAGGCCGTGCATAAGCCCGATGTGGCAATTCAATGGTATGTGATTGGCCAGCATTTAGCGCTCAACAAGGCCTGTTTGGTGCATCTCAACACTGCCTATGTGCGCAGCGGCGAACTGGATGTCCAAAGCCTGTTTAGCGTTGATGAAGTTACCGGGGCTGTTCAGGCCGAACAGGCATCGATAGAAGATAACCTGAATGACCTGGAGCAGTTTCTCGCTGGAGCAGAGCCCGATATTTTAATCGGCACGCATTGCAACAACCCCTACGAGTGTGATTTTAAAGCTTACTGTTGGCGCGACGTGCCTTATCCATCCGTATTGGATCTTTGCCGATTAAACGGCGACAAAAAGTTTGCGTACTATCACCAGGGTATCGTGACCTATGAAGATGCCAGAAATCACATTGGCCTGAACGTCGTGCAGGCTTTGCAGGTTAATACGGTTCTCAACCGCGAACTCCACGTCGATACCGACGCGATCGCTGATTACCTGCGTGACGTCCGTTACCCCATCAATTTTCTGGATTTCGAAACCTTCCAGGATGCGATACCCAGGTTCGATGGACAAGGCCCCTACAAGAACATTCCCTTCCAGTACTCTCTTCACGTCCTGCATGAAAATGGTGAGCTCGAACACAAGGAGTTTCTGGCGGATGAAACTGAAGACCCCAGGCTCAGGCTAACGCAGCAATTGTTGGACGAAATTACCGCTGAAGGAACCATTTTCGCGTTTCACCAGTCGTTTGAAATTGGTGTGATCAGAAGCCTGGCCAATCACTTTGATCAATATTCTGCGCAGCTAATGGCGTTAACCGACAGGTTCATGGATCTCGAAATTCCGTTCAAGAATTTGATGTATTACCACCCCGATTTCCATGGCAGCTTTTCCATTAAGTCTGTTCTGCCCGCACTTTTTCCCAATGACCCCGAGCTGGATTATAAAAACCTGGATATCCAGAGCGGCGATGTCGCAATGGATATTTTCCCACATCTGCATGAAGTAGATGACCCTGATGAAAAAGAATCTATTCGCAAATCACTACTTGCTTATTGCCGCCTGGACACTCTGGCTATGGTAAAGATTTGGGGGAAATTAACAGAGGTTACAGTGTCAGGTCTTTGATTTCTAATCTAAGCTTCAAAATCAAAGACCTGACCCCATTTTCTTTGCGACTTTTATATTCGTTACATCAGCCGCAGTAAAAGCAGCACCGCCAAAAATGTCGATCGTAAATTTCGATCTCGATACGGGTGATACGACATTCCAAAATTGGTCGGCATAAATACCGAATATTCCAGGCCCCGCTTAAGCACGTTTTTATAATCGTGCACTTCTACCGAAGCCGTACCGATGCAGGTTTCAAAGTTCCCGTTGTTATTCAGGTCGGCCCAAAAGGTGACGTATTCGATACTACCGCCTTGACAGGGCCCGCCTGAACATCCAGCAGACTTTTTGATACGGATGGTTTCGACCAGGGTATCGAGGCTGGGATTGTTGCCAGTGCACTCCAGTTCCTCGAAACTGGTGTTGCCATTAGTCGGAAAGAGGAAGCCGGGAAAATCCGCGATTTCAATTCTTAGATCCTGGAGTGGTCCGGGAACTAATGACTTCGCCGCAGTGGCCGACAGAGCTTGATCGGAAGACTGCAGGTCGCCGCCATTGAGCTCACCATCCCTCGGAATGCGCGTGCCCCTGGCACCGCCTGATTTCTTTTTCTCCGTCATGATAGGCCTCCTTTTGAGTAGAGAAATATTGTCCTTTCGAATCTGATCCCAGGTTCGAAGAGAAAATATAAATCCCCTCTCTAGCCTTGTATGTGCGATTTCCCACACACGAAAAAGACCGTCCCTATCAACAAAGAAAAAGAATATTGAGAGTTGCAGTATGGATACCAACCTTCAGGGGCTCACGATGTACCCAATCATTTTTGCCTGCCGTGTTAGTGATATTTCTCCATCCTTAGCAGCGGCATATGGTTATAATCGTTCTTGTTCGTATCGCCAGGTAACAACCTGTTGGGAAATGAAGGCTAGCAAACACTATCAATATGGGGCGCATCTACTAGTCGATCCGACTCAAACGCTGGCAAGGGTCAAACCATTTATGCCCGCAATGGGCATTACCCGAATTGCCAATGTCACCGGCCTGGATCGTACTGGAATTCCGGTAGTCATGGTGTGTCGACCAAACTCGCATTCGATTGCTGTATCGCAAGGCAAGGGTTTCACACTCGATGCGGCGAAAGCTTCAGGTCTGATGGAATCAATTGAATCGTGGCATGCGGAGCGCATAGAGTTGCCGCTCAAGCTCGGCAACTTCGATGATTTATCTCTCGGCCACCCGATGATAAATATAGATCGTTTGCCGGCTATGCGCGATAGCCTGTACCACAGCAAGCTCCCTATCCTGTGGGTCGAAGGCACCAACCTGGTGGACAAGACGTCAGTCTGGCTACCCTACGAAACCGTGCATACCTATTACGCCCATCCCGCCCCGTCGGGGAGTGGTTGCTTTGCGCAAAGCAGTAACGGGCTTGCTTCCGGAAACCACTACCTGGAAGCGGTATCGCATGCGATTTGTGAATGTGTCGAACGTGATTCAACCAGCCTGTGGCATCATAAAAGCAAACAGGAAAGGAATGACACAAAACTTGATCTGAACAGCGTGGATGATGAAATCTGCTGTCAATTAATAGCGCGGTTACAAGCAGCAAATCTCACGGTTACAGTATGGGATACCACTAGCGACAGCGGGATCCCCAGTTTTGACTGCGTGCTGCTCGACCCACGACAGGCGCTCACGCACCCGGGATTGGGAGCTGGTTGTCACCCCTGTAAATCGATTGCACTGGCACGCGCACTTACCGAGGCAGCGCAGGTGCGCACAACTTATATCGCTGGTTCGCGCGATGACTTAACCCATCGGGAATTTAAGCCAACGGAGTTGAAGCAAAAGAATCGACTGTTGCGCGGGATGGCCGGCAGCAATAGTGGTGTCATCGACTTCACCAGCATTGTTGATCGACAATTCGCTACTTTCGAAGAAGACGTCGACTGGATGCTGGCGCAGCTGGGTAATATCGGCATTGACGAAGTCGTTTGTGTTGATCTGAGCAAGCCGGCATTCGATATCCCGGTAGTGCGGGTTGTCATCCCCGGACTCGAGGGTCCACACGACGAAGACGATTACATCCCTGGACCCCGTGCCAGTGCTACTGTTGAGCAAGCAAGGTGAGAGCTATAGTTTTTGCCGGGCCGAGTATTCCTCGCAGCGAGGTGGAGGCACTTCCCGGTGTCGAGTGGCGGCCGCCGGTATCGCAGGGAGACGTCTATCGGAGCGCACAAACAGCACCTGAGATTATCGCTATCGTCGATGGTTATTTCGAGGGTGTGCCTTCAGTATGGCACAAGGAAATACTCTGGGCGATGTCGCGCGGGATACACGTACTTGGCGCGAGTAGTATGGGTGCGCTACGTGCAGCCGAATTGCACCCGTTTGGCATGCGCGGCGTGGGCGAAATTTTCGAAAACTTTCGCGACGGGATGCTGGAGGACGACGATGAAGTTGCAGTGCTGCATGGTCCGGCGGAATTGGGTTATCCATCGCTTTCGCTGGCGATGGTCAACGCGCGCAAATCAATTACCGCGGCGATGGAAGCCTCGATTATCAGTCAAACTGTCGCCGAAGCCCTGGTTACGCTGGCCAAATCTATTTTTTACCAGCAGCGTCAGTGGTCGGAAGTCTTTGCACTGGCGCAGGAGTCAGGAATCGACGCCAACGCACTGGCAGCATTCGAGTCCTGGCTAGCGACTGGTGAGCAGGATGTAAAATTGCAGGATGCCAGGACTATGCTCGCTCAACTGGGTGAGTTGATGGAATCCACGACTGAACCGTTTCACTGTGACTATGCATTTGCGTGGACGGTGATGTGGGACGGCGTGGTAACTGGAGAAACCGGCCAATCACCCGATGAGGACGGCGCTGGCCAGGTCGATATCGAGTCGCTCGTTCTCGACGAGCTCAGACTGGATCCAGAGCAATATCGACAGATAATTTTACGCGCGCGACTAAAACAAATGGCGCTGCGTGAAGCCGGACGTACGGGGGTCGGAGTCGACGATGCGCATACTCGCAGTCAGCTTCAGCAGCTGCGTGAATCGCATGAATTGTATACGCGTGCACAACTCGAGGACTGGATCGAGCAAAATGACTGGAACCCCGACCGGCTGCAACAGGCACTCGAACACAGGCAACAGTATAAAACAGTGGTCGATAAGTTAGGTATGGTTGATGATCAGACGCTACTCGACGAGCTACGGCTTGATGGAAGCTATGCGGTATTTAAAGCGCGTGCCGAGGCCAGGTCCCGTGCAGATGTGTCGTCCCTTGCCGGTATTGGTATCAAGCCGCCGCAACTTCTCGCCTGGTATTTCGAGTCGCAGCTGGGTGAACCTATTCCCGCGGATCTCGACGCTTATTTGGCGGAATCAGGATTTCGTGACAGGGCCGAGTTTTACCGGCTATTGCAACGGAGCTATTTAACTACGCTTGCAATCGAAGGTGAAAAGCAGTAGAACTAGGCGTCAGTATTTGAATAAACATTAATAACTCAAAATACTAACGAGGGCATGGCAGCTCAAGCGAATCATCCAGGCGGCACCAGATTCCGCCTGTACCCACAGGCTCCGATACTCGATCCTGAACGCGAGCCGGAAGTCGTTATTGTGTCCAGTCCGGCGGGAACAATCGGTCCCGGCCCCGAAGACGAGCGCATGTACGCGATCAATCCAGTCGATAAATGGCCACCCTATGGCATGCAAACCGCGCGCGATGGTTCCCCATATATGTACCTGCCACCCTGGGATGGTGATATTTACCCTCCGGCACTGCCGGACGAAGAAGGGCATTTTGACTATCTCGATGTGGATTCGCCCGAATTTCTGGTCGCGCATCTGTTTGGCTGCGTGCGATTCGTACAAGATATCTGGGAGGGCTATCTGGATGAGCCCATCGAGTGGCACTCAAGTGATACCTTCGAAAAAATGGAACTCGTCAATCTCCCCGCGTTCGACAATAGCCGAATTGGCTACGGTTTTGTCGAGTTTGGTTCAAGTCTGAGTAAAAACGACGTATTCACGCTTGACGCGACCAATTTCGACATCATCGCGCACGAGGTTGGGCACGGCATTATTTACAGCACGGTTGGCGTGCCTGATCCGCGTGAAGAGACCGGAGAATACAATGGTTTCCACGAGTCGGCCGCCGATCTGGTCGCGATTATATCCAGTCTGCACTTTGACTCGGTGGTGGACGAGCTGCTGGAAAATACCGAGGGTAATCTTTACATGCTCAACCGGCTTAATCGGATCGCCGAACTGAGCCACAACGAACAGATCCGGATCGCGTCGAATACGGTCACCATGTCACAGTTTATTGACGGTTGGCGCCGTGAGCATGTGCTGTCACAACCACTTACCGGCGCGATATTCGACGTACTGGTTGATATTTTTCACGAACAACTTCTCGATCGCAGGGTGATTAGCCCGAAGCTCGAAATGCTGGCCGACCGTTACGAGTACCAACCGCGTTACCAGGCACTGGTACAGGAGATGTTCTCTGATGCCTATGCCGGCGAAATGCCTGCCTTTAAAGAAGCGTTACTCGATGCGCGTGACATTATCGGCCACTATCTGGCCGAAACCTGGCGCCGTCTCCCCGCCGAGAATTTAAATTACCTGCGGGTTGGCGACACCTTGTGCGAAGTCGACCAGGATTTATCCGGCGGCGAGTATACTGAGATTATTGTTCAAAATTTTGAGTATCGAGAAATTGGTCGGGTACCATTGGGGCCGCAACTGGCCAAATTACCGAAAGAAAATCATATGGATTCATCGCGCTGGATGTCTCCGGGCCGCTGGGAATACGATGCACAAATGCAGGAGTCTTGATTGAGCGCGCCCGCAGGTTAACGAATGCAGGATCCGGCCAAAGGGTAATAGTGGCTGGATAGAAATGGTGAACAACGATTAAAACAACGAGAGGAGGGATGAAATGAGTAACTTAATGATGCCATCGAGGGTGTTGCTCTATGGTCGTGTGATGCAGGGTATCTCGATCGATGTTAGTGTCTTCGATGCCGGGGAGGGTGGTGCACCTGGACTTGGCTACAACAAGTTCTTGCGTAGACAATTTGGTAAGAATAGTGAAACTGAGTGTGATAACAATAACGAGGCAGTGTTTGCTATGATTTACGGCTTCGAATTCGAAGCGCATTATTACGATTTGATGGCGCCCACGATCATGCTGGTGCACGGTGAAGGAATGGAACAGGATCGCGGTCGTAAAGTCGTTGCCGCCACCGCTGCCGCTGCCGATGCCGTTGGCGCTACACCAGATAGTGTAGCTGCCGCTGCCGAATCCGCTGCCGATGGAGCTGGTGCCGCCGAGATAGCAGCCCTTACGGCAGTTAGAGAAGTTTGCGGTGTCAAGGGGGCTTCCCCTGCTGATGTAGCGGCAGCCGCCGCAAATGCCTCCGCTGCTGCACCTTACATCGGTCGGGTAGAAGAGCCATATTCGGGCTTCGCCGACAATGTCAGGATCTGGCCTTACGACAAGGCCGACTTTTCGATGCGATTAGACCCCTGTTCCGGGCCACTGGAATCGATCCTGGTTGAGGCCGAGCTCGGAGATTCGGAGATGATGGCTGAATCCAGCGGTAGACATGTGAGTGGCAGACATATGAGCGGAAGGCATATGAGCGGAAGGCATATGAGCGGAAGGCATATGAGCGGAAGGCATATGAGTGGTAAAAAGCCCTAGCAAGTCAGCCGTTCAGGGTAAAGTTCGAAGAATGAGCGGCGACCGGTTGCTCTTATGTCAACCCGGCTTTACGTAAACCCTCGATGATATGCGCAGTTTCGTCGGGATATTTGTCCGGCAACATTTTGCTCCACCGCTCCAGGGAAAAGTCCGGATGCGCCGCCAGCGTTTTGCGGGCGTAGCCCCGGGCCAGGTCCAGCTTTCCCAGTTGGGCATAACTGGCGGCCAGGATGCGGCTACCCTCGGTTGGATTGTTCATTTGTTCGGCCACGTTTATTGCATCCTGGTATTGCTTCAGGGTGTAGTAGGCGCCACCCATAATCCACAGGTACTCGTCCGGATAAAACGGGTTCAGGTGCATCGCTTTTTTGATTAACTCGATCGCTTCTTCCGAGCGTCCCGAGTGCGTATAGGTATCGGCAAGATCCGACATCACTTCAGCATCGTTGGGATTGAGCTGAAGCGCGCGTTGATATGCGCTGATCGATGCCTCGTGTTTCTTTTGGTAGAGCGAGACAAACCCGACTCGCGCATGGCCGCGTGCGTCACTCTCGTCCAGTGAAACCGCTTTCCTGGCGAGACTCAGTGCGTAATCCAGCGAGTCATCGGGATTCTCAGACCATGAAAACAGCCACTCCAGGTTTATCGTTTGCGCGATCGACGAAAGTGCGCGTGCGTAATGCGGATCGAGTTGTAGGGCCGTGTCATAAAAGTTTCTCGCCTGTTTTAAATCCTCCCGGGTATAACGATAAATATGCTGTTGCCCCTTTAACTCCATGTCGTAAGCATCGGGACTGCCAGGCAACATGCGTTTGTGGTTAGCACTTTCCTCGGCACTGATTTTTACCGAACAAACATTACAAATGATCGCCGAAATTTCATCCTGAACTTCAAATATATCATCGAGATCGCGGTCGTAATGTTCTGTCCAGACGGTTTTATTCTTATGGGTGTCAACGAGTTCAATCGAGATGCGAACACGACTACCAGAGCTGCGAACGCTTCCATCCGCGATATAGCGAACACCCAGTTCGGCGCCAATTTGCTTTGCTGGCCGCATCTTGCCTTTATAGATAAATGACGAGTTGCGAGAAATAACGAACAGGTCACGAAATTTGGCCAGATTAGTGATGATGTCCTCGGTGATACCATCCGAAAAATACTCGTAATCCGGGTTGCCAGTGCCATTTTTAAATGGCAGCACTGCAATAGATGGACGCAACAACAAGTCATCGGCATCCATGCCGGGTGTAGTCACGATGGCTGAATTGCGTGGGCTGGCAACTCGCATCGCGGTAGTTGCCTCTTTTACGATGCGGAATATTCCAATCGGTTCCCTGATATTTTTTAGTCGGTGTAAACCGAGATTTTCATAGTTGAAATATTTTGAGTTTTTTACCTGCTCGTACACCGAACTGGATATATATACATCGCCCGTATCACAAAGACCTTCGATGCGGGAAGCGATATTAATGGCGTCACCGTAATGATGATTGGAATCATAAAGGATATCGCCGAGGTGAATGCCGATGCGAAAACGTATTTTACGATGCTCAGGATAATCGCTGTTGTATTCTTCGACACTGTCCTGTGTTTTACTGGCAAAACGAACCGAATTTACCGCGCTGGTGAAAATGGCGAATATCCCGTCGCCACGGATCTGGAGAATTTCCCCGTCAAATTCTTCGCAACCTCTGGTAAACATCTCGATAAGCTCTCGGAGACGTTTATGGGTAGCCTCGTCGTCGTCTTGCATCAGACGGGCATAACCAGCTACGTCTGCAAACAGGATTGATTTCAGCTCTCGCCGTATATTTCTGTTGTCGCTTTCAACCACTGAATATTTTTTCTCTGATCGGAAATAACTGGTTTGTCGGACGGACTCTTACCTACTTCAGGGGCCAGGTCCATCCGCTTCCTGCGTCTCGTCCAAAAGCAACGTCTACCTTGTTATCAAGGGCACCGCTCAATGGACCTCTGGTGTTCTCCCATTCTTCCGCAAGCAGGCCAACCATATTGACATCACCATACTTGCCATCATTGAAATACCCTTCCCGCATACAACCCTCGTCGATGAATCCAAGGCGTTTTACCAGGCTGGCAGAAGGGAGATTATTGGAATGGAGGTAAGTTGTTATGCGGTGCAGTCGTAGTTGGTAAAAGGCCATATCGAGCGTCAACGCCATTGCCCGCAAAGCAGCGCCACAGCGACGCATATCCTTTCTTATGAAAATAAAAATTACGCCGTTTCCATCGGCATAATTGATTTCATGGAGACCTGTATGCCCAAAAGGCTCGCCGTCTTTATTGCATATTGAAAATAAATAACCGGTGCGGGGTTCAGTTTGCACCAGATATTTCTGCCACATTTTTTCCAGTGACTGAGCATTCAACGGCACGGGTATTCTACTCTCGATCAGAGCAAGATCATTGATGTCCTCATACCAGACTGCGATGTGTTCCACGTCACTCGTGGTGAGTGGCTTCAGGCAGAAGTGCTGACCGTTGTTGTCACGCTGCTGGTTCATTTCAAAATCCCCTGAACCAATATACTGGCGTGATGATGCTTAAACCGCTTGTCATGGATTTCCCTCCCATTTTCCTGCAGGCAAGCATATTAACACTTCCAGCGCTCTATCACGAGTATCCATATATGTGGGATTATGTGGACGGTTTAATGATCCTGAACATTCACCAGGAGACATGCACGTAAAGCAACATGGAAAACATAATTGTCAAAAGTAAGGCCCGTCCCTATGTATTCTTAATCTGCTCGACACCACGTCAATATTTTCAACAAGTAAATCTCACATTTGAGTTCAGGATTCGAACTAAATATCTTCCGCCAGCAACTCCACTAAATCGGACACCGCTGTAACCGTCATGACTCGCTGATTCTGCTCAATTAGTCCCATACGGGATAGTTCATTCAGTTCCCGAGTGACAGCTTCGCGATGGGTGTTCACTCGATTGGCGATCTCTTTATGGGTCGGGAAATTGTGAATGGCGGCGGCATCTTCACCCGACATGCTTTCACGGGCAAGACGCAGGACTTCCATTCGGACCCGGTCTTTAACATTCAGTGCCCCATATTGGTACACACGGTCGATCAGGAAACGAATCATGCTTGCTAATCGTTTCATAGTGGCCGCTGCAACACTCGGATATCGATCGAGAAGCCCCCAATAATCACTTCTCGAAATTACGCCGATATGTGCCAGTTCCATGGTGATTACATTTGCCGCACGGGGTAATTGATCTATGGCTGACAATTCTCCGAACATTTCTCCAGAGCCTAGTTCCTGGTAGGAAATCTCTTTTCCAGAGAAGGAAAAGATGGTGGTTCTCACGCATCCTGAGGCGATGAAATATACATCGTCGCTTTCGTTCATGTAGGGAATAACCTCAGTTCCTTTTCGATACTTTTTCCATTTTACCAGGCTC
>Ga0316193_10002494_pt1 | contig 12995 bp, 12 predicted proteins | sample MerIslsedime2_MG_FD_207735 | JGI IMG/M metagenome (GOLD analysis project Ga0316193, IMG submission 207735) | Coastal sediment microbial communities from Maine, United States - Merrow Island sediment 2 | ecosystem: Environmental > Aquatic > Marine > Coastal > Sediment | place: USA: Maine...
TGTGCCGGCGAGACGCCAGCACTACAAAGGGCTGAGATCCATTGTAGGGCCGGCGTCTCGCCGGCCTGATGGTGAGGAAGGTCGGAAGACCTTGGTCCCTGATTCTTGAATTTTGCAAGAGGCTGAATTAAGAATTGAGAATTAAGAATTGTCATACCGATAGCCCTGAATCGTCTCGACAAACGTCTTCACCGCCTGAACCGGAACGTCGGGTGTGATTCCGTGGCCGAGGTTGGCGATGTAGCCGCGTCGGGGTGCGCTGTCGAGCATGGCGAGTGTCCGCTCGCGGATGGCATCGTCCGGACCCATGAGCACGCCGGGATCGAGATTTCCCTGGAGCACGTGATCAGGCAGCGCTCGAGTCGCCATGGAGAGATCCGCCCGCCAGTCGAGGCCGATGACCTCGCAGGGCATGTCACGCATGTCGTGGAGCAGGTGCGACCCGCCGTTAGCGAAGTAGATCCTCGGTACTCCGAGGTCGGCGGTGGCTTCGAGAAGGCGGCGCGCCGGCCTCAGCGCCCAGCGTCGGGCATCCTCGGCCCCGAGGGCGCCGATCCACGAGTCGAAGATCTGGACCGCCTGTGCGCCGTGGGCCACCTGCTCGCGCAGGTAGGCGACCATGGCGTCGGCGACACGGTCGAGAAAGGCGTCGAATGCCGTGGGGTTGTGGTGGGCGAAGGACTTGGCGCGGGTGAAGGACTTCGATGTCGCACCCTCCACCAGGTACGTCGCCAGTGTCCACGGCGCACCGCAGAATCCAATGAGGGCGGTCTCGGGTCCGAGCCCGTCGCGGACCCGCTCGAGGGTCTCTGAAAGGAACTCGGTGCCGCTCCACGGATCGGGGAAGTGGAGCCGATCGAGATCGGCGGGTTCGCGGATGGGGTTCGCGATGTGCGGTGCGGGACTGAATGCGAGCTCGATGCCGGCCGGGACCAACGGGGTGAGGATGTCGGAGAAGACGATTGCGGCGTCGAAACCGAACCGGCGGATGGGTTGGAGAGTCACCTCGGCGGCGATCTCCGGCGTCCGGCACATGGTCAGGAAGTCACCGGCGGTCCTTCTGATCTCCCGGTATTCGGGAAGATACCGCCCCGCCTGCCGCATCACCCACACCGGGGGCCGGTCGACTTCCTCGCGGGCGCACGCCCGCAGGAAGCGATTCGCTCCCGCTCCCGCGCCCGCTCCCCCTCCCGATCCCGAACTCATTCTCCAACCTCCTCAACCGCCTCGTCGAAGGCCGAAATCGTCTGACCGATGACAATCTCATCGTGCGCCGCCGACACGAAGATCACCTCGTACGCCGAAGGCGCGAGATAGACCCCTCGCTCGAGCAGGGCGGCGTGGAGCTTGGCATAGCGCCCGGCCGCTTCGGAGTCGATGGCTTCCGCGGTGACGGGCGCCGGACCGTCCTGGAGCGCCATCCACAGGATCGACCCTCTTCGTACAACCGACCACGGGAGATCGTGGTGGTTGAAGACTCTGCGGATTCCGGATTCCAGCTGCGCGCCGAGCGCCTCGAGGCGATCCCAGGTCGACCCGCCGTCGGCGAGCAGCGTCCGCAGCGCGGCGGCGCCGGCGGCCATGGCCACCGGGTTGCCCGAGAGCGTTCCCGCCTGATAGACCGGGCCGAGGGGTGCAAGCCGTTCCATGTGTGCACGCTTGCCGCCGTAGGCGCCGACGGGCATCCCGCCGCCGATGATCTTGCCGTAGGTCACGAGATCGGGCTCGATCCCGTAGTGACCCGCGGCGCCGTCCGGGCCGAGCCGGAAACCGGTGATGACCTCGTCGAAGATGAGCATGGCGCCGTGGCGGGTGCACTCGGTGCGGAGGGCATCGACAAACGACTGCGACTGGGGCAGCAGACCGTTGTTGGCCGGGATGCCCTCGATGATGACCGCGGCGATCTCGTCGCCGTGTTTGGTCATGAGCCGCCGAAACGCGGCCTCGTCATCGAGGGGCAGCAGCAGGGTGTGGCCCGCCGATGACGCCGGGACCCCGGCGGATGAAGGTGTGCCGAAGGTGGCGAGACCCGAGCCCGCCGCCACCAGGAGGTAGTCGGCGTGGCCGTGGTAGCAGCCGGTGAACTTGACGATCGCGTCGCGGCCGGTGACGCCCCGGGCCAATCGGACGGCCGACATGACCGCCTCGGTTCCGGAGGAGACAAAACGAATCATCTCGAGGAACGGCACGGTGTCGACCACGAGCTCGGCGAGCTCGACCTCTTGGGCGCATGGAGCGCCGAAGGAAGTCCCTTTGGCGGCGGCGGTCGTGATCGCTTCGATGACGGCGGGGTGGGCGTGACCGAGGATCAGCGGACCCCAGGACCCGACGTAGTCGATGAACTCTCGAGCATCGGCGTCCGTGAAACGGCAACCTGACGCGTGGTCGTAGAAGATCGGACTCCCACCGACCGAGCCGAATGCGCGGACCGGAGAGTTGACCCCCGCGGGCATCAGCTCGCAGGCGCGTCGGTAGAGCTCCGTCGAACGCGGACCGGCGCTCACAACCATCCCTCTCGAAGCGCCATCCGACCGTGATAGGTGATGAGGATGTCGGCGCCGGCGCGGCGGAAGGCGTGCCAGTTCTCGAGCACGATGGCGCGCTCGTCGATCCAGCCCTTCTCGGCGGCGGCCTTGACCATGGAGTACTCGCCAGAGACGTTGTAGACCGCCAGTGGAAGCGGAAAACTCTCGGCGAGATCCGAGACGACGTCGAGATAGGCCAGCGCCGGTTTGACCATGAGCATGTCGGCGCCCTCCTCGACGTCGAGCTGGGCTTCGACCAGCGCCTCGCGGCGGTTTCGGGCGTCCATCTGATAGGACTTCCGGTCACCCATGGATGGGGCCGAGTGCGCGGCTTCGCGGAAGGGTCCGTAGTAGGCCGAGGCGTATTTGACCGAATAGGACATGATCGCCGTGTCGACGAGTCCGTCCTCGTCGAGAACGTCCCGAATCGCGGCGATGCGGCCGTCCATCATGTCCGACGGCGCGACCACATCGGCGCCGGCGCGGGCATGGGACAGGGCCATGGCGGCGAGGTGGGGGAGACTGGTGTCGTTGTCGATCTTGCCGTTTTTGATCAGTCCGCAATGGCCGTGGTCGGTGTAGGCGCAGAGACAGACATCGGTCATCACCGTGAGCTCGGCGCCGAAACGCTCTTTGAGCGCTGCGACCGCGGTGGCCACGAGGTTGCCGTCGGCCGACGCCGCCCGTCCATCAGGGCTTTTCTCCGACTCATCGGGCACCCCGAATATCAAGGCGGCGCGGATTCCGAGATCGTAGTCCACGGCCACGGTCTCGACCAGCCGGTCGACCGACTGGTGGTCGATGCCGGGCATGGCGTCGATGGGGTGGGAGACACCCTCTCCGGGGACGACGAAATGGGGTTGCACGAGCATCTTGGCATCGAGCCGCGCCTCGGCGACGAGATCGCGTAGAGCAGCCGTGGTCCGCAGGCGTCGGGGTCGCATGATGAGATTGGTCATATCAAACTCCAGAGGATTGTGTTCCGATCCTCTCCTTCTCCTTCTCCCTCTCCTTCTCCCTTGCGATGGAATGGCGCAACACGGGAGTGGAAGAGGGAGTGGGAGTGGGAGAGGGGCGGGAGGAGCTGCAACTTCGGGGGTGAGCTCATTACCGGCATAGCTCCTCCGCGAGGGATTCAATATTCGGTTCGGGTGGAATCAGACATTCGATGCCCATGGTCCGGGCCGCGTCCCGGGTGGTGGGTCCAAGGGCCCAGTGGGGACAGGGGAGCGGATGACCACCGACGCTTTCGAGATAGAGGTGCGCGGACCGAGGTGAGGTCACGACCACCGCTTCCACCCTCGGTCCCACGGGGGGCAGCTCCTGTGGCGGGGTGGCCCGCATGCGATAGACCACCAGCGGCGCCACCGTGTGGCCGGCGGCTTCCAGCGCCTCCGGCAGCTCCGGTCGATGGTGGTGGCCGCAGGCGTAGATCACCGTGGTGGGTTCCGTCAGCCGCCGGTTGAGGGATTCGGCCAGCCCGATCCCCGTTCCCGGTCCGACCAGGGTCGGTTCGAGCCCGGCGGCCGCCGCCGCCGCGGCGGTGCCTCCACCGATCACCGCGACGGGGAGATCGAGCAGCCATTCCGCGTCGCGCTTTCGGCACTGCGCGACGAGCCGTTCCGGGGCTCGAGGCGAGGCCATGACAAGCCATGAGCGTCGCCGGCCGGTCTCGCCCTGCTCGACCACCGCGGTCCACCCCTCATCGTTTTCGATGTCTTCGAGCCGAAGCACGGGGTAGGGGCGGACGGTGATCCCGCACGGCGAGAGCTTCTCCTGAAGCTCGGTGCAATCGGCAGGGTGGCGGGTGATGAGAACGAAACGGTTCATTCGACAGGACTGCGGTCGGCGGCCAGGCGTAGCGCCTCGTAGCAGGCGGCGGCTGCGAGCATGGGGTCCGGCGCCACGGCGCCGACTCGGGCCACGGTGGCGTGAGTCACCTGTTCGTCGATCCGGCCGAGAACCGCCTGAAGCCTGACGCCGCTGTCATCGGTGGTGGCGAGACATCCCAACGGGAGATGACAACCACCGCCCAGGAGATCAAGCAAACGTCGCTCGGTCGTGACGTGGGTCGCCACCTCATGATCGTGCAGCGCCTCGAGAGGCCGGGTGGGTTCATCACCGGTGCGACACTCGATGGCGAGGGCGCCCTGGCCTGGAGCCGGCAGCATGACCTCGGGGGCGAGCTCGGCGACGTCGAGGTCCGAGAGATCGATCTCGAGTCGGCCGACTCCGGCTGCCGCCAACAGGATGGCGTCGTATCCGCCGTCGCGGAGCTTGGCGATGCGGGTTGGGACGTTGCCACGCAGGGCCTTGATCTCGATCTTCGGGCACAGGGCCAGCGCCTGGGCTGCCCGGCGGAGCGACGAGGTGCCGAGCAACGTGCCGTCGGGAAGTCCCATGGGGTTGTCCGGGGTGGAATCGAGGAGCCCCTTGCGGGCGAGCAGCAGATCGGCCGGGTTGGAGCGCTCGGGAATGGCCACGACCTCGAGCCCCTCGAGCTCCTCGGTGGGCAGATCCTTGAGCGAGTGAACGACCAGATCGACCCGGTGGTCGAGGAGGGCTTCCTGGAGCTCCTTGGTGAAGAAGCCCTTGCCCTCCATCTTCGCGAATGCGACGTCCTGGATGCGGTCGCCGCGGGTCTTGATGATCTCGATCCGGGTGGTGATCCCGAGGCGCTCCGAGAGCATCGCGGCGACGTGGCGAGCCTGCCACAAGGCGAGGTCGGAACCGCGGGTTCCCAGGCACAGGGATTGTGACCGGCTCATGAAGATCGCCTTCCACCGTTGTCGAGGTCTCCCTCGAGACCCTTGAGGAAACCGTCGATGACCGCGCTCGAATGGTGCCAGGCGGCGCCCTTGAGCCCCCGAAGAGGGACCTGGACCAGGCGTTTGACCAGATCTTCGGTCATCCGCTCCACCGCCTCGCGGTCATCGACCCCAAGATGGGCGAGCTCCTTGCCGAGGCTGTGTCTGAGGGTTCGTTCGGCAACCTCGCGAAAGTTCTGGTGGATGCCCTGGGCCGCCGGAGAAAGCGCCCGGTCGAGGAGATGACGCCGCAGGGTCTCGATCTGATGCTCCACGAGCTTCTCGCAACGATCCATCTCGGCGAGCCGCAGCTCGCGGTTGTGCTCGGCCTCCTCTCTCATCTCCTCGATGCCGTGGAGATCGACACCGGGGATGGTCCGCGCATCGGGATCGAGGTTGGGCGGCATGGCGAGATCGACGAGGAGCAGTCGCTCATCGTCGTCGAGCTTCGATCTCAGGGATTCCACCTGCCTCCGGCTCAGCATGATCTGATCCGAGGCGGTGGCTGCCACCACCAGCCCGACCGGTGGGGGAGTGGCGAGGGTCGCCTCCATGAAGAGCGCCTCGGCGTGAGGATCGTCGGCCACCAAAGCCTCTGCACGCTCCGGGGTGCGATTGGCGATGAGCACCGGACGTTCGAGATCGGTGTTTCGGATCAACCGCAGAGCTTGGCCGGCCATCTCGCCCGCGCCGAGGATGAGGACGGGGGCGGTAGTCGCCTCCAGGTGCTCGTGAAGTCGCCGTTCGACCAGGGTCACGAGCGAGACTGGTCGGCGGGTGAGCTCGGTCTCGGTTCGAATCCGTTTGGCGAGGTGAAAGGCCTCGTGGAAGGTCTGATCCAGGATGCCGCCCAGAAGATCGATGTTGTGGGCGCGCTCGTGCGCCTCCTTCGCCTGACCTGCGATCTGCGCCTCACCGACCATCATGGAGTCCAGCGCCGAGGTCACCCTGAAGAGATGGCGAACGGCGGTGGGACCGAAGTAGACATAGAGTCGATCGTCCTCGGGGAGTTGGGTTGTGCCGTCGGTGAGATCGGCGAGTGATCGGCGAAGGTGGAAGAGCAACGGGTTCGTGTGAATCCTGGTCTCACCGCGGAAGTAGAACTCGACGCGATTGCAGGTGCCGAGATACACGAGTTCTGAAAAGCCGGCCAGGCGGGCGAGCTCGACGAGCTGCTCGTGTTCGAAGTCGGCGGGCAGTGCCGCGGCGGCAAGCTCGTCGACATGGGCTTTGCGGTAGCTGGTACCGACGACTCCTATGCGATCCAAACGGCGTCCTCCGGGGGGAGATGATAACCGAGATGAACTCTCATTTGGTCACAGGGGGGTAAATCCTCGATCGTTGGTCGTCTGGATCACATTCTCGGGTTTCGAACCGCCGAGGTGCGAAGGACTGCAAGGGCTCTGAAGGGCAGCCAGGATGGCCGCCCCCACAATCCATCGCATCGGAGCCGCTGCACCATCGGGAACGGGATCGGGAACGGGTACGGGTGGGGGAATGGGCACGAGATCCGGGCTGGATCGAAAGCAACTCCGTCAGAATTGTTCCTGGTACCATGCGTTCGGCGATTCACATCGACTCTCGACGGGAGGCTGAACGCGAACGATGAAACTGATGACAGGTTTGTACGATTCGACGTTAGGCAAGAAGATTTTGATGGCGGTGACCGGCATCATCCTCTTCGGGTTTGTGGTTGGCCACATGATCGGCAATCTCCAGCTCTATCTGGGAGCGGAAACCCTCAACCACTATGCGGAGCTTCTGCAGAGCAACAGACCGTTCCTCTGGTCGTTCCGGGTGGTGATGCTGTTCTGTGTCGGGGTCCACGTGTTGGCGGCGGTTCAGCTCTGGCTTCGGAATCGCCGCAGCCGGCCGATCAAGTACCGCGTCTTCAACCCGCCGGAGGTCGACTACGCCGCTCGGACAATGGTGTGGAGCGGGCCCATCATCCTGGCCTTCATCCTCTATCACCTCGGTGACTTCACGATCGGGTGCACCAACCCCGATTTTGTCCGAGGCGATGTCTATCACAACGTGGTTTCGTCTTTTCAGGTCTGGTGGGTTGCAGGGATCTACATCCTCGCCAACCTGATGTTGGCGATCCACCTCTACCACGGTCTGTGGAGCCTGTTTCAGACCTTCGGCTTCGACCACCCACGATTCGGCGGGGCGCGTCGATGGATCGCCGTTGCTTTTGCTCTCGTGATCGGCGCCGGCAATATTTCAATGCCGTTGGCGGTGCTGACCGGCGTGGTGCGTTGAGGAGGTAGGACGATGAAACTCGATGCACGAATTCCGTCCGGTCCTCTCACCAGCAAATGGCAGGATCTCCGTGACCACCTGGCGTTGGTCAGCCCGGCCAACAAACGTAAACACAGCGTGATCGTCGTGGGCACGGGACTCGCCGGCGGCGCCGCCGCGGCCAGCCTCGGTGAGCTCGGTTACAGGGTCAAGGCGTTCTGTTATCAGGACAGCGCTCGCCGAGCTCATTCCATCGCGGCCCAGGGCGGGATCAACGCGGCGAAGAACTATCAGAACGACGGCGACTCGGTTTTCCGGCTTTTTTACGACACCATCAAGGGTGGTGACTATCGGGCGAGAGAAGCCAATGTCTACCGGCTCGCCGAGGTCTCCAACGAGATCATCGACCAGTGTGTCGCCCAGGGGATTCCCTTTGCCCGCGAGTATGGCGGTTATCTCGCAAATCGATCGTTTGGAGGAGCGCAGGTCTCCCGCACCTTCTACGCCCGGGGCCAGACCGGGCAGCAGCTGTTGCTCGGCGCCTACTCTGCGCTCAACGCACAGGTCGCAGCCGGGACGGTGGAGGTTCGCCCCCGGACCGAGATGCTCGACCTGGTGGTGGTGGACGGAAAGGCTCGGGGGATCGTCACTCGCAACATGGTGACCGGTGAGATGGAATGCCACGTGGCCGACGCGGTGCTCCTGTGCACCGGCGGTTACTCCAACGTCTACTTTCTCTCGACCAACGCCAAGGGGTGCAATGTGACTGCGGCCTGGCGCGCCCATCGCCGCGGCGCCGGCTTCGCCAATCCCTGCTACACCCAAATCCACCCGACCTGCATCCCTCAGTCGGGTGACTACCAATCCAAGTTGACCCTGATGTCGGAGTCGTTGCGCAACGACGGGCGGGTGTGGGTTCCCGAGGCCGCGGGCGACGAGCGTGAGCCCGACGCCATTCCCGAGAACGAGCGTGACTACTACCTCGAACGGATCTACCCGTCGTTCGGCAATCTGGTGCCGAGGGACGTGGCATCGCGGAACGCGAAGAACGTCTGCGATGAGGGACACGGTATCGGCCCCGGAAAACGTGGTGTCTATCTCGACTTCGACGAGGCCATCGGGCGTTTGGGAGAGGACGTCATCCGCGCTCGTTACGGCAACCTCTTCGACATGTACGAGATGATCACGGGAGAGAATCCCTACAAGGTCCCCATGAGGATCTACCCGGCGCCGCACTACTCCATGGGCGGATTGTGGGTGGACTACTACCTCATGAGTACGATTCCCGGGCTCTTCGTGCTCGGAGAGGCGAATTTCTCCGACCACGGCGCCAACCGGCTCGGCGCATCGGCGCTGATGCAGGGTCTTGCAGACGGATACTTCGTGATCCCCTACACCCTCGGGGAGTACCTTGCCGGAGCCCGACTCGAAGAGGTTTCCGTCGACTCGGATGCCTGCAGGCAGACCGTCGCCGATGTCAAACAACGGACGCGCAAGCTTCTCGACGTCAATGGATCGAGAACGGTGGACAGCTTTCACCGAGAGCTCGGTCTGCTCATGCTCGATCAGTGCGGAATGTCGCGAACAGCGGAAGGACTCACCGAATCCATCGAGAAGATACGAGCCCTGCGGGCGGAGTTCTGGGACGACGTCAAAGTTCCGGGCGAGGGGACCGATCTCAACCAGGAGCTCGAGAAAGCGGGCAGGGTCGCCGATCACTTCGAGCTCGCCGAGGTCATGTGTCGAGACGCCCTCGAACGCGAGGAGTCGTGTGGCGGACACTTCCGCGAAGAGCACCAGACCGACGAGGGCGAAGCGCTCCGCGATGATGAAAACTTCCGTCACGTGACGGTATGGGAGTTCAAGGGCGCCGATGAAGAACCGGTTGCCCACAAGGAACAGCTGGAGTTCGAAAACGTGCAGCTGACGCAGAGGAGTTACAAATGAGGCTGACGCTTCATGTCTGGCGGCAGAAAGACGCAAAGGATAAGGGTGCCTTCGCGACCTTTGAGCTGGAAGACGTCAACACCCACATGTCCTTCCTCGAGATGCTCGATGTCCTCAATCAGGACCTCATTACCAAGGGTGAGGAGCCCATCGCCTTCGAGCATGACTGTCGGGAGGGAATCTGTGGCGCATGCGGTTTTGTGATCAATGGTGTCGCCCACGGGCATCAGAAGGGGAGCACGGTCTGCCAGCTCCACATGAGGCACTTCGCCGATGGTGACGAGATCACGATTGAACCGTGGCGAGCCAAGGCGTTTCCGGTGATTCGGGATCTGGTGGTCGACCGGTCATCTTTTGATCGCATCCTGCGGGCAGGTGGATATATCACCGCGCGCACCGGATGTGCTCCCGACGCCAACACAATCCCAATCCCCACCGAAACCCTCGAGCACGCGATGGACTTCGCCGAGTGCATCGGTTGCGGCGCTTGTGTGGCTTCGTGTCCGAACAGTGCGGCGATGCTCTTCGTGGGCGCCAAGATCGCACATCTGGGGACCCTGCCCCAGGGTCAGCCCGAGCGGTACAAGCGAGCCCTTGCCATGGTCGGGGCCATGGAGGAAGAGGCTTTTGGGGCCTGCACCAACTTCCGGGCCTGCGAGGCCGTCTGCCCCAAGGAAATCTCCATTGCGGGGATCGCGCGGATGAACAAGGACTATCGCAAGGCCTTGTTCTCAGGGGTCGGTTTCTCAAGCGGCAAGAAACGCTGAGGAAGTGGAGAAATCGCTTCGTGACCGAGCAGCGTCGCGGTGCGCTTCAAAGTGCCAAAATTGCACCTCTGGAGTGTCTAATCGCCCAGGAATGACGTGATCACGATCCCGAGGAAGAGAACGATCAACAGCGCTCCAACGCCGGCCATGAAAAGCTCGCCGAGGGAGTATTTGTTTCCTCTCTGCCACCTGGACCGAGGCTTGGTGTTACGTTTGCCGGACGCACGTTTCGTCGGTTTTGATTTCGCCACGGGCCGAGTGTAACCCAAACACCTTATTCCGGAAACGGAACTCCCTGTTCGGTCGTGGGGGTTTGCTCTCGAGATCTTGGCTTCGGCGCCAATCGCTCAAGACGAAGACGCGTGGGTCATTCAGGCTGGAACGGGCGACGAAGAGTCAGATTTTGTATACAATGAAGCGAAAATTTCGTGGAGATTTTCAGGTGAAAATTGGTCTTCCCGTCTTGCGACGGTCGTTTTATGACGGAGAACAACTCTATGAATGAGAGATGGTGGGTGGCAACCCCCGAACTCCCTGAAATCCGGAGGATGCCGTGGTATGGTAGGCCAATAGTAGGTTAATATTGGCGGGACAAAAATGGTGGGCGGCAGATAATCCGCCGATGCAAGGTGGGCATGCGATCGGTTCCTGAAGCCTTCCGGACTCCCTCGAAAATCGACGAGCAGGGTATAAGAACCTTGGACCACATGATACCAACAGTCTTGCAAGGGCCATGCCAGATTCTATCCATGAAACAGATCCTTAGCAATCCACGTATGGCACACTGAGATGCCGGGGTGTCCCAGAATCAGACAAGGAGGACTGAAATGAACATCGGCGTAGAAGGTGCGCGCGAACGACGCAATCTTCTCGAACGAATCGGCTCCAAGATCCCGGGATTCCGGGGATATTTGGAGGCGGAGTTGCGTCGGGACGTCGACAAGATGCAACGCGATTGGCTGGCGGCCCAGGTGGATCGCGGACGCCAAGCTCTCCAGGAACAGGTTCGCGACTGGAGCCGTTCCGGAAACCTGGCCAATCTCGACCTGGCCTCGAGCGCAGACAAAGGCCTCGATCGCCTCGCAAACAGAATCCGTCACGCGGACTACGGGTCCAGCGGTTTCTTCGATCCCGTCAAGATTCGAGAGGCCGAGCTCGATCGGCTTTACGCCTTTGATCTTGCGTTGATCAGCACCGTCGAGAGTCTCGCTGATCGGATCGAGATGCTGCCTGGAACGGCGGCGGAACCAGATCTGAGGACCCTCCTCGATGCGGTGCACGCGGCCGATCGCCAGTTCGACGAGCGGGCCACCGTGTTCGAAGATGTGACGCAGAAGGGAGGCGTGTGATGGCTCTACTCGAGATTCTCGAGCATCATGATCCCACCGGTGAGGAGATCATTTATCGATTTCCGCCCCAGGGCAGCGCCGACATCAAGCTGGGAGCGCAGCTGGTTGTGCATGAAACCCAGGAGGCGGTGTTGTACCGCGACGGGAAGGCCCTGGATGTCTTCGGACCCGGCCGTCACACCCTCAGCACCCAGAACATCCCGTTGCTCGGGAAGGTCATCGGCGCCCCGTTCGGAGGCGAGTCACCGTTTCGTGTGTCGGTGGTCTTCGTCAACAAGAAGACCTTCATCGATCAGAAGTGGGGAACCCGCGAGCCGGTTGTCTTTCGCGACACCGAGCTCGGAATGGTTCGGCTTCGCGCATTTGGCAACTATGCCTATCGAATCGCAGACAGCCAGCTCTTCGTCAACACCGTCGTCGGATCTCAGGGTCTTTTCGAGACCGATCGGCTCAAGGACTTCTACCGCGATGTGATCGTCTCCCGGCTCAACGACCTCCTCGGCGAGACGCTGAAGACGATCTTCGATCTCGCCCGTTACTACGACGAGCTCGGGGCCGCGGCCAAGGCCCGACTGGCGGAGGACTTCGCCAAATACGGCGTCGATCTCACCGACTTCTACATCAACTCCATCACCCCACCCGACGAGGTGCAGGAGAAGATGGATGAGCGCGCCGCCATGGGTGCGGTCGGTGACATGAACACCTACATGCAGTTCAAGGCTGCCCAGGCCATCCAGGATGCCGCTGAGGGCGGTGGTGGCGGCGAGGGCGGCGCCGCCGGAGCCGGCATGGGGCTCGGTCTCGGGGCCGGGTTCGGCGCCATGATGCCGGGGATGATCGCCAACGCCATGACCCAGGCTGGTCAGGGAGGCGGTCAGGCCCAAGGGGCCGGCGCTCCAGCTGCAGCCGGAGGTGCTGCTGCGGTCGCAGCCGGTGGATTCTGCGCCGACTGCGGCTCTCAAATGCCCCAGGGTGCGAAATTCTGCCCGGGCTGCGGCAAGGCGCAGGAGGCTTCGGGATGTTCGGGCTGCGGCCAACCGGTGCCCGACGGAGCCAAGTTCTGCCCGAATTGCGGAACCAAGCAGGGCGACTGAGGGGTGAGGAGTTAGGAGTGAGACGTCAGGCAAGAGGCATCAGGTACGACGCGCCAAACGTCTCACGTCTCACGTCTCACGTCTCACCATTTGGCAGCGAGTTAGGGGTTAGACGTAAGACGTTAGGGGTAAGACGTCAGGCAAGAGGCATCAGGCACGAACCGCCCAACGTCTCACGTCTCACATCTCACGTCTCACCATTTGGCAGCGAGTTAGGGGTTAGACGTAAGACGTTAGGAGTAAGACGTCAGGCAAGAGGCATCAG
>Ga0316193_10002495_pt1 | contig 12995 bp, 7 predicted proteins | sample MerIslsedime2_MG_FD_207735 | JGI IMG/M metagenome (GOLD analysis project Ga0316193, IMG submission 207735) | Coastal sediment microbial communities from Maine, United States - Merrow Island sediment 2 | ecosystem: Environmental > Aquatic > Marine > Coastal > Sediment | place: USA: Maine...
GGGTAAGCGCAAACCACGAATTCGACAATTATAAATGACCTTTTATAATAGCGTCCAATGAGGGCATTTGTTTGCAAAATGCAAAAAAACAGGATGTCGCCAACTTGTCAAATCAAGGATCAATTTGGAACTTAGAACCTAACTAATTGTAATCTTATGGTTTATTGGGAACTAGTCCGATACTTCTTCAATATCGCCAATTGGAAGCTTACCATGTGTGCAGTAGATATGAAGAGTTAAAAACCGTGCCGAAAAGCCCTTAACATATTGTAATCTAATGTATTGCATTTTATAGACACTCTATATGGATAGTTCGCATTTTGCAATTCTTGATGGCTTTGCAAAAAGCCAGACATTCAGTCAGCTTCACGATCATTTTCAGAATGGCAGTGTTATCATCAACCAGTCGCGCCCACCTTTACTAATGCGGCTATAATTATTTAGATAATGAATGGATTCGTTTATTTTTTTGTATTTATAGACAGGATTTTCATGATTTATTGGACTTTTTCCATACTTTGTTTCCGGATGAAACAAAGTATACCCATATGCCTTCGCCAAATTAGCTTATAATTTCAATATCATGACCGTACTAATTGGGTAGCAGTATAAAAATACTGGGATATTGATCAGCCTTAAAATTTTGGTTCCACCGAAGGTGGATTGTCGTTTCATCAATTTCTTCCGGAAATTGATGAAGATAAAAAATATCCTGACAATCCTGTTTATCCTGTCTGATTAGATGAGCACCCATTAAGTTTGTCACCCTACCAATTCATTATCGACAGACGTTTCGACATACTCTTAAAAACCCCAAAATTCAAAATTCCCTCAAGTTCTACAAACCGGGCCCGATAATGGACAGTGAAGGCAGGATAACGGTCCAATACGGAGGCCTCAACCGAATCTGACCACTGAATGCCCTGAGAAAAAGCGCCGCAAAACGCGGCAAAACGTAACGCCGGCAGGAGGCCGGCACAATCAACCCCTAGGAAAGGAGATTTAATTATGGCACTAAATACAATCAACTTAACCGCCGGCATGCGGGCCAACCTCTTCAGCCTGCAAAAAACTTCCAAGGACATGGAAGTCACTCAAAACCGTCTGTCTACCGGCCTGAAAGTCAACACCGCCCTGGACGATCCGCTGAACTTTTTTGCCGCCCAGGGACACCGGACCCGTGCCGCTGATTTAGCGTCCCGAAAAGACGGCATGTCCGAAGCGATTCAGACAATCAAGGCGGCCAACAACGGTATCGAGGGCATCACAAACCTTATCGCCCAGGCCAAATCACTGGCCCAGTCGGCCTTGTCCGCTTCCAGCACCGATGCGGGCATATTCGAGGACCAGTTCAATGAGATTATGGACCAGATCGACACGGTGGCAGCTGATTCCGGGTACAAAGGTGTCAACCTGCTTCAAGGCGCAGTAATGACGGTTGAGTTCGCTCCGTCCACCGGAGCTTCTAAGTTGGGAGTGGTCGGATTCGGCGATACGACCACCACTTTCGGCGTCACCAGTGGCATCGCCGCTTCTGGTTGGGATGCCACCACCGGAGCGTCTGCTGCCATTCAAACGGTCATGGATAGCCTTGAAACGGCCACCGATTCCCTCCGGGTCAATGCTAAAACACTTTCCAGTAACCTGTCGATCATCACCGCCCGGGAGGATTTTACATCGAAGATGATCAACACCCTCGAAGACGGTGCGGCCAAGCTGACCGAAGCCGACATGAACGAGGAAGGCGCCAACATGCTGATGCTGCAGACGCGTCAGGCACTCGGTACCACCTCATTGAGTCTGGCTTCCCAAGCGGCCCAAGCCGTCTTGAGATTGTTCTAGTACTAAGCAATTCATTGACCATCATTAACGAGAACCACTATGGAGGGGGCTTGTGCCCCCTCCAACACTAAGCCAAAGAACCTATAATATCCACGTGTTGAAAAAATGCCACTCAAGATAACTCTGAAGCCCGGTGAGCGAATGGTTGTAGGAGGTGCTGTCGTCTCAAACGGCTCCACTCATAGGTGCGACCTGATCATTCACAATGAAGCACCGGTATTGCGTGAAAAAGACATCCTCAGCGAGGGTGATGCCACCACTCCTTGCAGTTGCATATACTTTACGATTCAGCTTATGTACATCGACCATGAAAACCGGCAAGTACATGTTGATAAATATTGGCAGCAGGTCGGGGAGCTTTTATCGGCGGCTCCGGCATTGATCGGATTGATTGACCAGATCAGTGAAAATATTGTCAATGGAAGATACTTCCAGGCCTTGAAACTGGGCGGCGATCTGATTGATTATGAACAGGAGGCAACCAGGAATGTACGCTAATGCGGTAGGGGCCTATGAAACGGTCAGTAAAATGACAATGTCGGGGCGCGAGATCGAAGCAGCTGTACTTACAAAGGCGGCGAAAAAACTCCAAACGTGTCAGGAGCAATGGGATACAGCCCAGCGGGACGACATGTTGGACGAGGCTTTGAAATTCAACCAACGCATCTGGAGTATTTTTCAGAGTGAGCTCTCAGGTGAAGAAAATCCCCTGCCTAAGAAACTGCGCCTGGATATCATCCGCCTGAGTACCTTTATCGACAGGCGCATTTTCGAGACCATGGCGGATCCCTCTCCGGACAAACTGAGGATCATTATCGACATCAACAACAATCTGGCGGCCGGCCTCAGGGGATCACCATATTAACTCAAGCACCACCGCCTGAAGGCGAGGGATTTTCTCCCATTCCCCGAGTGGGACATTAAACTTTATAAAATATTTCCCTTTTTTGCGTGAAAGGCCAACCACCATATTTGAAGCCGAACTTCAATATTTCAAAGTTGAAAATTTGACCCTAATAGTACTAATACTTAGCAAAGCCTACAAGTCATATTACAATCTGCCAATACATAGTTTTAGTCAATTGATGGATTTTTTATGCAATCGAGAACAATGGACAAAGGTCTATATGGATTTTGAACTCTTTTGTCATTATCAGGCGTTCTCGTTATATGGCCAATAGAGTAATCAATAGGTTTTACTATCCCTCTTCCCAATTCGTCATAATAATGATAGAAAGATACATCCGTGAAATTCGTTTTATTAAGAATCTCTTTAACAGCTTCGTAAGTTGGGAACCAAACATGCCCCCCATTTATCACTTTTCTGTCATTAAAATTACCTCCGCCATCTGGATCAAAGACCAATTCGCCTCGTAGATTTTTTAACGACCGATGATATAAGATGTCACAACGGTAATCTGGTACTGATAACCTGAATATACCGTTAGGTTTAAGAACTCTATATATTTCATTAATTATGTCAGGAAGCATATTTGGTTCAATGTGTTCGAATACGTCCTCAGATTGATAAATATCAACGCAATTATCTTGCAAGGGATACTTTTGCAAAATATCGTGCTTAATATGCTGCGCATTTGATTGCCATAAAGATATTCCGATATATTTGTCGTATTTTCCGTTTTTGGGAACATCGCCAGCATATAGATAGATATATTCTCTATTTGATAGATTTTGAAAATTTAATTTATTAATAGAATGAGTTTTTTTCATATATTTTATCCGATAGAAAGGCCGCTTTCTGATATGTCTTGTCTATTATTCGTTGATTTCAATTCAATTTCTCAAATTCTTCGATTTGGGCATCGGATTCATCAGTGATGTTACAGTCCAACCTCATTGAATCTTTTGTTTTCCTAAGGCAAACCGCATACATTTTCATAATATCTTTACAGACGATTTCTTCCCTAATCGCATTTTTCAATAGATTAAGGGCATTTTCATTTTGGCCGGCTTTCATCAACCCTTCAGCCAATTCGGTGACCGAGTATGTCAATGTCGGTCCAAAGGCGCTTTGTTTAATCTTTCGAAAATTGATCTTGGCTTCTGTCGCACCATTCCGGCAGCAATTCGAAGCTGCCAATAAAAATTGTGCCGGTGGAAAATCAGGATGACATTCCGTCAGTTTTTTAAATATATTGAAGGCCGCCTCAACATTTCCGTTATATAGTTCGGTTATTCCAAGATTGTACTGCGCTTCCTTCATTTGAGGAGCCAACGTAACGGCCTTTCGAGCCAACTCTATGGCTTTGCCGTATTCCTGCGTGCGAATGTACACGCTAACCATATTCACGTAGGCATACGCAACTGCTGCTTCGCCCGGTTCCATAGACAGAAATTTTAGCCACAAATCGATCGCCTCTGAATTCCTCTCCAGAACGGCAGCCTGGGTCGCAAGTTCTCTGACAGTACCGATTTCGCCACCGTTTTTCTGCAATTTCTTAAGGCCGATCTCATAATAGGCCTGGTGTTTACGAGCAAGATTATCGGCATTCAGCCTTCCGTAATGATGAACCGGTATTGAACATTTTTTAATTTCAATAGAAAGCCGTTTAAGGACTGAGTCAACCATCTCGTGCACGGCGCCCTCAAATTTGACTTGACTGTTGTTACTGAAAAGCCGGACTTTCTCGCTGGAGAGCCATCCGAGTCCGGCCTCTTCGGACGCGTACTGCCCGGAATTTGGAATCCAGCCGATGGTGTTGGCCATATTACAGTAGTTACGGGTGATTATCGAATAGGCCGCGAGCCCGGAAGGTTTTTTTGCCACGAGCTTCCGGAAACGTTTATAATCCTGCGGGGAAATCTTTTCGTCAGCATCCATGATCAATATCCAGTTGCCTTTGGCCTTGGACAGTGAAAAATTTCTTGCCTCTGCAAAGTTGCCGTTCCATTCGAATTCATAGACCTTGGCACCAAAAAATTCGGCGATGTCCATCGTCCGGTCAGTTGATCCTGTGTCAATGACGATGATTTCGTCGACAATTGGTTTGACGCTCGCCAGGCAGCGTGGCAGATTAGCCTCTTCGTCTTTTACGATCATGCAAAGCGACACACCCGGTTTTTTGGATGATACGGTTTTCTTAATTTTCCTAACCCGTTCTCGAAAAGCAAGTGCCGTGTCCAGAAGCCCTTTATCAACCCCGAGTGTCGATAGAGCGTTTTCCAATTCCTTCAAGGCTTCCTCATTTTTCTCTTGCCTGATGAGGGTGTCGACCAGCAGGTAAAGGACTTTTCTGCACTGTGGATATTTCTTTAAAGCGCTCCGAGCAGCCTTTTCTGCTCTTTTATATTCACCGGTAGCCGAAACCGCTTCGTGATAAGCATTGGCCACGTCAATGTCGGTTGGCGAAATAGAGAAACCACGTTCATAAAGTTCCAGGGCCATTTTCAGTTCATTGGTTTCCCAGGCGAGCGCCCCGAGATTCGTTTGCGGTTCACCATAATCCGTTTTCAATTCATTGGCACACTTGAAGTGTTGCTCTGCAGTTTCCTTGTCACCATTTCGATAAGCAAGAATACCTTTTAAGTTCTGCGCCTTAGCATTTTCGGGTTCGCAGTCAAGAACCCAGTCGCAAGATTTATTAGCCGCAGCATAATTACCCACTCCCTCTTGGCCGTAGCCTTCCAATAACGATTTTTGCATCGACAAGGCCACAGTTTGGTTCGCCGGCATCTCCGACAGAATCTCGAGGGCGTTTTCATAACGGCCGTGATTGACCAGTTGCCAGGCCAGTTCAATATAGGTTCTACCGTCCAATGGATTAAATGCAATGGCCTTTAAAAAGGTGTCAACGGCCTGATCGATCCGTTCCTGTTGAAAAAGCAGGTCGGCTTTGTTAATGAGCTCTTCAACAACTCCAGCCTGTACAATGGGCATTTCATCGACTGAAGCATGAGGTTCAGCTTGATTGATCTCGGTAACAGCATTTGGTTTTTCCTCGCCTCTTTTCTCCATGTAAAGCATCGAAACCTGACGCCTTTCCAATGCCGCCAAATTCTTGCGAGCATCGGTGTTCCCAGGCTCTATTTTAAGAACTTTATTGTAAAAACTCATCGCATCTTCGTACCGTTCTATTGCTGTGCAAATATGACCAGTGATTAAAAGGGTTTCAACGTCATCTGGCTTAATCCGAAGCACTTCGACATAATTCTCCAAGGCTTCTTCCACCCGGCCCTCTTGAACATACAGAAAATCGGCCAAGTTTTTCCGGAAGGTAACATTTTCCGGTTCGAGTTCGACAGCCTTGAGGTAGTGCGCCAACACTTTAGTGTGAGATCCATATTTGTAATGAAGGACACCGAGTTCATTATGTACAACTGCGAAATCAGGAAATTCCTTCAACAATTTTTCAAGTTTATTTATTGTCGTTTGAGGTCTATCTGTCGAGGTTTCAGAAATAATATCTCTGTATAACGACTCGGGAACGGGCAGTTGTGATTTCGTGTGCATAGGATTTTTGCTAATATATCTTGTAGATTTATTGTTGGACCAATTTTTACGAATAACTTTTCCTACGTGATGGGCATTTTTATACATCCTAAGAATTCGTTCATTTTCGACTGCCTGTATTTTACGATTGGTATGTTCAATGCTGTCTGACGATCGCAGGTAAAGACCAAGAATTTCGGAAATATGTAAGAATTCCTTAGTCTGAGAAATTCGCAGCCAAAATTCATAATCACCAGATGTGACAAAGGATTCATCAAAGTATCCGTATTCCTTGTGTATGCCACGGCGCCACATTGGCTGAGGGCCCATAAAGCAACCTTTGTCGAGCAGATCATCCCTATTCCAGTTTAGCCACCGAAAATATCCGACAGGTGAACATTTATCTAAGGTTTCGTTTTCTTTTTCAGTGATGATCACGTCTGCATAGACTAAAGAAACGCTTGGATGTTTCTCTAATGTCTTAACCATAATCTCATATGCGTCTTTCCTATGGCGATCATCGGTGTTGGCATTAGTAATATATTTTCCGGAAGCTGCGTTAATGCCGCGATTCCAAGCGGCATAGACGTTTTCACGATTATCTGTTCTGATATATTTAATATTCTCATATTTCTTTTGAAATTCTCGAACGATTGCCTCTTCGTTTTGTTTTGAACCGCTGTTAATGACCACTATTTCGAGTTTGTCTGCAATTGTCTGATTTTCCAAGTCTTCAAGGCACCCGAGAATAAATCTTTCCGCGTTGTATGTTGAAACTATCGCCGTTACAAGATATTTACTTGGGCTTATGTCATTTAAGGAGACTAAGTTATCGACAATGTGGTCTTCTTCATCATTTTGTTCTTGTTCAATTTCCTTGTTTTTTATGTTTATCCTTTCAATAAGGTTTCGAGCTTCTTCATTTTCAGGATCAATTTCGAGAATCTTTTCATAGAAATTTTTCGCTTCAGAGAATTTTTCTACTGCGACGCATAGATGACCAACAACCAGAAGTGTTTCTATGTCCTTAGGTTCGAGCTGAAGAACCTTCACATAAAGCTTCATTGCCTCTTCGATTTGCCCCAGTTCAACATAATAACAATCCGCTATATTTTTCAGAAAAACAATGTTGTCCGGTTGCAATTGAGCAGCCACTTCGTAGTGTTTTAATGCCTCATTTTTTAGACCCATTCGGTAGGTCAGCACCCCTAAATCATTGTGTCCGATGGCAAATTCTGGGTAGTTGTATACCAATCTTTCTAATTTGATCCTTGCTGCCTCGATTTCACCAGTAGCTACATATTTTTGAATCTCTTCATATTCACTTTCCAGGGTATTTTCTCGATCTTTTTCTTGACCGCTCGCATGGGTGAATTTGTCTGCTTCTTGGGCTACCAACTCATGAAACAATCTTAGATAGCGTACAGCCTGAATGTTAAGTGCGTATTCTTTTTCGGCCACCTCCCGACATGTATGCCTTAATGTAGATATTTCTTCAGGGCTTTTGATCAATTTGGTAATCACTCCTGACAACGATTCGGATGTGGTTTCAGGTACGAGCCATCCAGTTTTGCCCTGTCGTATAACTTCCGGAACACCTCCGACATTGAAACCAATGCACGGTGTTCCGCAACTTATCGATTCGATCAATACACACGGTAAATTATCCTCTACCGAAGGACATATAAAAAGGTCTGCAACCGAGTAGGCAAATGCCATTTCCTCCGGAGAGGTCACAAAACCATAATTATATAATTTAATATTTTCAGGAAGTTCAGGTTTTATATTTGTTTTTCCAACTGTCAAAACTATGAGGTCGTCTTTTATCTTGGAGAGCGCCTTCAAAAATAATCGTGCTCCCTTTCTTGGATCCGATAAATTCGCAGCTGAAATCAATAGAACGCACGCATTTCGAGGAATTCCAATTGAACGTCTAAGGTCTTCGCGATCATCGTCAGGGCGAAATACTGTTGTATCGATTCCGTAAGGAATGACTTCAATACGGTGATTGTTTAAATAACTCTTTTTAGCCTGGTTTTCGAGCCACTGCGAAGGTGTAACGATTATTGCTTCGGGATTTCTTTTGAAAAAATCTTTTTTTACCCGCAATAAAGCTGAAATGTCATTTGGGCGCGCTTGCGGGTAGACCGTGTGTGTTGGACATGTTTCATTGCAGGAATGGTCTATAAACCGCTCGCAATTGCCGGTATAAGCACATCGTCCGGTAAACAACCACATATCATGCAAGGTAAAAACCAATTGAGCATTGCTTGCCATGGCATCCAAAACATCGAATGGAACGCTATGGTAATGTATTGCTTCGTGTATGTTGTGAATATTAATTATTTGAGGGATGGTCACATCGAGTGCAGCAGATACTAAATCAACCCAGTCTTTCCTTGTGGTTGAAACAAGCATCGGTGTTTGCGAATTGGATATACCTCGATTAGTACTCAATACCCGATCCCAACTGTAGCAACCGTTTTCAAGAACCAGTGGATCATTGAATGTAATTAATTTGACATTCGCATGTGCTGATTTTAACCCGCTAAACAGGCGATGCCCGGCAATTGCAGCGCCACCTTTTTTTTGATGATCAGAAACCTGCAGTATTCGGCATGTGTTCGTTTCATTTTCCTCATCATTCTGTGTGGAAAGGAGATCGGTATGGGTCTGAATCGTCGGAGATTTTACGGCGCTACCTTTTGAGGGACCGTTAGATGAGACATCATAATAAATCCTAAAATTATTTAATATAGTTTGGTCAAGAATTATGTCCTCGGGAAACCGAGTTGCCTTTTTTCCAGCATATATCGTATTAAATTTTGAAGTATGCCCACAGTGTACACCACTGCCGTCCATACCAATATTCTTTATATGAGAAAAAGTTGGATAGACATAATATCCCTTATTAATATATACGGTTACTAACCAATTTAGCGTCCAGACATCCTTGAGTTGGCCACTTAAAAACTGTCGGATCATAACTGGAACATCATTTCCACCTTGGGTAAGATCAACGCCGCGTTGTATTGCATCCCAAAATGCATTTTCTAAATTTGTTATATGCTTTTCCCAGGCTGATTTCCAAGTTCCCCATCCCCAGCTTCCAATTCTTGGCGAAAAATACAGGTCGTAAGGATAGCTATCACGAATGTTTTGCGGCAAAGGCAGTGTATAGCCGCTAATCCCAAAGACACTTTCATCCTTTTCGTACCGACTTAAACAGGTTTCCATAAATTGGAAAAAATGTTTTTGGGGAACACAGTCATCTTCCAATAGTATGAGTTTGTCATGGCTTTTAAACACATCATTTGCAGCGGAGGTTATAGAACTAGCCAGGCCGATGTTATTCTCACGCTCAATGATAGTGGGATTGGTCCAATCTATTCGGTACAACAGTGACCTGGTTTCATAAACTCCTGATAGGTCAATATCGTTTTTAGGCCCATCTGAATAAATGAATAGATTTTGAATCTCAAATTTGCGGAGAGCCTCTAACACTTGTTGTGTATGATGAGGTCGTTTATATGTAATCAAGACTACAGGAATATCCATTATGTCACTTTCTCACTTTTCCGATAGGATCCAAACCATTGGTTCTTTGAATTCATAATCGAATGTTCTGCACCTCGGACCGATTGGCTCAGACTTTAAACCTAATTCATTTAACAGGTCGAAAATATCTTGATATGTAAAAAAATGAAGATGCCCACCATCGTAAGGAAACTTATCTAAACTCGTCTTAGGAAAACGTCGGTTCTTGATCATGTATTTCAGATAACCTTCATAGAGTATATTAGGAGTGCTCAAGATAAAGAAGCCTCCGCCCTTTAATACCCTAAAAATCTCTGATAAAAAAAAGATAGGATCGAGAACATGCTCAATGACATCGAGCGTGACAGCAATATCGAAAAAATTGTCTTCATATGGTAAATTTTCCAAGTTTAAGTTTATGCAGTCTACATTCATATAAACTTTAGAGGCTTCTTCCAATGCCCGTCTACTTATGTCGATCCCATATAGATTAATGTCTAGTTTATCTAACAGAATTCCTAAGGTACCTCTTCCACAACCTACATCGAGTAAATTTAGATTGTTTTTCAATATCCCCGATCTTTTCATGTAAGATACGCAATCCTCCACCCTCCCTTTGCCGTCATTTTTCAGCCACGATTGATCTCTAAGCTTATCTTCCCAAAGGTTTTCATAAGAAATTCGTAGAGTGTCACTTTGAGTCACATTTCTATTTTCTTGTTTTTTAACCTTATTTATTATTTCATCCTTTTTAATATCGATTGTGCCATCATCCCTCATTTTATCCCGAAAATTGTCTTGAAAAAGGATGTGATCTTCTACGACCTTTAATACAAGTTTCAATATCTGGTTGATTCTCTTTCGTGATTTACACATGAAAGCCGTTGATTTTAGTCCATCGCTGAATTCATTCGGGTTAACAATTCTAAAATAATAACTGCTATCTGGTATCCCTCTTTGATATTGGACCCTCTGCGCGTCATGTAAAATCATTATTCCATCTTTATCCAACAAATCCCAACCGATTGCCATACAGTCAACACGTGCTCTTCCATCAACTAAAATAATATCAAAGGTTTTATTGTATTTCTTTGGATAGAGCACATAATCCTTGAATGTTTCAAAATCACCGTCAACAATTCCTTCAATATATGGAAGATTACTTTTAATGCACTCGACCTCAACATTACGTTCCAATTTTTCTTTTAATTTTGAAGTAACCTGTTTTGCGTATTCAGGGTTGTGTTCTATTGCTTTCCAATTGCTGCTTGCAGGAAAAAAATTTGAAAAATAAAGAGTGCTGTTGCCACTACCCCATTCCAGGACGTTTATCGGTGTGGTGTACGAACTAATACAAGAACAAATCGCGTACATCTCGTTCCGATCCATGCTATAAGGAAAAACACCGTAACCCAATCCATTGCTTTGTACCTGAGACTGTGCCTTTTCAGCCGTCATGAATGTCAATTTTTTTACTCCTTTTAGCCGGTGGTAAACTCGATAAAGCGCTACTAATTATAATTTTTCTATTCCTCTATTTAAGTCACTCGTTCTATTTGCCGATAATAGTTTTGGTCGGATACTACCCAAGACGGTAAAGATAAATGCAATACTTAAACATAGGAAATACAGACATTTTTTCAGTCACCCTCCAGCAATCCACTCAAATGGAAAGCCTTGCCAATAGCGCCCTTTCCCGCGGCATCGACCTCTACATGCGCCAGGACTTCAAGGGCGCGGTGAAGGAATTCCAGCGATCCATCGGTCTGGCACCGAACGCAGCTAACTCAGTTGACGCAACCATTTACATGGCCGATGCTCATATAGCGCTCAATGACACAAAAGGCGCTATTAAATCTTATAAAACGGCCTTGCGGCTTAACCCCTACCGGGACGACATCAACATCAAGCTCGGCAACCTTTATTTCTCCGAAGAACGCTACCCGGAAGCCACAGCCGAATACGAAAAAGCCGTAAAATTGAATCCGAGTGCGAAAAACATTTTTGCCCTTGGGCAGGCTTACATGAATACCGGAAGGTATTCAGATGCCGACACTCAGTTCAACAAGGTATTGAGAATGGCACCGCGCGAACCGAACGGCAATTTCGGTTTGGGGCTCAATTACAGCAAGCAAGGCCGCTACGAAGACGCTATCACTCAATTCAAGGCCGCCATCCGATTGGATGACAAGTTTTACGATGCCTATGCTGAAATGGGGTACGCCTTCGCCGATCTCGGTCAGATCGACGAAGCGATGGACATGGTTAATTATCTAAAAGATCCGGCACCTGAATTGGCGGACACGCTCAGCAGCTACGTTTACGAGGTCGATCCGCCCAAAATGCTCTTTGCCTACGCCACAAGCTCATTCAACTACTGGATGCCGATCAAATCGCCGGTTTCATCCCTGGACACCTATCTGCAGACCTCGGACGCCTCGAAAACCTTCACGATGAAATTTCAATTCGACAAAGAAATGGAGCGGTCCGAGGTGGAAAATGTCATGAACTGGCAAATTGGCCAATCTTCGGGCATTGGCCCCGGCACTGCCTACAATTTCGGTCTCCCTGTGCCGGAAACCGAGGTTCAGCCACCTCCGATTCCGGTCAATGTCTACTATGACGCGGAAGAAATGACCGCCACGGTCTATTTCAGGATCCAGCAGAACGCCAACGCTGACGGCACCATCGACCCCTCACACATCGAATTCCGATTCAACGGCAAGGATGCATTTGGCCTGAAAATGAACCCGGACTTCGATCAGTTCACGGGCTTTTCAAAGGTATATTGAGAGAAAAGGGTTTAAGGATTCCAGGGGTCAAGGGGTCAAGTGCTTTACCGCTTAAAAACGTTAATCCTTTTGAATATCACCAACACCTGTTCCGAGGATCCTTCATTACCCCCTCCCGATATTTTCTATCGCCTCATGCGCTTCAACTGGAAGGGCGTTGAGTCGTCCACCAACATTCTCTGCCGCCGGCAGATGGAGCGTGAAGGTTGCCCCCTGGCCTGGTTTCGAGTCGACGCGGATGCGGCCGCCGGTTGTCTGCAGCAGGCCGTCTACTACTGCAAGGCCGAGTCCGCTGTGGATTTTTGAAGGTTTGGTGGTGTAAAAAGGATCGAAAATACGCGTTAATATTTCCGGCGCAATCCCCTGCCCTGTGT
>Ga0316193_10002499_pt1 | contig 12981 bp, 8 predicted proteins | sample MerIslsedime2_MG_FD_207735 | JGI IMG/M metagenome (GOLD analysis project Ga0316193, IMG submission 207735) | Coastal sediment microbial communities from Maine, United States - Merrow Island sediment 2 | ecosystem: Environmental > Aquatic > Marine > Coastal > Sediment | place: USA: Maine...
CACGAGCCTGTCTAAAGTCGGGCTTCAATCGCAATGCCTCACTGAATTGGTCAATCGCCTCATCAGGCCTTCCCTTGCGAGCCAGAATAACTCCCAGACTGTTGTGAGCCTCAGCAAAGGTAGGCTTGAGCTCCAAAGCCCTGATGAAATGCGCTTGGGCCTGATCCATCTTACCTTGCCGAGCCAGAGCATTTCCCAGGTTGAAGTGGGCCTCGGCAAAGTCAGGCTTAAGCTCCAGTGCTCGAGAAAAATGGAATACAGCCTCATTGCTCTTACCTTGCCCTTCCAGAACGTTTCCCAGGTTGTTGTGGGCTCCAGCAAAGTCGGGTTTGATCTCTAAAGCCTTGGTGTAATGAGCGATGGCCTCTTGGTTCTTGCCCTGACGAGCCAAGACGTTTGCCAGGTTGTTGTGAGCCTTGGGGAAGTTGGGCTTGAGCTCTAAAGCCTTGGTATAATGAGCAATGGCCTCCTCTCTTTTGCCTTGCCGAGCCAGAGCGTTTGCCAGGTTGTTGTGGGCCCTGGGAAATGTGGGGTTAATCTGTAAGGCCTTGACATAATGGTCTCTTGCCTGCTTGAGTTTTCCTTGCCTGGCGAGAGCATTGCCAAGATTGTTGTGAGCCAGATAATTGTTTACAGTCACTTTGAGCGCGTGTTCAAAAAGGGTGATGGTGTTACTCCAGCGGTGAAGTTGCGCCCAGGTGAGCAGCAGCAATGCTGCCAGTAGCGCTCCCGCAGCGAGGGCAAGCCCAGTCCTTCGGTAGCGCCATTTTGTCAGCAAGTGGGGAACGGACCAGGCAAGCATGACAAAGAGACCGATGGCGGGCACATAGGTGAAGCGATCGGCCATGGCCGGCCATTGGCCCGCCTGGACTAAGCCAATGGCCGGTATGAGAGTGCCAAGATACCAGAGCCAGCCTATGCAGAGATACGGTAACGTCCGCCAGGCTCGAATGACTAAAAAAGATATTCCAGCGAGCAGCAAGCCAGCCCCCACACTTTGCCAAAGCGGCACCATGCTGGGGTATGGGTAGAAAACTGCCAGGTCCTGCGGCCAGATCAGCTTGCCAATGTATCGTGCATAGGAAACAATTCCATTAGCGATCCGGAGCTTCATCGGTACCAATGTTGTTGATATTAGGATCCCAGAGCGTTGAACTGATAACGAGGTCAAAGAGATGGACAAAACTGAAAGAATGAGCAAGGGGACTTTCTCCAGAACCAAGCTCACGTAGGTTGTTCCCTGTGAAGCGGGTGTTGTGGCCTTCGCAGTCTCTGTCCTCGAGTCACTATCCACCTGTTGCACAGAAAACCGTCCGAGAGGCCAATAGTCAAGAAGAAGCAGGACAAATGGCAGGGTGACGAGCATTGGTTTGGCCATGAGGCCTAGAGCAAAAACGGAGACTACCAGCAAATACCTGGCAAGACCGGGCTTCCTAGAATAGCGGACATAAAACATCATGGTGAGCAGCCAAAAAAAAGTGCTCAGTAGATTCTTGCGTTCCGTTACCCAGGCAACCGACTCCACATTCAGGGGATGCAAGGCAAACAAGGCTGCAACGAAACAGCTCCTCCAGAGGGCACCGGTCATCTGATAGAGGACGAGAAACAGCAACAGACTGTTTGCCAGGTGCAGAACCACATTGGTCAAATGGTGCATGCCGGGACTTACGCCGTAGAGTTGGCAGTCCAGCATGTGAGACAGCCACGTCAATGGATGCCAATATGGACTGTCAGTGAAACTAAAGGCCCAGACGATGCCGGCTGAGGTCAGCCCGGCTCGGACGTGGTAATTTTCGGTAACGTAAATATCGTCATCCAGGCTTGCAAAGTCATGCTTTACCGCCTGCACATAGGCTGCAAGGGTTACGGCAAGGAGTAAGAGAGAGACCACAATAACTCTGTTGAAGTATTGCGACTTGCTTGTGGGGCCCCTCGCCATGCTGAGTCTATCTTTATCCATGTCCACTCTTCTGAGTATGGTGGAAACCAGCTCGGAGGCTCGCTCCATTAGGCGGTGTGACTTCTAAAGGACCCACTGCCGCCTTTCACTTCGCTGTCTTTGCTCAATACTATGAGGACGAACATTGCCAGATGTCTCATCCAGGGCTGGAGTAAATTTTCTATTGTGCGCCAGAGAGAAAAACTCCAGTTCGGCACAAAACTGCGCCGAGATACGCCGCCGGAAAGCAGATAGCGGAAGGGCATGAAGGGCTTTATAGCGTAAATGTGCCATTCCGGGAATTCCCTTTCGAACCGAGCTCGATCCCTAGCAAAGATGATCCAAGGGAGGGCGGAGTTTGCTCCGGACAATGGCCCCCGCCGTGGAAATGTCCAGTCAACAGCTTCAGGTTGAAATGGCTCATGGTGCAGTTTAGAGTAGACCAGCCGCGACCATGGCGTGACCCAGGGCTCTATCATGATCACCCGGCCACCCGGCCCCACACACCGGCTCGCCTCTGCGAAGAACCGTCGAGGTTGAGGGAGGTGATGCAGTACATCCGTCATCACGATATTGCCTAACGATTCATTAGCGAATGGCAGCCTGGAGCCGTCCAAGACAACTTTCACATGACGGCTGTAGAATACTTCCGAAGTGATCAGTTCAGGGATAAACTCAACGAAAAAGCCTCCACCCGAACCTAACTCCAGAACCGGATCTTTATCCAGAGGCAATAGTGCAGCGATGGCAGCGTACCATTCCTCATAGATTTGTCTCAAGAAGCGCTTATTGCGGATAAGAGACCAGCGAAGATCAGTGCAGCGTGGGCTATCTATATTCAACCCACGCGTGAGGGGATGGGCCAACAAATCCTTAAGCATTGATAGAAGATCCTCTTACAAGAACTTAATCCGCCTCGCTGCAAAAACTACCATGCGCAGCAGCAACCAGCCGTGTTTCCAGCGTTGGATGTTCGTAGTGCCATACTTTCGCTCGCGGTAACGAATTGGCAAGTCCACTATTTTATGATTCAGTTTAGCGGCACCGAAGAGGAGGTCGAAGTCGCCGAAAGGATCAAAGTCGCCAAAGTAGGCTCGGTTGGCCGCAATCAACTCATAGTCCACTTTCCACAGAACTTTGGTGCCACATAAGGTGTCTTTGATGGGTTGCCCGAGGAGCCAGGAAAAGGCCAGGCTGAAGAACTTGTTGCCTGCCATGTTCAGATATCGCATGGCCTGGTCTTCCATGGGATAAACGAGTCGTACCCCGTTGGCAAAGTCACCTTTTGCCGAACGCAATACCTCGTAGAAGCGGGGCAGGTCCTCTGGCGGCACTGTCATATCAGCGTCCAGGATCATCAGCATATCACCGCTGGCGTTGGCAAAGCCCAGCCGAACCGCATCGCCCTTACCAACACCAGTCTGTTGAAGCAACGTGCACCGTCGTTCAGGGTGTTTGGTAATCTCCTTTTCAATTACAGAGTAGGTGTCGTCTCTGGAATGACCTTCGACAAACACCAGCTCAGTTCCGCTCCCCATTTCTGGAGTACGGGCAAATATGTGCGGGATATTACCAGCTTCATTGCGAGCCGGAACGATGACGGATACGAGTGGTTCTTTGTCCACCGTTCGGCTCCTCGGTCGGGGCCGTGCCATAATGAAATTTGTTAGGGCGAAATGATAGAAGGGCCAAAACTTTGCAGCAAAACGGTTCAGAATCCCGGCCAACACTGGCGTCTCCAGGGGCCATACAATCTCCTCCCAATGCCGAATGACTTCAAACTCAGCCAAGCTCAGCAAGCCACTTATGTCTTCTACGGTCAGCCAGTTTTGACCCAACACAGGCGTGGCCAGGTCCAGCCTCTGGGTCAGCGCCAGAGGCAACTCCCATAAGCGGCTGTATGTGTTGATAATAATCCGAGTCCGGGGAGTCGCCAGTCGCCCAATTTCCTCTAAGACGGTTTGGACGTCCCACAGATCGTTCACCAGATCGGAGAGGATGATGACGTCAAATTCTTGGTTCAGACTAATATGATGGGCGTCGCCTTGGATAAAGTGGAGTTCTGGATGTCTTGCCGCGGCTTGCTTGACCATCTCATGCGAGAAATCTATCCCCACACCCAACGCTGGTCTGAGGCAAGCAAGTAAATCACCAGAGCCACAGCCGATTTCGATTACTCGCTGCCCAGGGGCAACCAAGAATTGATAAATCTGAGCTAGCCGTTTGTGATAATAAGCTCCCCAGGAAGTCCAGTTATCTTTTTTACGGGCGACCCCGTCCCAGTGCGCCCGGCGAGCATTCTGGTATGTGGAGGCATGATCTTTATCTTTACGCATGTTAGCCCCTGATACGACAGCCGGGATGAGAAGCAGTAGAACAGAAAATCCCGACTCAGTTAGTTTGTGCCATATTTTTGCCATCTTGGATAGTTGAATCATATCCAACTCACGATCTATGGTGCCGAACTCGATTTCGATGGTTCTCTGGTCTTGCTCGCCATCTCGCGGGCAAGGACGAGATTGGCGCGGGCCTGGGTATAGTCTGGCTTGAGTTGCAGAGCCTTTTCAAACTGGACGATGGCTGCATCAATCTTTCCCTGCTGTGCCAAAGCAACGCCAAGGTTATTGTGTGCCTCCGGATAGTGGGCCCTGATCTCCAGCGCCCTGGAATAATGGGCGATGGCTTCATCGAGCTTGCCTTTCTGGATAAGCGCGTTTCCAAGGTTATTGTGTGCCTTACCGAAGTCGGGGTCGAGCGTGAGCGCCGTACGGTAATGCTCTATGGCTTTGCTCAGCTTTCCCAGACTGAATAGGGCGACCCCAAGGTTGTTGTGCGCTTCTGCATAATTGGGATTAACTCGTAACGCCTGGGAATAATGCGAAATTGCTTCGTCGAATTTGCTCTGGCGGGCGAGAATAACTGCTATACTGTAGTGCGCATCAGCATAGTCCGGCCGTAGTCTCGCCGCTTCTGAAAAATGGGCCATGGCCTCCTCGAGCCTCCCCTGTTTCTCGAGAGCAACTCCTAAGTTGTAGTGCGCGTCAGCATCGTCAGGTTGGAGTCGAAGTGCCTCAGAAAAATGGGCCATAACCTCATCGGACCTCCCACTATTTACGAGTAAAACTCCGAGGTTGTAGTGTGCCATCCAGGCATGGGGGTTTTTCGAGATAGTGTCCCGATAGAGTGTTTCAGCATCCCTGTAAATAGTTCCCTGTTGCCAGACCAGCACACCAAGAACGAAGAGCACTGCAAAACACACCACAAATCCGATATTGCTTTGCCGGGGACCAGGTCTTCCGAGAAAAGACATGATAGCTGCACTAGCCAGGGCAATCAAGCCTATGCTCGCCAGGTACTGAAAATGATCGGCAACATAGGAAAACCGCATTGGATACACATCGAAAAACCCCAGGGCCGGGACCAGGGTGCCAGCAAAAAACAGCACAGCCACAAGAGGTCCCTTGCCTATCCGGCGCCTCATAACCCACAAAATGAAAATAACGGCCACCGCAGCCGCAGGAAAAAGATACTGCCACCACAGCCCCGCATCAATCTGCCATCGTGGATAAATGAAGGTGAGTTTGTAAGGCCACACCAATTTGCCCGCATAAAACCACAAAGCCCTGCCGGCAACAAGGCACCGATCCAGAAAAGATAATGCCCACTCCTCACCCTGTGCACCCACGTGGTATTTTTCCAGCCATACCGTGGTCAAACCAAAAAGAGCACCAACTACAAAATAGGGGATCAGGGCCAAAATATCGCGCCAACGGATGCGATCTCGCTTCCACCACAACACCAGAAGAATTGCTGCAGGCAGGGAGGAGGTTACTGTCTTGCTCAGCAGGGCACAAAGAAACAGAAAAAGGGAAAACGCGTAGAATCCCCAGGATCTGTTACTATTGTCTGAGGTTAGGGGATCTAGGTCGGAGGATAACGCAGTATTGGCAGGGTCACCAGTCACATTGGCAAAGCGGAGGTAGGCTAACACAGAGGACAGATAGAAAAAACTCGAAAGAACATTCTTACGCTCGGTAATCCAGGCGACGGATTCCACGTGCACTGGATGGAGCGCGAAGAAGGCTGCAGCCAGCCATGCACCCGGCACACGGAGGTATCGCAGCACGAGTAGCAGGAGAATGGCATTTAATGCGTGCAGCAACACATTGACCAAATGGTAGCCGAAAGGATGCAATTGCCATAAATGATACTCAACCCAGAATGTGGTATGTACCAGTGGATAGTATTGTGGCAAAACCTTAGGTTCAAACCAAATTTTCGCAAGACCATCAGAGGATCTTAGGGTGGCATTGTCCGTGATGTGGGCATTATCATCCCATATATAGCCACCACGCATGGCTGGGATGTAGGCGAGGAGCGTTAGCAAAATAATGAGCCCGGCCCACAACAGAAGTGTTTTCTGGGATGTTTTCATAGTATTCGCACAATGAGGACAACAACCCCCACAGATCCATTTTACCTACGAGCGCTCAGGCGGCTGTAAAGCTGTTCCTCCAGAGCCGATATGTTCCAAGGCTTTTCAATGCCCTCCCACCTACTTCACCATCTAGAGAGGATCAGACCGCAGTTCTACGGGTTTGCTCCTTTGCTTGTGGTCTCATTGGTTGTGCCCACCATCTGCATGGCCGTCCTCAGATTGGCGCGCGCTTGAGCGTAGTCTGGCTTCAGCCGTAGGGCACTTTCGAACTGTATTATGGCTTCATTCAGCTTTCCCTGCTGCGCCAGGGCCGCTCCTAGATTGTTGTGTGCCTCGGGATAGTGGGCTTTGGTTTCCAAGGCCTTGGAATAATGGGAAATGGCTTCAGCAAACCTGCCCTGCTCCGCCAGCGCATTTCCCAAGTTATTATGGGCTTTTCCAAAATCGGGGTCCAGTCGAAGCGCCTCGCGATAATGTGCTATGGCTTTATCGAAGTCTCCCAGCCTGAACAGGGCGACCCCAAGGTTGTTGTACGTCTCTGCATAGTCAGATTTGAGCCGCAGAGCCGCGACATAGTGGCCGATGGCATCGCCGATCTGTCCTCGCTCGAGCAGTACCACCCCCAGATTGTTGTGGGTGTGTACCGAATTGGGGTTTAGCCGCAGAGATTCACGATAGTAAGATATGGCCTCTTCGATCATTCCCTGTTGAGCCATGGTCAGGCCCAAATTCATATGTGGGACCCAGTAAGCCGGAGCTTTGCGCAAGCTGTCTTCCCACAGAGTCTGACTGTTGGCCCACACTCTATTGCGGTCAATGCTGAGATAGGAAAGTGAAAAGACCAAAAAGGCAATGAGTGGAACCGCAACCAACTGCTTGGCTTTCCGGCTGAACCACCGGTGAGAGGTATTGTACACTGAAAGCGAAAACAACAAGAACAAACCAACAGCAGGCAAATAGAGGTAGCGGTCCGCCATTTTTGTTGATATTGGGATAATATTGGACACCGGAAGCCAAGTGAGAACGAACCAGCCGAGACAGAACAGGTTGACTTTATTGTCTGCTCTGACTTGAAAAAATAAGATTCCTAACAGTAAAAGAATGACTAATAGAGATAGAATTACCTTATATTCAAGTAGAGACGTTGAAGGGTGGTCAACGTACATGTTGTTGAGCCAAAACGGGAAAATGAGGTTTTTTATATAATCATAAAGAACTCTTAACATGGTCAAAAAGGTGTAAAATATACTATTCATTTCGTGGCTTTTAATGGCTGGTTCCGGTCCAGGTGTGGTGGTGAATGAGTTCCACAATATAATGAATTGAGAAATACTCAGAACAACATAGGGAAGGTAAGATAATAGACGAGATTTTATTATATTATACAGATTAATATCTCGAATACTACAATAGTCATACAGAAACAGTATGGCTGGGAGTGTTACACTAAAGGGACTTGATAATAGTGACAAAACATATGACACGATAGAGAGCGCGTAATAGATTCGGTGATATCGCCCCTTCTCTGCATTCTTTATATAAAAATAAAGTGAGGAGAAGTAAAAGAAAGCCAAAAGACCATATTTTCTCGAGGATATCCAGGTAACAGCCTCAACATTCACCGGATGAACCGCGAAGAGTAACGAGGCAAGAAGGGCAATGATTCTATTTGACTCAAAAGAACTCTCTGACCGCATCTGATTCAACAAACTGGCGAGAAGAAGATAAAGAATGACTGCAGAAAAACCATGCAAAGCGATGTTCCCCAGATGGTAGCCAAGGGGATTAAGTTTCCAAAGGTAATAATCAATGGCATAGCTCAAGACTCTAACCGGTTGATAGGTCTTGCCCGCCTTGGGAGTGAAGATGTCTATCAAGTTGTCAATGCTCAGCGACCTTATGGCAGGATTTTCCACCACCAGGCTCAAGTCGTCCCAATTGGTGAAGTCATTGTGGATGGAATTGGCATACACGATGGCGGTCAAGAGCAAAATGATGCCGACTGCGAGAACGACGAACTTCCCCCCTGCAAGACCAATAATTGATCTGGTTCGACCTTGCTTGCTATTCATTGATTCCAGTTCCAGGTTTGACATTTCCCCGCACCCAATAAAAGCCGGCCAAAAGGTCTTATATATGCAACCATTATGCCTCGGCGGGATATTCTTGCGGAGTCCGATCTGTCAGTAAGGGCATGTGAAGGCAGATGAAAGCAAGGGAAAGATTTTCCCAGCAGTCTTGCAGTCGCCGTAGCTTTACTGACGACCTCACTGAGGGTACCCATATCCGCTTGGTCGACCACTCTATAATGCTTCTGGTTTTTCTCTAGCCGACTCTATCATTGCACTGATTCCCAGTTGCCAACCAGCCAGGAGTCCTATGAGTAAAGGGATAACAGACCATATCAGCCTGTCGATAGCAATAAAGGCAATGCTTATGCTCGGTGCGGTATTCATCCGGCCCAGCAACTCCACGACTGAAGCATCTTTCACACCGAGGCCCATGGGTATGAAAGACAAGAGTCCAGCCAGATGCGATGAGAAGTAGACAAGTGAGAATTTAGCTAAACCTGTAGCGGCCCCAAGACCTGCCAGCACTATCCAGCCGGCCACGGAGTTTAACAACAACTTGGTAGCGGATAAAAGCATGGCGCAGAAGGTAACAAAAGGAGACAGGTTGCTTATCTCTGCAAGAAAACGAGCTAGCCATGCCGGTCGCTCCAACAGGGGAAATGACCACCTATGAGATAGTGCTGCCAATCCCGTGAACCCAATGATGATGGCTAGCCCCAAGATGAACCCCAAAAGAGGGGAAACATAGATCCAGGTGGAGAGCGAAATTACCAAGGTTATCATGATGCAAACATCGAGACCTGTCGTTGCCATGACCGTGGCTATGCCAGCAGAATAAGGTACTCCAAGGATTTGTTTGAAGAGAAAGATTCTGACTGGAATACCCAACTTCACCGGGCCGGCATAGTTAAAAGAGTGTGAGGCAAAGAGAATTTGAAAGAGTTTAGTAAAGGAATTGACAGGGTACATTCTGGTGAGAATCAATTTGAAGTACCAAAGATTGAGAAGCTGGACAATGAAGAACAAAAGCAAGACCAAAAGCCACTTTTGGTAGGTAAGGAGAGAGATGGTATCGAGATCGATTTCTGGGATGAGGCGGGAGAAATATATAACAGTAATGAGAAACAGAAGTGAGGGAATTACAATACGTGATGTTTTACGGAGATTCACGCCAACCTCTAGATATCAAGACAGGATTTATATTGAGAAAGACATATATTTAGCCGCGCTAGGTCATCAATCAGCGTGAAAACTGGGTGCTGGCACTTCTTTTTTTCGCCGAAGCCAATATTTCTCCATAAACTGTTTCCAGTTGTGCCAGGATTGTCTGTTTGTTGAGGTGTTTTTCAGCGAAGTAGCGTGCGTTGCTGCCCAACTTTTGCCTCAATTGGTCATTTTTCAATAACAGGAGAATTTTCTCGGCGTATTTTTCCACATCATCCGGAGGGATCATAAAACCAGTTTCCCCCTCCAGCACCAAATCGGGAACACCTCCAACTCGACTGGCTACCACGGGCAATCCCGCCCCCATGGCCTCCATAATGGCCATTCCTAGACCTTCATAGTCACTGCAGTGGACGAAGATGTCGGCGCCCTGCAGCATTTGCAAAACCTCCTCATGGGGTAGGGCGCCGCAGAAGTGAACATGTTTTCTTAGACCAAGTTCATCAGCCAAGGCCTCAAGAGATGGACGTAAATTACCCTCACCGATGAGTACGAGCCGGCAATCCGCATACATTTCTGTCACTTTTTGCATTGCTCGAATGATGGTCTCAGCTCGCTTAGGCGCCGTTAGGTTGCCCACATATACCAGGGAGCGTCCATACTTCTCGGTGGATGGTTGTTGTTTTGCTGTTTCTTTTAAATCTCCCGTATCGATGCCAACAGGTCCATGTATGACTGTGCCTCTGTTTCCGGGCAAACCCAATTTCATAGCGATTTTCTTCATGGCAGTACTTACCGGCAGAACTCTGTCAAGGTGTTTCAAGGTCAAGGTGGTGAGCAAGCGCGCCAAACGGTACTTCGGTGCTGTAGTGAGGTCTGAACCGGCTGCGGTGGCAACCACCGGTCTTCTCGTCAACCTCCCAACAATCAAGCCAATAAGCCCACCCGGAACCACCCAATAGGCATGGACCAGGTCGCTGTTATATTTTATGACAGATAACAAACATTTCATAGTTCCCCGCAGGATAAAGGAACCGAGCAGTAAGGTAGAGTTTCCCTTTAGTTGTCCGAGCTGTATGCCGCGGCGCCAGCCATAGTATGCAAAGCGATGCACAAACACGCCATCTATGGTTTCTTCTTTGACAGCACCAGGACGCATCGGTGTAACAACATGAACCTCATGACCGCGATAACTGAGCTCGACAGCCAGATCACGCACAAAGTTTCCCTTATAATCTTGTCGATCACAGGGGAAAAGATGTGAGACTAAGCAGATTTTATGCGTGTGCATCTGAGATGATTCTCTTCAGTCCTTCTTCGATTTCAGCAAGTTTATCTGTTTTTGTAACCGGTAAACCTCATTTCTGAGATGATTGTTCTGTATTGCTATGAAGGCGAAGCAGAAAAACTGACTTCCCAAGAGCAGGAGGATGATCATCAATGGCACCAGAGGGCGGCTGGGATTGAGGGTGCCGAAGTATCTGAGCCATACGATGTAGCAGCCAATCAAGAAACCTGAGAGTATAAAGAAAAGCCCCGCTAGTCCGAAGAGGAGAATAGGTCTCTCGAAAACTGAAAAGAGCAGGTGTGAAAAGGAAGTCCTTCTGAATTTAAATTTTGACGTTCCCCCTTTTCGATTACGCAAGATCGCCGGTATTTCCTTCACCACAAACCCAAGGGCGCACACCTTGGAAAGTATTTCCAAGTGGATTTCTTTGCCGTTTGACTCCAGCTCCAAAGCTTCAAGCACTTCCTTCCTATAACCTCTCAGAATACAAGTACTGGTCTTGAATGATTGGGGAAAAGTGTACTGCAGGATCTTGTTGCCGACCTTGCTGATAAAGTGCCGGAGAGGACTTACCCCTATAACCTTGCCATCTTTCATATAAGCACTGCCCAGGACGACATCATTCATCTGGATGGGATCTGTGAGTTGTTCGTAAATCTGGATAATGTGGTGAGGACTGTAACTTAAATCAAAATCAGTGGTTACGATGTACTTTCCTCTGGCGTGGTTAAAACCGGTCCTCAAAGCCTTACCGCGGCCGCAGTTCAGAGGATAGTGGAGAACTCGGAGGTTGGGCATCTTTGTTTCAAATCTACGCGCCATCTCCAAGGTATTATCATCACTGCCGTCGTCAATTAAGAGAAGTTCCCAGGGCTTCTCAAAATCACTCAGGGTCTCTTCGATCATTGAGATTGTAGTTTCTATATTGTCAGCTTCATTATACATGGGAGCGATCACGCTAAGTTCTATCTCATCCGCACCCAAGTTACTTTTGTTATCTGGTAATGCGTCTTCATTTTTACTTGTCATTTTCCCTGCTCTTTCATGAGAGAATATTCAATTCATCATGCTTTTCTTGCCCTTATTAACAAAACTGTCGCCAGGGAACGAGGCATTATCTTGGCATCCAACCATACGAGCCCAGCATAGAGTATGTTAACCCACTTAAAGAATGGTGCGACGATGCTCATTCGATTGGAAAGTCCTTTTCCCTTGGATTTATGTGGTCTGATTTTTTGCATAAAAGAGAAACAAGAAACCACGGACCACATCGTCACTTTCTCCAAAGGTCCCAGGACCTTTTGAATCGAAACCGGTCTGAGTCCGACTGCTTGCAGGCGGTCCTCCATTTCAGACAGCTCATAGCGGCGCAGGTGCTTTACAAAATGATCATCGTAGGCAAAATAAAACTTACGGTGTGGAAAGGTAATAATAATTTGACCAGATGGTTTCATGACCCGGGCCAACTCATGCAAAGCCTTGCGATCATCTGCCAAGTGCTCCAGCACCTCTGAACAAATGGTGTGATCAAAGCTGCCAGTCTTAAAAGGCAATTGCATTCCGTCTGCGGCTACATAACTTCCTCTGCCGTCTCTGGCTTTGAGAATGCGCAGCGCTTCCAAGGATAATTCCGAGTAGACAACAGTGTTGGTGTTGGTCACCATAGGGGAGAGGCCGCTCCCTACCTCTAGGACAAAGCCTTGGTTACCAACGGTGATGTTCTTTTCAACAGCTTTTTTCCGAAGGAGATAGTTGTAGAGATAATTCTTTAAGAGGACGTAATTTTCGTTCTCAAAAAGACTCCCAAAACTGTCGATCTGGGAAACACTCATTTGTTTACAGCCGCTTCGTATTGGTCTTAATGTTGTTCGCACTCATGATTTCGAATTCTCTCATAGTGTCACTCAAGTTGAGTTCTATCTTCTTTTATGGCTGGAAATAGTTTCGAATTTACGAGTTTCATTTTAGCCAGACGAAACACCAAGGCTGTGAAGAGGCAACCAAAGCCGTATTTAATGCTGCGTATCAGATTAATGGATGAGGCCTCGGCAAAATATTTGGTCGGACAGCTGATTTCCGC
>Ga0316193_10002501_pt1 | contig 12978 bp, 11 predicted proteins | sample MerIslsedime2_MG_FD_207735 | JGI IMG/M metagenome (GOLD analysis project Ga0316193, IMG submission 207735) | Coastal sediment microbial communities from Maine, United States - Merrow Island sediment 2 | ecosystem: Environmental > Aquatic > Marine > Coastal > Sediment | place: USA: Maine...
GTCGTCAGGCGAGATACCGGATTCTCGAGCATCATGGCCAAAGCTGCGATCCCCTCCTCCACGGCTTTGTCTGACCGATCCGGACCTAGAGCCATGAGGGCGAAGGCCGTCGTATCCGGATAGGGCCAAAGGTCTTCATCGTGCGAGCGTCCGAGTCCGTGGTTCCAGCCACCAGCCGGGCAGGTCCGATCCAGCAACATGGACTCACCGTCTTCTATCGCCGCCACGACGCCCGACTGCGGAAGCTGATCCCGGAGGCACCGAAACGCGATCAGCGCGACCGACGTCGGCTCGACCCAGCCCCACATACCCTCCATCCACGGCCAACCGCGGAGGCGCATATCCATCTCGAGCGGATTACGGTCGGGGTTCAGCCGCAACCACAGGCGGGTCCGCCAGGAGATGCGTTTGCCGGGATGTTCGAGGAGCCACCCTCCTCCAGCGATGGCTCGGTCCAGCAACTCCTGCTCAGGACACGCAGCCAGAGCAAGAGCTGCGACACCCGTGCTGGCGCCGGGCTCCGGAACGCGATCTGATCCCGGCCACGCCCCGTTCGGGAGCTGCCGGAGCGCCAGCCAGTTCACGGCTCGCTCCCGCGCGTCGCCTGCAACGAGCCGGGAATCGGGGTCGCGAGATACGGGATCGAGCGCGCGCAGGGCCCAGGAGGTCGGTTCGGTGGCAGACCCCCCCGCCCCGGAGGCGGCCCATCCTCCGTCCGCGTTCTGCAGGTCGATCAGGCGTCGCGCCAGCACGTGCGCGAACTCGATTCCCTTCACTCGCGTCTCCCGTAAATCCACTAATGTCCGGCTCTCTTGGCCGGAAACCGGCCGATCCGTACCATGAACAGGGTCAGAGATCGGACAGGGTGTCCCGAGATCATACATCGAGGAGCAGGGTTCGGACCATGAGATACAAACTGCTGGGTCGGAGCGGACTCCGCGTCTCTGAGCTCGCGCTCGGGACCATGACGTTCGGCGAGGAGTGGGGCTGGGGAGCGTCTGAACCCGAATCCAGGCGGATGTTCGACGCCTACGCCGAAGCCGGCGGGAACTTCCTCGACACCGCGAATCGCTATACGGAGGGGACAAGCGAGCGTTACGTCGGTGACTTCATTGCCGCCGACAGGGACCACTGGGTGGTCGCGACCAAGTACACTCTGTGGACCAGGCGCGAGGACCCGAACTTCAGCGGCAATCACCGGAAGAACATGGTCCAGGCATGTGAGGCCAGCCTCAAGCGACTTGGCTCCGACTACATCGATCTGTACTGGGTCCACGCGTGGGACTTCACGACACCGATCGAAGAGGTGATGCGCGGCCTCGATGATCTCGTGAGCGCAGGCAAGGTGCTGTACGTCGGAATCTCGGACACTCCGGCCTGGATCGTATCCCGCGCCAACACGATTGCGGATTTCCGCGGCTGGTCGCCGTTCGTCGGGCTGCAGATCCGCTACTCGCTGATCGACCGTACAGCGGAAGCGGACCTTCTGCCGATGGCCCAGGCTCTCGATCTCGGGGTAACTCCGTGGAGCGTGCTCGGGGCGGGTGTTCTCACGGGCAAATACAGTCGCGGAAACCAGCCCGAGAATGGACGGGCGAAGGAAGGGGCCGCGACTCGCGAGCGGAACCTCGAGATTGCCGAGAGTGTCGTGAGCATCGCCGAGGAGATCGGCTGCACGCCGTCACAGGTAGCTATCGCGTGGGTACGACAGCAGGGCGGTGTAGTGATCCCACTGATCGGTGCCCGGAATCTCCCGCAGCTCACCGACAACCTTGGCGCGCTCGAGATTCGCCTGAGCGACAAGCAGCTCGCAGCGCTCGACGAGGTGAGCCGCGTCGACCTCGGATTTCCGCACAATTTCGTGACCGATCCCAACATTATCGACATCGTGAGCGGCGGAAGCTGGGAGCGCCTCGACAACCATCGGAGAGGCCGGTGAACTCAGGCGTGGCCCTCGTTCGGGCCTATCTGCGGACTAACGGCTACATGGTGCTCGACGAAGTACCGATCGTCCTCCCGGAGAAGCTCGGTGGCTTCCGGACCCATACCGATCTGGACATCGTGGCAGTCAGATTCCCCTGTGTGCGGATGGGGCGTCCCGATGCAGCCGGTCGAATCCCCCGCCCGATCGAGACGGACCCGAGGCTCGACGTGCCCGAAGGTGCGATCGACGTGATCATCGGAGAGGTCAAGGAGGGTCGGGCCCACCTCAACCGGGCCATCCGCTCGCCCGAAGCGCTGCGCCTCGGGCTGGCCCGGGTCGGGGTGTGCAACGGACAGGAGCTGGACAGGACCGCGGAACTGCTCTCCGAACAGGCCGTCGTCAGGCTCGACGACAGCAGTCCGAGCCGACAGGTGCGGCTGGTCGCATTCGGTACGGGAACCAGCCGGAAGACTCACACTCACTATGTAGTCTCACTGAAAGACGCCTGGGAGTTCATCGACTCGGTCATGGAACGGGAGCACGAGTTGCTGCTGCCCGCCAGCCTGTCAGACCCGGTCCTCTCACTCCTGCACCTGGCACAGAAACTCCAGTGATGCACACGGGGCGGCGCCGCACCGCAGCCCCGCCCCGAGTCCGTTCGAGCCCCGCCCGGACGAGCGGGGCTCTGCCTTCGTGCTGTCTTGTTCTGCCGGCTGAGCCTAGGTATCGAGCCGGTCTTGAACGGCTTCCTTCACATCCTTCACCCTTCCCTGCAGTCCCTTCAGCTTGAACGAGAGGACAACCTGCAGGATTCCGAACAGGATCATGAACGTCCCGATCAGCCAGACGACGCTGAGCGCTCCAGCGCCCGGCCGGAAGAACAGCATGAGACCGAACAGGATCGCCAGCGCTCCGCCGACGTACAGCACCCACTCGCCTTCTACTGCCTTGCGGATCTCGATCCCGGCCATGATCTGGAAGATTCCGCTCAGGATGGCCCATGCGGCGATCACCCAGAGCAGGGCCATCGACGTAATCCCGGGCCAGGCGATCGCGACCACGCCGGCCGCCATGCTGACCAGCCCGGCGAGTGCATACCAGAACCAGTTTCCGAGGCGGCGGCCGAATACGATCATCGACGCGCCATCGACGATCGCGTAGCCGGCAAACAGGATCACGAGTGCCCAGATCGTCAGGCCGGGCCACGCAAACGCTGCGATGCCGAACAGGATCGCCGCGATGCCGCGAACCAGAATCCACCACCATCTACGTGAAAGGAGATCGAGCATGGGTCCTCCCTTTCAGGGTCGGGGCACAATCACCAGCAGTCAGTCGGCAATTGCGGAGAGGCGCTGCGCGTTCTCGCGCATGACAACCATGTAATCGTCAACATCCGGAGCGTTTGCGCAAGGGCTGAACACGATGCTGGTGATTCCGAACTCCCGTTCCAGCCGGTCTCGTGTTGCCGCCATCGGTTCGGCCTCCCACAGCATCAGCGGTGCGGCACGCTCAGCCTGGATCTCCCGAAGTCCCTGCCAGCCGGATTCCGATGGAGGCTCGTCCGGCTCGAAATGCACGCTCCACAAGTCCAGACCGTACCGACCGGCCAGGTACTGGTAGACAGGGTGCGAACCGAGCAGGGGGGTTCCTTCGAGGGCAGTCGCCGCAGCCATCAGTTCCCTGTCGAGGTCTTCCAGTTCGGACTCCAGCTGGGAAGACGAGGCGTCGAAACGGCCTTTCGCATCCGGTCGGAACTCAACCAGGGCATCGCGGATCGATCCGGCCTGCTCGATCGCCAGCGTCGGGTCGAGCCAGGTCGTGAATGCCATCGTCCCGTGCTCGTGCTCCCCCTCGGGTCCGTGCGCGTGAACCAGGGTCTCGTCTGCTTCGATGTACCTGTCGGATACGCTGGCAGACGTATTCACCAGCTTCGAGCGGGGCAGCGAGGCCTTGTCGGTCCACCCGGCGTAACCTGCACCGTTCAGGAGTATGATATCTGCCGTCTGGAACGCCGAGATCTGCTCTGCGGTCGGATTCCAGAACGCGGGGTCCTCGTCCGCCGGAACCGGCAGTCTGACGTCAACATCGTCCCCTCCGATCCGTCCGGCGAAATAGGCCAGCGGATAATTCACTGCATAGACCACGATCGAGCCGCTCGCTGTGACGTCAGGCTCCCGACCGACCGATTCGTCCGAGGCGTCTTCGCCTCCGCAGGCGGTGAGACTCAGCAGGAAGCACCCTCCAAGCAACAGCTGCCGTGCGTTCAATCTCTTCTCCTCTCGTGTATACCGCGCTGCTCCCTCGGTGACGACCGAGCGTCAGAGCCCGACTACGGCCCGGGCCGCTTCAGCACCGTAGCGACTCGCCAACCAGGTCAGCAGTGCGGCGATCGTGAGCGCGGTCGCCAGCACGAATGCGATTTCGGAACCCATCAGGGCGGTAATCGCCCCGGGCGATCCGCCGATCTTGCTCAACGTCTCCCTTTCACGGCTCCGCTGGCGCAGGGACAGCAGAAACACGAGCAGCGCCGTGGCGAACGTGGCGAGGCCGACGATTGCCGCTCCAGCCACCACATAGCGCTCGACCGTGAACACCGTGCCCAGCAGGTCCGCCATCACGCCGTCCGGTCGCACGATCTGAACTGATGATCCGTCCTGGTAGCGCCCCTGAAGCAGCGCGGAAGCCTTGTCATCGGCCGGGATCGCGATTACGGCGGTCGCCGGGAAGGCCGACGGATCTCCGTGAAAGTGAAAACTGTCGATGTTCTCGGCCGTGATCTCGTTGTACTGCATCACGGAGGCGTTGCCGATCACGACGTTCCCTTCGCGGCGCAGGACGCCCGCGGCCGCCTCCGGCCGGGCCAGGTCCTGGTGACCGTGCCCCAGGCCCTCGATCACCCACGCGGTCTTGATGTCCACGAACACGGCGTCGTCGTCGGGAGTGTCGGCAAACTCGAGGACGCCCGTAACCAGCATGCGCAACGGGTACACCCCCGCGATGTCGAATACGCTCTCGGGAGACGAGATGACGTGCTCGCCGACTCCGACCCCTAGTTTGCGGGACGCGGCCGCGCCGAGCACCGCTTCACCGAGGATCGCCGGTACACGTCCGTCCGCGAGTTCGAGGCCCCGGAACTCGTAGTATTCGGGTGTCGTTCCGACGATCGGCTGATCACGGACGCGATAATGGACGTACAGGGGAATCGGCGTGGCGAGCCCGGTCGCCGCGACCAGTTCACTTTCCGTATACGGAATCGTCGCCGGCACATCAGAGCCGAAATACAGCGAGTTGAGAACGAGCTCGGTGGGACTTCCCGGCGCCCCGATCAACAGTGGCGTCGCCTCCGCCCGCGATGTCAGCTGCTCCGAACTCTGTCGCACCAGGACCCGCAGGCCGACCGGGAGAAACAGGATCAGAGTGAGCGCCGTCACGAGCACCGCCGTCTTCCAGCGGTGAAATGCCAGGTAGCGCCACGCGAGGTATGAAGTGCCGCTCATCCCATTTCTCCCGCGACCCTCACGAGGACGGCCCGAACGCGTGGAACGAGCGAAAGTCCACGACCTCGGCGAACCGCTCGAGGATCTCGTGATCGTGCGTGACCGACACGAGGGTCGTACCTGACTCGTGGACATAGTCGAACAGAATGTCGAGCACCTTCTCCCGGTTCACCGGATCCAGATTCCCGGTCGGCTCATCCGTCAGCAGAAGCGGGGGGTCCGTGAGCACGGCGCGGCAGACAGCGACCCGCTGGCGCTCGCCCTGCGACAGGCGGCGCGGCAGGCGATCCAGCTTGTCGCCGATACCGACGCGCTCCGCCAGTGCAGCGGCCCGGTCCCGCACCGCCGGATCCAGCCGAAGAGCGGAATTGATCCGATACGGCAGGAGAATGTTGTCGAGCACCGTCAGATATTCCAGCAGTTCAAATTCCTGGAATACGAGGCCCACACCTTCGACTCTGAACGCCCTGCGTTCACGCTCGGAGAGGTCCGTAACGATCGTTCCGTTGGTCTCGACAGTCCCGCTGTCCGGTAGCAGGATCCCCGCGATCAGGTTGAGAAGGGTGGTCTTGCCGGATCCACTGGGGCCGATGAACGCCGTGGTCGTTGAGGGAGCCACCGACAGCTCCGCGATTCGAAGCCGAAAGTCGGAGTCCGTGTAGGCGAACTCAAGGTCCCGGATTCCGATCACCGCGCTTCACCTGTTGGTGCGGCCCCCACTGCGGGGTTCGGAGCCGAACCGGGAGATGTAGTCGTGGGCAGTCGCTCCTCCTGGAAGACATCGAGCTGGGTGATCTTCCACGCACCGTCGACGACCTCGACCTGCAGTTCCGCATCGTAGCGATTCACCCGCTGGTGCACGTGGCCCCAGTGCCCCACGGATCCGTGCACATTCCACGAGGCACGACTGCGGAAACTCCCGCTTCCGTCGACAGGCTCGTTCGTCGCTTCCGTCACTTCGAGCGTCCGGACTTTTGCCCGTGCCCCACCCTGGTTCGCCAGTTCGAGGCTCCGCCGCGTCTCGAGATACACGTCCGTCAGCAGGTCGCCCGACGTCGTGCGGGCCAGGGCATCATAGATTGCGCTCTCCTGCCGATAATCGAACGCCTTGTAGACGTTGAGCAGCAATCCCGACACGACGGTGCGCGTCTCATCCTCCGACAGTTTCCCGGACCGCGTGACGAGCGGCGCAGAGACTGCAATCGCGAGCAACAGAACGAGGCCGACCGGAAGTCCCCACCGGGGAATCCCCGTCCCGGCCCGGATCGAGCGCGATGACAACACTACCACGAGCACCAGGCCCGCGATCGCCATGACCAGCAGAAACAGCGCTGGAATTCGATCACCGGTCGGAGGCGCCTCGACGGGTACCAGGCCCGGAACCGTGGGATTGGTTAGAAAGTTCTGCCAGCCCAGGACGTTGTCGTCTTCGGTGAGGAAGTACGGCAGCGCCCCCGCTTCGTCGGTTACGGCCCCGGGGATCCTGGGTATACGATCGTCGAACAGCTCCCAGGTCATGGCGGCGCTGTCCGGCAGCGACTCTGTCGGATACACCCAGATCACACCGAGCGTCGCAGACGTCACGTCCAGATCACGCGGCGGATTCACCACTCCACTCGTTCGGAGGGTGCGGTAGATGAAGTGAGCCCGATCGAGAAACCCCTCGGCCGGTCGGCCGTTGATCGTCACGGGGTTCCGCTGTTCGAGGAACTCGATGACCCTGGCCTTCAGCTCTTCCTGCTCGTCGACCGGGATCACGTCCCGTCCCTCGAGTCCCAGATCGACCCACTGCTCCAGGTCTTTTGGACGGATGACGATTTCCTTCCGGACCTCGAACGATTCCACGTACAGGAATGCGGAGATCGGCGACTTGTACTGGCGCCACAGATTGCGGTTCTCGAACTGCGAGTACCAGGGATCTTCCCAGTCGAGAATGACCCGTTCCGGCTGGCCCAGGTAGCGAAAGTCGTTGACGTGCAGCCCGTCGTGATAGGTGATGAACCCGACGTTCCCGACCGGCCGGCCAGATCCTCGTCCGGGAGGGGTGAACGTCAGACTCGCGGGGCGCTCCGGCAGCGGATACGCGAGCCGTGCGTACACCACGCGCTCCGCGTCTTCGGCCTGCACCGGAAGGGGCTCCCCGGTGACTTCGTCGCGCTGAATCCGATGCCTGATCTCAATTTCGGTCAGCCTCCCCGGCAACGGAGGTCCCTGGTCGGCCGACACGCTGAAGTCCTGTGCGACAAACCGCGCGAGGCGGTCTCGCCACGGTTCGGGCTCGTTCCCGAGCGCCTCGTACAACTCGTCCGGCAGCAGGTTCTGAAACGCCTGTGCATCGGCCACGCCGATCTCGAGTTCCACGACCACCGTGTCCGCTCGGATGAATATCTCCGAAACCGTGGTCGCCAGCATCGCCCTGGTGATGACCAGCGCGTCCGGCCGGAGCAGCGATGGACTCAGGACCGCGGCGAGGGCGGCAAAGCGAAGGACGATCGCCTTTCGGACTGCACTCCGGCTCAATTGCACCTCAACGTCTGGGATTCCGATTCGGGTGTGCACCGGTTCGAAGCCGGGAAACTACTGCACACAGGAAACCGATTCCACAGGAATCGGCGAGTACGAAGTGAGATCCGCAGCCGCTCCGGCGATCAGCGCTCGAAGACCTGGTCCAGAAGTCCGTCTCGAAACTCCGACCCGGGGCCGAAGAACGAGCCGAGAAGGGCGGCGCGGCGCTCCGGTCCCACCCGAAGTTCATCGAGCCGCGTGACGCCGGACGCGTCGACGAACCGGGTGATGATCGTGTCGCCCCTGAGCTCGTGCTCCAGGCGATCGCCCTCCTGGATACCGGATTCATCGAGGATCGCGAATCGTCGTTCGTTTTCGAGGTACAGGCGGGCGGCTTCTCCCTCGGTGACGATGTTCGCCTTCGCCAGCCGTTTCATGGAGTCCCGATTGCCGTCCAGGAATCGTTCGAGGCTGAACGAGACCAGGAATGTCAGGCGCAGATCCGCGCGTTCAGCACCCGCGTAGACCGCGGCGACGGAGTCCTCGAGTGCGTCGTCACGTGACGAGCTGGCGATCAAGTTCGCCACCTGGACCGGAGTCTCGTCCATGATGCTCAGCTCGAGTCGCACGGCATCGATCTTCAGAAACGTCTTCTCCAGCACGGTATCGAACCGGGAACAACAGGCCTCTGGCATCACCTGTCCCGTGATGTCAGTTGCAGCCAGAAGAAATATGACTCCAGCCGCCAGCCATGCCCCGGGTCTCATAGCTGTCTCACCGCCGCGGTCACCGTCAATCGGCCCGAGACTTCGAACTCCAGCGCCATGCGTACCGAGTCGCCGACGGACAGCGGGGCATCCAGCCCGAACAGCATCACGTGCAGGCCACCGGGTTCCAGCCGCGCTTCACCACCGGCAGGCACCTCCACGGTGTCCACGGGGCGCATGCTGGCGATTCCCCGTTCGTCCACGAAGCTCTCGTGAAGCTCGACACGTTGCGCAGCAGCGAACGTGACGCCGACCAAGCGGTCGGTCGTTTCTCCCCGGTTCTCGATCGTCAGATACGCGGCGCTGTTCACCGGGGCCGTCGCTTCCTCATGCACCGCCGCCGCGCGCACCCAGGCGTCCGTTACGGCCAGATCCGGGGTCGGTGGCGCCTGGTCTCCGCAGCCACCTGCCGGCATGAGCAGCAAGACGAACACTGATCGTCTCAACAGTATCCGGGTCATGGCCGGGGCAAACATGTCAGAACGCCTCTCCGAGATTGAAGTACAGGCCCCACGATCCGTCCGCCACGGCGAGATCTACCCGAATGTTCAGGTTCTGCTGCTTGCTCAACCGGTAGCGGACTCCGACGCCTGCCGATGGATGGAATTCTCCGAACTCCAGACCGCCGAGACCGGGCGCTACCTGTCCGGCACCGACGAAGACGACGGCCCCAAACCGGCGCCAGACCTGCAATCGTCCCTCGGCCTGCAGCGCCGCGAGGACGTCGTCGCGATACCGACCCTCGTAGTAGCCTCGGATCAACCAGTCACCGCCCAATCTGGGCAACTGATCGAACGGGGCTTCTCCATCGACCGCGAACAGTAAAGCCTGCCCTGCAAGCACGTGTACACCAATCGGAAGATATCCCCGCAGGTCAGCCGTCCAGAAAGTGTATTCGTAGTCGCTTCCCAGCCACTCCGCATATCGATCGACGGTCAGTTGGCTCAGAATCCCCCTGCGTGGGAAGACCACCACGTCCCGCGAATCCCAGGTTGCCGACAGCCCTGCCGCTACGAGATCTACGGGCTCCGACCCGGGAACCAGACCTTCCCCGAGAACTCCGTCATCTTCCGTCTCGACCAGGGACCTGGCGAGAGCCGACAACCTCACTCCCCCGTACAACGAGCCGATGATCCGGTGCCGCAGGCGCCCCCTGGCCCAGCCGGATCGCGGTGTATAGTCCTCCTCCGCTTCGTCTGGAGTGTCATTGCCGATCCCCCAGAACTTCGCCGGAAACCGGCTGAAGCCGACGTCCGCGAGAATCCACCACTTGTTCCCGTCTAACCAGCTGTCGAATTGCGCCGAGATCGAAAATTGCTTCTTCGTGGTATAGAACAGCACCGGGGATACCGAGGAAATACGGCTGCCCGATCGTCGAAAGTACCAGATCGCCCCCGCACCGAAGCCCACTCCGGTTTCGGGCGAGTAGAACAGCACAGGATAGGGAATCAGCTGGCTTCCGCTGCTGCCAGTCGAGTCGATCGCGACTGACGAATCGATAGCCGAAGCCGACGTCTCCGACCGGTCGTCCTGCTGAGCCAGTCCGTCGACGGGTCCGAATCCGAGGCACGCCAGAGCCGGTAGCGCCAACCGGCACGCTGGGCGAAAGGGGAGGCACGCGAGGCGGAATCCGGTTCGGCGGCTCTTCATCATGAGTCCCTGGGGCCAGATCGGCCCCGACAGAGCGCGGCTGTTCGCCGTCGATCCATATTCTGCAGATTCCGCCGACCCCATACAAGAGACGCCCGGATACCGCGGATCGGGAGACGGGCTCTCGCGTTCCAGCTGCCGACACGAGAGATTCGACCCGTACCTGAATCGAAAGGACCCGTTCATGTCGCTCTCCAGCAGGCTGCCGGCCATTCTCGGGGCGCTCGTGGTCACGTTCGCCATGGTCCCCTCCGTCGGCGCGCAGGACCTGACCGTGGACGATCCGATCGTCGAGTCGATCTACGCGGGAGGAATCGAGCAGTCGCAGCTCGAGTCGCTGGCGCAGTCGCTGCTCGACTCGATCGGACCCCGCCTCGCGGGAACTCAGCAGTACGATGACGCCGCCAACTGGCTGGTCACCAACTACGAATCGTGGGGAATCTCCGTCCGCAAGGAAGAGGTCGGAACCTGGCGAGGCTGGCGGCAGGGCACGACGCATGTCGACCTCATCGAGCCGAGAGTTCGCACACTCGAGGCGATCCCGATGGGCTACAGCCCTGGAACCGATGGCCCGGTGGAAGGCCCGGTTGTGGTGATCCCGGCCGATCTCACGGAGGAGACGGCCGACGAGTGGCTCGATACACTCGAGGGGGCGTTCGTGCTCGCCATGCCCGTCGAGCCGATGTGCAGGGCCAAGCAAGAGCTGGAGGCCAACGCCCGCCCGGAGACGGTCGCGAAGATAGATTCCTTGCGTGAGGCCTCGCGGGATGCGTGGGAGGATGCGCTCGGGGCGCTTGGCGGAAATCCCTGGCGGGCGCTATCGCAGCTCGCGGACGCAAACCCGGCGGGCATCGTTGCGGGGTGGTGGTCCGAGGGCTGGGGCGCGAACAAGATCTTCGATGCTCCCTCCCGGGAAGTGCCGTCGTTCAATCTCTCGTGCGAGGACTACGGCCTCCTCTACCGGCTGGCACTGAACGGCCAGTCGCCGCGCCTCCGGGTGGAGATGTCGGCAGAGCTCACGGGAGAGGTCCCGCACCACAACGTGATCGCCGAGATCCGCGGTTCAGAGTTGCCGGACGAGTACGTCGTGCTTTCGGCCCACCTCGATTCCTGGCACGCGGGCAGTGGAGCGACCGACAACGGGACCGGCACCCTGATGGTCCTCGAGGCGATGCGCTTGCTGAAGGCAGCCGGCGTCACGCCCAAACGGACGATCATCGCGGGACACTGGGCCGCCGAGGAGGTAGGGCTCATCGGCTCGCGCGCGTTCACCGAGGACCACCCGGAAGTGATGGACGGGCTCCAGGCCACGTTCAACCAGGACAACGGCACCTGGCGCATCGAGAAGATCGAGGGCCAGGGCTTCCTGTACGCCGGCGAGCGGATCGCGCGCTGGATCGCCTGGGTCCCCAGAGAAATTGCGGCGGACATCGAGCTCGAGTTCCCGGGGACCCAGTACAGTCGCGGGAGTGACCACACCAGCTTCGTATGCGCCGGGGCCCCGGGCTTCCGGTTGCAGTCACCGTACGATGAGTACCGTCAGTATACCTGGCACACCGAGCTGGACACCTACGACAAGGTCGTGTTTGACGACCTGAGGGAGAACGCGGTGCTGGCGGCGACCCTCGCGTACGCGGCAGCCGAGGACCCGGTCCGGACGCCCCGTGACAGAGCCCTGCTCCCCGTCAGCGAGCGAACCGGCGAGCCGGGCGCATGGCCGGAATGCGGATCTGCGATGAGAAGACCCCCGGAGCTGGAGTAGCCTCCGGGGGGGCCTGATCGCCGGGCCCGGCGATCAGGCGTCTGCTTCGTCCGAGCTTTCGTCCGCGCCCTCGACGATTCCGAACTGTGCGCCAATGCTGACGAGCAGCCGCTCGACGGGAGTCATGGCTGCTCGCTGGCGCAGGACGTCGCGCGCCAGGGCCGGCTCATCTGTGATGATCGCGTTGACCCCAAGGCTCATCATTGACGACATCTGGGCCGGGTTGTTCACCGTCCACACTTGCAGTTCCTTGCCGCTGTTGCGAACGCGTTTCGCGAAACCTGGAGTCGCGTTGTTGGCGTTCACGGCGAGGAAGTCCGCGTCCAGCTGCGTGAGGTCGCCGATCGACACCGCTGCGAGAAGCCCCACGGTCCAGTCGGGCCTCAGGGATCTCAGCTTTTCGACCGTCGGTCTGTCGAGAGACATCAGAACGACCCGGTCCGTCATCCCGAGGCGCTCGACGATCTCGATCACCCGTTCTTCCAGCTGCTGACCGTGGCCGTACGTCTTCAACTCGATGTTCACCCGGATCCGGTCACCTGTGACCCTGAGCACCTCCTCCAGCGACGCCACTCGTTCGGCTTCGAACTCCGGTCCGAACCACGCCCCATTCGGAATCTGTGATACCTCTGACCAGGGCGTCTCCCAGATCTTTCGAGCGTCCCCATCAACCCGCATGAAATCGGCGTCGTGGTGCACCGCTACCACGCCATCCAGCGTCTCCTGGACGTCGATCTCGGCCCAGTCCGCGCTATCGGCGATCGCCGCTCGGATTGCCGCGAGCGTGTTCTCGGGAGCCCGTCCGGAGGCTCCTCGGTGAGCCGTAATCGCCACGTCGTCCTCGACAGACACGTCTTCGAGCAGCTGGATTCC
>Ga0316193_10002502_pt1 | contig 12977 bp, 16 predicted proteins | sample MerIslsedime2_MG_FD_207735 | JGI IMG/M metagenome (GOLD analysis project Ga0316193, IMG submission 207735) | Coastal sediment microbial communities from Maine, United States - Merrow Island sediment 2 | ecosystem: Environmental > Aquatic > Marine > Coastal > Sediment | place: USA: Maine...
AAACTCTCCGCAGGGGATCAGGTGGGTGCAGTCGGCGACCTGCAGGAGAACGGCAGCTGGCCACCGCACCTCCATCTCCAGATCATCACCGAGGCGCTGAGCGAGGAGGTCGATTACCCCGGGGTCGCGGCACCGTCGAAGCGCGAACGTTTCCTTGAGCTCTGCCCCGACCCGAATCTGATCCTTGGGATCCCGGGTCTGTGACCCGCGTCCGAGTCCGCGTCCGAGTCCGCGCCCGAACTCGTTATGCATGAGCCCGCAACCAATCGTCGCCACGCCCTGATCGCACTCCTCCTTTTGGCGCCGGTCCCCAGCCTCGGTGTGATCATGGCCATGGTGGTGGCCCCGGGCCCGGTTGGGAAGACCATCTTCACGGTCGCGAAGATCTGGCTGCTGGTATTTCCTGCCGCCTGGTACCTGCTGGTGGAAAAGGGCAGACCCAGCTGGTCTCCGCCACGCCGAGGCGGACTCGCAGTCGGCGCAGCCAGCGGTGCTGCGGTGGCGGGAATCATCGTTGTCGGCGCATGGTTGGTCGGCATCCAGCATATGGATCTGGCACCGCTCCGTACCGAGGTGCAGAAGATGGGCCTCGATACGGTCCTCCCCTATCTCGCAGGGGCCGCCGGCTGGACATTTGTCAACTCCCTGATGGAGGAGTATGTCTACCGCTGGTTTATCTTTCGCCAGTGCGAGGCTTTGATGAAGGGTTGGGCGGCGGTGATCGCCTCGGCGGCCATCTTCACCGTCCACCACGTCATTGCGGTGAGCCAATACCTCGATCCCCTGCTCACCGTCCTTGCCTCCGCCGGCGTCTTCGCCGGTAGTGTGGTCTGGTCCTGGCTTTACATGCGCTACCGTTCGATCTGGCCGGGTTGGATCAGCCACGTGCTGGCCGATATGGCGGTCTTCGGAGTCGGGTGGTTTCTCCTTTTTGGGTGATCGGGCCAGGAATCATTGGGTTGCTGATCCGTAATGACAATAGGAGACAACAATGAACGAACTCAACTACCACTGTCCGAAGTGTCAAGGAACCGAGTACGAAGTCGACCAGATGCGCGCGACCGGTGGCATCCTGACCAAGGTTTTCGACGTCCAGAGTAAGCGGTTTACGACCGTTACCTGCGAGCGCTGCCGCTATACCGAAATCTACAAAGCCGACAGCAGCATGCTCGGGAATATCTTCGATTTCTTTACCCAATAAGAAACCGCCCCCCGTTGGGAGGCGGTGAGGAAATCTGTCTGAGACAGGAAAATCAAAGAGCTAGTTCTCCTGAGCCACCGTGAGCTCCCACAATGCCAGTCCGCCCAGGACCAGCATGCTCACCACAATCACCAGCAGCGGCGAGCCTGCGGCACGGGGCAAATCGGAGACCGGCAAGCTGAGATCGAGGGAGGAAAAGGATCCCTTGACCAGATTCCACAACCCCGGCACGAAGGCCAGGCCGACGGCCAGGGCAACGGCAATCGCCGCCCGCTGGACCCAGACAATCGCGCGTGTTGCGCGGTGGTACTGGCGCTCGCGCGAGGCGAGCCGCGCCCTAAGCCAGATCGGCGCAGGATCGGGCAGCGGTGCGTCGATCGCAGCCAGCTCCTCGGCATCGGCGGCAAGAGCGGCCACCACCAGGGTGAGCTCGGCACAGGTCAGACAACCATCGCGGTGAGCTTTGAGCTCGAGACTCCAATCGCCGCTGCGCGCAGCTGTGGTCACCGCTTCTTCATAAGAACAGGATTTGGTGGTCATGATACCTCCAACTCGGGACGCAGTCCCCTCGCCTGAAGCTGTTTTGCAAGGCGCTGCCGGGCACGGAAGAGCATCGAGCGGATGCTCGCGGTGCGGAGTCCCAGGGCTTTGGCGATCTCCCGGTGCGATGCACCCTCGACATAGGCGAGCCACAACATTTGCCGGTCGCGGGGCGCGAGCTCCGCCATTGCTCCACCGACGTCCGAACGCATGTGAATCGCTTGATCGTGACCGGGTGACCCGTCCCGCTCCGGCACCTCGACGGACTCCGGCCTTTTGCGACGAAAGTGATCCCGCAAGAGATTGGTGGCGATCCGGTAGAGGTAGTTCTTGCGATGGTCGTCATCCTCTCCCACGAATCCCGATCGGAGAATCCTCAGGTAGGCCTCCTGAAGGAGATCGTCGGTGAGTGGAAGGTCGCCGCAACTCCGCATCAGATAGGCACGGAGGGGACGCGCGGTGCGATCGTAGAGGTGGCGGAACGCCGCTTCATCCATCGTCACCGCCCGTCCCGCCAGATCCGTCGTCTGCGTCCGGGGCAACGTAAGTGCCATCGGGATCATCGCCAGATGCGTCCACGCCGCCTACGGTATCAGGCGTCGCTCTCGGCCGAGCCGTTGATCAGGCCCCACTGCTTCGAAAAGAAGAAGGCAGCAGCGCTCGAGGCGAGGAAGCCGAGCCCGAGACAGAGACCGAGAACTCCGATGACCATAAAAGCCTCGGCGCCGTCGGCGGGGACCTGGTTGCGCAGGAATATGAAACCGATGCCGAGCAGAGAGATCACTGCCCCGGTCTGCAGGGCGGTCAGGATGCGCCCATAGGGATTCGTGCGCTCCTTGGTTGCGAGGGCGAACATCTTTTCGCCCGCGTCGCTGTGCAGGTACTCGATGGCTTCCGGCGAGTTGCCGAGCTTTTCGAGCAGCTTGTCCTGCAGTGCGTAGTGGAGCTTGACCAGCCGTTGTTTATGGAAGAAGTCGAGCCCGGTCTTGAATGCCCAACCCATGATCGTGAACACGGTCGGCAGCACGATGATCATCATGATAGCTTCTGAATCCATGAGAACCTCCAATTTGTACTCACACCGAATACGCATCAGGGTTGTGATTGGTTAGCAGGCGCCGTGCTACTATTCCGTCATCCAGAAAGAGACCCGGGAGGAACTATGAAGAAAACTGCGTATTACGTCACTGTTGTGCTCACGGCCATCGCCCTGTTGATGCCTGCATCCACGACGTTCGCCGACGAAGAAGAAGGCGACTGGAAAGACATGAAACAGGAATCGAAACGGATGAAGCTGGATGAGACGGCCGAAGAAGCGTTGCAGGCCCTCTTCGCCGAGAACGCCAAGTCCAAGGAGCTCTACGACGGGTCCTACGGCTGGGCGGTCTTCGACAACCTCAAGCTCGCCTTCGGTTTTTCGGGCGGTGGCGGCAACGGCGTCGCGTCGGTCAAGGAAACCAACAAAAAGACTTACATGAAAATGGGCACCGCCGGTGTTGGTTTCGGCCTCGGCGCCAACAAATACCAGGTGATCTTCCTCTTCCAGGACTCCCAGACCTACGACAACTTCGTCAACAAGGGCTGGCAGGCTGACGCCGGCGCCACCGCGTCTGCCGGCGAAAACGCAGCCGAGGTCAAGACCGGCTTCGTCAACGGCATTGCCATCTACCAGATGACCGAAAAGGGCCTGATGGCCAATGCCGACATTGCGGGCACCAAGTACTGGAAGAACGACAAACTCAACTAGCCCGATCAGGAGAACATCGTGAAGAAGATTGTGACTCTGGCCGCTGCCATTGTGTGTATATCTCTCATCCTTCCCACCAACTCGTCGCTTGCCGCGGAGGAGAGCTGGAAGTCCCTCAAGCGCGAGTCGAAGAGAATGAAGATCGACGAAACCGCGCAGGAGACTCTGGACATACTCTTCGCCAAAAGTACGAAGGCCAAAGAGCTTTACGACAACTCCTACGGCTGGGCGGTTTTTGACAACCTCAAGCTCGCCTTTGGATTTTCAGGCGGCGGCGGTAACGGCGTGGCGAAAGCCAGGGAGAGTGGTGAGAAGACCTACATGCAGATGGGCACCGCCGGGATCGGTATCGGCCTCGGGGTCAACAAATATCAGGTGGTCTTTCTATTCCAGGATTCGAGGACCTTCTTCAACTTTGTCAACAAAGGCTGGCAGGCCGATGCCACCGCGAGTGCAGTCGCCGGTGAGTCCGGCGCCGAGGCCAAGACCGACTTCAGCAATGGGATGGCGATCTACCAGATCACCGACACCGGCCTCATGGCCCATGCCGATATTGCGGGCACGAAGTATTGGAAGAACAAAAAGCTGAACAAATAGCCACGAATCGCGTCAACGCCATGCCGATGCAAGTTAAGAGTTAAGGGTTAAGGGTCAAGAGTTGCAATGAACCCGGGGGGCGGGTGGGCTTTACTCTTTCCTCTTTACTCTTAACCGGTTGGGCGGGTGAATCACCAATAGTCCGTCGTAATCGTAACCGTCCCGCAGATCCGGGAGCAGCACGCGAGCCGCTCGTTGTCACCTGCATGTTGGGCGGCCAGGATCTTGCGCTCCTCCTCAGCCATCGGAGAGAGGTTTTCAAGGCCTTCCGTGACCTGCACGCGGCAGAATCCGCAGAGAGCGATGCCGTCGCACGACTGACCGAGCCCGAGCCCGGCCTGCAACACTGCATCCAGAAGGTTGGTTTCGTGGACAACCCTCACCTCGCGGCCCGACGGTTCGAAATGAACCGACGCCACCTCGAGGTTGAACTCCGAAAACTTCACAGCAGCTTTCGCTTCGCTGCAGCGCGCTCGAGCTCTTCCCGGAAATCGGGGTGGGAGATGTCTATCAGGCTCCGCGCACGCTCGCGAAGGCTTCGACCATAGAGGTCGGCGATTCCGTACTCGGTGACCACATAGTGGACATCGGCGCGGGTTGTCACCACCCCCGATCCGGGGATCAGCGTGTCGACGAGCCGGGAGACCGCACCACTCTTGGCGGTCGACGGCAGGGCAATGATCGGCACGCCCCCCTCCGACCGCGCAGCGCCGCGGATGAAGTCGAGCTGGCCGCCGAAGCCCGAGTAGATTCGGGTACCGATCGAGTCGGCGCAGACCTGGCCCGTGAGATCGACCGCGATGGCCGAGTTGATGGCGACCATCTTGTCGTTGCGCGACACGACGTACGGGTCGTTGACGTACTCCGACGGGTGAAACTCCATAAAGGGATTGTTGTCCACAAAGTCGAAGGCGCGGCGGGTGCCGATAACGAAGGAGGCAACGATCTTGCCCCTGTGAAGGGTCTTCTTCTCGTTGGTCACTACCCCGGCTTCGAAAAGATCCACCAAACCGTCCGAAAACATCTCGGTGTGGACCCCGAGGTGTTTCTTGTCTTCCAGAAAATCGAGCACCGCATCCGGGATCTCTCCGATCCCCATCTGGAGGGTCGCGCCATCGGTGATCAACGATGCGATGTTCTCGCCGATCTTGCGTGCCACCTCGGAAACCTCCGGAGACATCGGATGCTCGATGAGCGGATCGTCCACCTCGACCACCTTGCTGAGCTTGGAGACGTGGACGAATGAGTCGCCGAGGGTGCGTGGCATCTGCCGGTTGATCAGCGCGATCACAGTTCGCGCGTTCTCTACAGCCGTCTTGGTCGCGTCAACGCCAACCCCGTAGGAACAGAAGCCGTGCTCATCCGGTGGCGATATGTGGATCAGGGCAACGTCGACCGGCATCTGGCCGCGGGAGATCAGCGCCGGCACGTCGTGCAGGTGGATCGGCACGAAATCGGCGCGGCCTTCGTTGACTGCGGCACGCACGTTGCCGCCGGTGAACAAAGATCGATGGCGGAAATGGCCTTCCATGCCCGGATCCGCGTACGGTGCGTCGGCGAGGGTGAGGATGTGCACAACCTCGACATCCTCGAGCTCCGGTGCACGGGCGACCATCGCGTCGATCAGCCGAGTCGGGGTATTGCAGCCCGGGTGGACCCACACACGGTCGCCCGAGCAGATCGACTGAACCGCTTCATCGGCGGTCGCCACCCGGCTGCTAAAAATGCTGTTCCAGTCCATGGTGCCCCCTCAGATCCCGTCGATCACGTGGTGGGGCACATTGAAGATCTTGGCAATACCCTTGCGCAGGCAGTGGCCATCGTAGGTGTACGTGCCGCGGCGCAGGGCGCTGTTGTCTCGGATCGCCTTGTCAAAGCCCTTGTCGGCGATCTCTCCGAGATACGGGACCATCGAGTTTGTCAGGGATCGGGTCGAGGCGCGAGACGCCGTCGACGGGAGGTTCGGAACGCAGAAATGGATGATGCCATCGACCTCATAGGTCGGATTCGAGAAATCGGTCGGCCTCGAGGTCTCGCAGCAACCGCCCTGATCGATGGAAAGGTCCATGATCACCGACCGCGGTTTCATGAGCTTGAGCATGTCGCGGGTCACGAGCACCGGCGTGCGCTCGCCGTGCACCGCCACAGAGCACACAAGCAAATCCGCAAATGCCAGAGCCTTTTCGATCCTGGCCCGGGTGGCGATCATGGTCGGGATCTCGTCGGCCGTCATTTGCTGGACGCGTCGTAGAGCTTTGATGTCGTTGTCGAGCACCACGACGTGGGCGCCGATGCCGCGCGCGAACTTGGCCGCCTCGCAACCGAGAGTGCCGGCGCCGAGGATCACCATCGACGCGGGCGGAATGCCGGGCGCGCCACCGATCAGCAGGCCCTTGCCTCCGAACTCGTTGAGCACCAGACCGGCGCCGATGGTCACTGCGAGGCGACCGGCGATCTCCGACATGGCCTCGAGCACCGGGGCGTGGCCATCGTCGTCCTCGATGATTTCGTAGCCGATGGTGGTCACCTTCCCATCGAGGAGCTTGGTGAAGTAGTCCTCCGAGGCAACCGCCAGATGCCACGCGGCAATCACCACCTGGCCGGGTTGGTAGTCTTCGCACTCCTCTGGAGTTGGCGGAGAAAGGCGGATCAGCATCTCCGAACGCAGACGTACCTCCTCGTCGGAGTAGACAACTGTTGCACCCGCGTTTCGGTACACCTCATTCGGAAAACCCGCTTCGAGGCCCGCGTCGTCCTCGAGATAAACCCGGTGGCCCTTCTCGGTCAGGGCCCGCACCCCTCCCGGGGTGAGCCCGATGCGGTGCTCGAAGGGTTTGCGATCTTTGACCAGCCCGACGTCCATAGGACCTCCCAGCTCGTTCAGAGCCCATGGATTTCAACATATCTGCCACGGGACGGCAAACCTGCTCCCTTTCCCCGGCTATGATCGTCCTGCGGTGACCAGCAATCGCACCGTTTGGAGGGACTATGCACTCGACCGTCAACCGTTTCCTTGTTGTTACAGCATTGGCTCTGGCCACGGCGACGGTGGCGGTCGCAGCGGACATCGGCCCGACAAACGGATCCCTCGTGGTGGCGGGTGGCGGCGTCAAAGACCCCGCCATCTACGAACGATTCGTGTCTCTGGCTGGTGGGCCCGAGGCGCCGATCGTGGTCATCCCCACCGCCGGTTCCGGGGAATCCTACGGAGACTTCTGGCCCGGGCTGCAGCGTCTCCGCAAAGCGGGCGCGGTCAATCTCAAGGTGCTCCACACCCGTGATCCTCAAGAGGCCAATCGCGAGGACTTCGTTGCCCCCCTTCTGCAGGCACGCGGAGTGTGGTTCTCAGGCGGCCGACAGTGGCGACTCGTCGATGCGTATTTCGGCACCCGAACTCAGACGGAAATCCGAAATGTGCTCGAGCGGGGTGGGGTGGTCGGTGGATCCTCTGCGGGCGCCACCATTCAGGGCAGCTATCTGGTGCGCGGCGATAGCTCCACCAACACCGTCATGATGGGCGATCACACCGAGGGGTTCGGCTTCCTGGCCAACGTGGGCATCGACCAGCACCTCTTACGCCGAAATCGCCACTTCGATCTCGTCGAGGTGCTTGAAGCCCACCCCGAGTTACTTGGCATCGGGCTCGACGAGGACACCGCGATCGTGGTTCGCGGCGATACATTCGAGGTGATGGGCAGCGGCTACGTCGCGATCTACGACTCGACCAATGTCGTGGACAACGGCTGGAAGTTCTATTTCCTCGCGCCGGGTGACCGCTTCGACCTTAGCACCCGCAGGCCGACGCGGGAGACCCACTCGCCCGAACCCTTCGAACACGTGATTGCAGGGCAGCCGGAGCGTGTTGACGATTCAACGAATTGAGGCCAAAAGCGTTTTCACGCGGTCCGCCTCGTTGCCCGGGGCGACCAGGATCAGGCGGAATATCAACGACGGCCCGACTCGGGCCCACTCGGTGGCGATTGACCACCGTAAAGCTGGGTCCATCAGCAGGCCCTCGGGTTCGCCGGCAGCCTCGGGGTTATAGGCGGCCGGGTCGACAACCTCTGCCAGTGCTCGATCTCGACCGAGGGTCAGCCAGACCGCAGTTCGTCCCGCCATCGCTCCCTGTGACTGCGCCAGAGCAAAACGTTCACCAAGTTCCTGCACCTTCGGGCCAACGGGCATCGCCACCGGTTCTTCATCCCACGGCAGGCGGTAGACAAGGTGGTAGACGTCATCCGACGCACGAAGCGCCTCCGCCAACCGCACCACCGTATCTGTGAGGCGGCGACGGAATCCGGGTTCGGCGGGCTGTGGTACATCGAATTCGAGATCGATACGGTGGAGTTCGGCACCCGCAGAGTTGGTCAACTCTTCGATGCAGGTCTTCGTCCGGATTTCGGATCCGCGTCGCCACTTCTTCCAACCCCGGACCGCCACCACGAAGGGAGCGAGTACCCCCAACACCACCGCGCCCATTCCGGTGGCCAGACAGCCTCGCGGACGGGTCGACCGGTCGATCTCGCCGCGATCAGGCATCGGCAGAAATCGGTGCCGACAAAAAGTACTGGCGAAGGGTCATCAGATAGACGATGAACGTCAGCCACACAAAAACGGTGACGAGAGCCATGATCCAACCGTCGAGAATCGGCATAGCGTCCATCATCGCGACCTGGTCCTCCGGCAACTTCATCAGCGTCATGATCTCCATGAGGTCGAACCTGAGGACCACGAGCGTCGACGAAAGGGTGCCTGCGAGAGACAGTGCCATCCCACCCCACCACGCCCAGGGAGCCCGCCTGCACGTGCCAACTGCCAGCGCCACACAGAGAGCAAGGACGAAAGCCCAGAGAACGGCGCCGGCCGCACCGGTCAGCACGATTCCGAAGAAGGGAAAGAAAAAGTTGTAGGCCGGCATCAGAAGTGCCGATACAGCAAGCAGCACCCACACAACCATCAACGTGAGGAGTCTTCTCGGGCAGGCATCGATCCACTGCGGGTCCGGGTAGCGGGCGCGACAGGTCGCGGCGACATGCGGCGATCGATAGAAGAGCACGAAGGCACCGGGCAACACGACATAGAGAAGACCGATAACACCGAAGATCACGAGGACGATGAGCGATGTCATCTCGGGCGGGATCCCGGTAGCGACACCGGTTCCCCGCACCACTGCTGGAATCACCAGCATCCCGATCATCAACGAACAGATGCCTGTCAGAAGCCAGATCCAGGACACCGAAAGCAGCAGCTCGCGCGCCCAGCGGCGCGCACGAATGGAGCCGATTCCGAGCCACGCGAAGGTGACCGCCATGAATCCGTACAACGCCGAAGCCGACCATGCGGAGCGTGCGTCGACGCCGCCACCAGCAACAGTCTCGGATAGAGCCACCGAAAGGAACATCAGCGGGACCAGAAGCGCGCAGAAGGCGCCGATGAGGACACTGACCACACCGAAGATGATCAGACCGGTGGTGCGGTCTTTGAATTCCAGTGTCGCGTCAGTGGATTCGATCATCGCCCAGTGAGCATATCGGTGGCTTGAAAGGACGGTCAAGGAGGGATACAGGGCACACCCCTCCACCCACCCATCCGGGTACAGGGCACAGGGGTGGGCGGGTGGGCCCTGAACCCTGGACCCTGAACCCTGCATCTGGGTGGGCGGGTGGGAGTAGAATACCCGCCATGTCGTCAAGCTTTGATCGCCTCGTTGCCATCATGGATCGCCTGCGCGACCCCGGGGGATGTCCCTGGGACCGCGAGCAGACCCTCCACAGTCTTGCCCCCTACTTCCTCGAGGAGGCCTACGAGGTGGTCGATTCCATTTCCGACGGCGATCCCACGAAGCTCTGCGAGGAGCTCGGGGACCTGCTTCTGCAAATCGTCTTCGTCGCGAAGATTGCCCGCGAGAGGGATTTGTTCGACATCGACGATGTCTGCGAGAGCATCTCCGAAAAGATGATCCGCCGTCATCCCCACGTCTTTGGTGACCGAGAGGTCTCCGGATCGACCGAAGTCCTTCAGAACTGGGAGCAGATCAAACGCGACGAACGAGCAGGCAGCGACTCCTCATCGGTGCTCGACGGTGTTCCAAATTCCCTGCCGGCCCTGCTGAAGGCCTATCGAATGACCGAGAAGGCGGCCGCGGTCGGCTTTGACTGGCGCAAGCCCGCGGATGTCATGGTCAAGATGCACGAGGAGATGGCGGAGCTCGAGGAGGAGCTGGTCAAGGGCGAAGCTTCTGCGAACGAAAGGGTGCGGGCGGAGATGGGTGACGTACTCTTCGTCATGGCCAACCTCGCGCGCCACCTCCAGGTCGAACCGGAAACCGCCCTGCAGGGCACCAACGCCACCTTCATGCGCCGATTCAAGGCGATGGAGGAACTCGCCCAGACGAAGGGCAGGGATTTTCGCGACATGGATCTCGCCGAGCAGGACGGTCTGTGGGAAGAGATAAAAAAAGAGGAGCAAGGTTCAAGGTTCAAGGCTCAAGGTCCACACACGCCCCAATCATGAACCGGCAATATCTCAGCCCGCCGCCTTGGACCTTGAACCCCGGACCTTGGACCGTTAACCGCGGTCGCGATTCGGTGAGTCGTCACGTGACAATGCGGTAAGCGCGACCCAGCCAGCCAGTCCGAAGAGCGCTGCGAAGATAAGACCCCAGAGGTGGGCGGCAACGCCCGTGGCCGCAGCCACCTGCAGCGGTACGCCGAGGGCGGTGAAGGCCGCGGTCCAGCCCGCTTCGAGGGTGCCAAGGTTTCCGACCAGGTTGAAAGGCAGTAGATTCGCCACTGCAGCCGCCGCGGAACCGGCGACCACCGTAGTCGGTGGCCACCGGTGGCCCATCGCGGCCAGCAGGATCCACGCCACCGCCCACTGCAGACCCCACATCACGATCGAGGTCACAACTGCAGCGATCAGCCGGACAGGGCGTCTCATCAACCCATCGAGCTCGAGGCGAACGCGTCGCACACGGCGCGCCCAGCGGCGCCCGCGCACACCTCGTACCGCGAAGCAGCGCAGCGCGAGCTTTTCAGCCACGGCCACGGTGAACGGCAGCAGGAGCGACGGCAGGAACAGGGCGAGCGATACCCCGATCGCCAGTGGTTCTCGAAAGCCCCGAACGGCCAGCACGGCTGCGCCGCTCCAGACACCGAGGCTGGTGAGATCGAGGGCACGGGTGGCGAGCAGCGTCCCGACGCCCGCCGAAAAACTCCGGCCGGTCGTCCGGGCGAGCAGCAAGGGAAGCGCGAGCTCGCCGGTACGGGCCGGAACAAAGAGGGCCGCAGCCTGAGCCGCAGCCGCTACGAGGGTCGCGCGAGGCCAGGTCAAGAGCCCCCTTTCGACCAGCAGGAGCAGCCGAAGCCCACGCGCCGAGAGGAAGGCCACGGACATAGCGGCCGCCATCGCGAGGAGACGACCATCTGTGGACTGAAAAAGCCGCCAGACTTCGGCCGGCTTCGCAGCGGCGACCACAACCGCGAAGAGAACGGCCGCAATCGCGGCGCCGATCAGAGTTCCTGCGAGTCGGCTGGATCGTCCGGAAGGAGAGCTCGCCATTTTTCAGTCAGCGGGGATCCCGGAGGCCCCGCTCGCGTTGCCGCTCCACCAACTCCTCGAGCAGTCGCCGGTTGACCGCGGTGAGATCGGCCATGACTCCGGCCAACCACACCAGGGCGCCAATGACGATGAGGATCACCGCCAGGATCAGTGACTGGACGTGTCCGGCCGGCGATATCCCGGCAAAGTAGAAATAGAGGAACCGCAGCAACAGGGCACATCCAAGAACGACCGGGACCGCACCCAGCATGAGGAAGATGCGCAAAGGGTTGTAGAGAACCACGATGCGGGCCATGCTGGCGAGGGATCGCAGGACATAACCAAAATCGGATTGAAAGAGACGCGACGGACGGCGCTCCCCGGCATTCACCCGCACGGGCACCGAAACGACCTTGAGGCCGGCCTCTCCGGCCTGGAGAATCGTCTCCAGGGTATAGGTAAAGCGGGTGAAAACGTGAAGCCGCGAGGCTGCCGAGCGAGAAATAGCGCGGAATCCGGAGGTGGCGTCCCGCACCGAGGTTCCCGACAGCCGCCGTACAACCCACGAACCGAGTTTTTGCAGGAGTCGCTTCATCGATGAAAAGTGACGCAACGAGGCCACCTGACGGTCGCCAATCACCATCTGCGCCGATCCATCGAGGATCGGTTGTACGAGGTCCGGGATGTCGCGGGCGTCGTACTGGTTGTCGGCATCGGTGTTGACGATGACGTCCGCGCCACGCTCGACGGCATTTCGCAGACCGGTGGAAAAGGCGACCGCGAGCCCCCGGTGGACCGGCATCCGAACCACTTCTGCGCCGGCCTCGCGCGCCACCTCCGCGGTTCGATCGGTCGATCCGTCGTCGATTACCAGGACCTCGATCTCATCAACGCCGTCGATCGTGGACGGTAACGCTGCGAGGGTTTCGGGGAGGTGATCCTCCTCGTTCCAAGCCGGAATCTGAATAATGAGTTTCATCGTCGACTTCCGACGATAAAGCTAGCATATTGCGCCTACCCTGCGCCCTCGCCAGTACCCGATTACGGACGTTCACCACCAAGACACCAAGGGCACCAAGCCCGCCCACCCACCCGAACTGCCCACAGATCACACAGATGAACACAGATCCGAATGCCCGGGAAAACCGCAGATCACGCAGATGAGCGCAGATATCCATTCCGATCTGGACCGCGTCCGCTTTTCATCCACGAGCTCATGCCGTCAAACCGCCATTTCTAACGCAAAGGCGCAAAGACGCAAAGACGCAGAGGGCACCTCGCTCGATTGCTCCGTGTGGCGAGGTCCCCGCCGTCGAACGGCCGGGAATCGCTGGGTCGGGAATCCGCTCCGAA
>Ga0316193_10002503_pt1 | contig 12976 bp, 13 predicted proteins | sample MerIslsedime2_MG_FD_207735 | JGI IMG/M metagenome (GOLD analysis project Ga0316193, IMG submission 207735) | Coastal sediment microbial communities from Maine, United States - Merrow Island sediment 2 | ecosystem: Environmental > Aquatic > Marine > Coastal > Sediment | place: USA: Maine...
TCAACTCAGATGCTGCTGAAACAGGGTCAATTTGCCTGTTTGCCAGCTGCAGCATGACATCTGTCACCTGCGAATTATCAGCACTTGCCTCGCCGCCCGCGAGAGCAAGTGCCCGAAATGGTATACCAGCCGCGGAATCCAGCAGATCAGCGGTGTTGGGAACTCCAGGCAATTGACTATTTAGCCAATCCAGTGCCTGCTGCTTTTCAGGCAGACGAAAATCAATGCGATTACAGCGGCTGCGCAATGTCGGCAATAACCTGCCTGGATCATGGCTGATTAGCAGGAAGAAACTGTCTGAGGGAGGCTCTTCGAGAGATTTAAGCAGGCTGTTCGCTGCATTGATATTCAGGTCTTCTGCAGCATTGAGGATGATAATTCGGCAGTTCGAAAGATGTGGGCGTGTATTAATATCCGGCACGACATCTCTAACCTGGTCAATCGCAATGACGGCTGACGGTTTCTTGCGCTTATTTCGCTTGCTCTCATCTTCAAGGTAACGCGGTGCGTATGTGGCGAACAAATCCGCAAAATCTACGGTACGTTTTTCACTTTGCAATACATGCAGATCAGGGTGGCTGCCGCTTTCAAACAACCGGCATGACTGGCATTGCCCACAGGCTTTCTGATCATTCTCCTGGCATAGCAGCGTTTTTGCCAGATGTTCGGCAAATACTGTTTTACCCAGACCCGAATGCCCTGCGAGAAGATAAGCATGGGCCTGTCGACCCTGTGAGATGAAAAAGGCATCAAATGCAGCCTGCGTCCAGGGCAATAAATCTCTTTCAGTCACTCGACTCATCCTGCTAGTACATCAGTGAAGACATGATCAATCTGCAGCAGCACGTTCTCCAGCGGCTGTGATGAGTCGATAATTTTGACCCTCTCGGGCTCGCGTGCGGCAATATCCAGGTAAGTTGACCGCATCCTTTGCATAAAAGCGATATTTTCTGATTCAAATCGATCAGGGGTGCTGCGTTGACCCGCCCGCTGAAGTCCCACTTCTACAGGCAAATCCAGTAATAATGTCAGATCCGGCTGCAAACCTTGCTGTACCCATTGCTCCAGTTCAGCTATTCGTTCCTGACTAATGCCCCTGCCTCCGCCCTGGTAGGCATAGGTGGCATCGGTGAAACGATCACATAACACCCACGTGTCAGCAGCCAGGGCGGGACGAATCAATTCATTCAAGTGCTGCGATCGTGCTGCAAACATCAGCATCAGCTCTGTTTCATCAAGAATATCTATGTTGCCGCGATCAAGCAGGATCTCGCGTATTTTCTCACCGGTCCTGGTACCGCCAGGTTCCCTGGTGACACAGAGATCAACCCCGCTCTGCCTGATAAGTTTCTCCAGATGCTTGAGGCAGGTGGTTTTTCCTGCACCTTCGCCACCTTCGAGTGTGATAAATTTTCCAGGCATTATTTTATTCGTTCAGGTTTTCTTGTTTGTCGGCTGAGTTGTTATACGATGAGAAATTCTTACGTCGCCCTTTCAGCTGATATTTAATCACAGCTTCATTATGTTCAGTAAGCGTTGATGAGAATTTATGCTCACCATTGCCCTTAGCAACAAAGTAAAGAGCTTTTGTTTCAGCAGGGTGCAAAGCTGAATGAATTGCCTCCCCACCTGGCATGGCAATTGGTGTAGGGGGTAAACCTGATCGCGTATAGGTATTGTATGGCGTATCCGTCAGTAAATCCTTTTTGCGGATATTCCCTTTGTAAGCATCACCCATGCCATAGATTACGGTTGGATCTGTCTGCAAGCGCATGCCTTTTCGCAGGCGATTGATAAAAACACCGGCGATTAGCGGCCGTTCTTCCGTGGCACCCGTTTCTTTTTCAATAATTGAAGCAAGTATCAGCGCCTGCTCTTTGCTCTCTAACGGCAGCCCTTCCTCACGACGTTCCCATTCCTGGCTTAGGAAATCCGCCATTTTTCCATAAGACTGCCGCAATATATCAATATCGCTCATGCTCGCAGTATAGTGGTAGGTGTCTGGGTAGAAACGGCCTTCGGGATGCACCCCTTCAGCTCCAATCTCTTTCATGATTGCCTGATCATCAAGCTTTGCAATCAACTGGCGCAGGTTTTTCTGTTTTGACAGGGCCTCTCGTAGCTGTTTGAAATTCCAGCCTTCAATAAAGGTTACCGGATAATCTATGACTTTGCCGCTGGTTACCCGTTGCAGCAAATCACTCATTGTTGCTCCGGCAGGTATCTGGTATTCACCTGCTTTTAAGGATGAAGCCAGGTCCCGGTAACGTGCCCAGAACAAAAACGACCATTTTTCTTCCAGTATGCCCTGATTGACAAGATGCTCAGCGAAACCGCGCATTGATGTACCTTTGTCGACTTTGATTATGCGCGCTTCATCACTGACAACACGCGTTTCTGCATCCTGCAGCCAGTGACTCGCGAACAGGCCTGCCAGCGCAGACAGAATGATGATAATTAAGATCACTCTGCTGAACATATCTCTGCCTCAAGTTGCGCCTGCAAGAGGCGTGTATTTGTGCCAGTATCGAATGTCCTGCCAGCATATTTGACAACCGGCCAGATGCCAATCAGGCTGTTGCAGACGAACAGACCATCACTCTTTTGCAGATCATCAAGACCAAGCTGACACTGCTGCACATCTATTCCTTGTGCTGCTGCCACTGACATGATTCTTTCACGGCATATCCCTTTAATACCTGCCTGGCCAAGCAACGGTGTCAGTAATCTGTCTTGCTGCCAGATAAAGAGATTGCTCATGCTGCCTTCAACGACTTTATCCTCAATATCCAGCATGATGCACTCATCCCAGCCTTCAGCCTGGCACTGCATTCGTGCAAGCACCTGCTCCAGTCGGTTGAGATGCTTGATACCTGACAATTGCTGGCTGCCGGTAATTCGTTGTTCACTTATACCGAGCATAATACCCTGCCCTGATTTTGACTGATGCCGGGTACCAGAACTCAGCTGCAACACCCGGTTTGGCATGATATCTGCCGGTGCAGCATAACCGCTGCTGGAAGTACCCCTGGTGACAATTATTTTTAACGTGCCTGTGAGACAGTCTGCTGATAATTCACAGGCTTCCGCTCGTAACACTTTATCATCCGGTAGATGGGTAAAGCGCAAGCGTCGACAGCCTTCGAGCAAACGCTCCATATGCTGTTGCCACCAGACCGGTCTTCCCTGGTGAACTCGTATAGTCTCGAATACTCCGTCACCGAATTGCAGGCCGCGATCATTGATATGGATCGAAGATGATTGCTCACCATTTACCAGGATTTTATTCTGATGAGTTTTCATTTTCTGGTCTGATTCAAAGAAAAGATTTTCTGCATCCCCATCGCCTTGGAGCGGGTCTCATGCAGTTCCCGTAGCGGGTCTGAATCAGCAACAATGCCTGCACCGGCGCGAAAGGTGTAGTGATTATCCTTGTGGGTAATCGTTCTGATGAGAATATTCAGATCCATGTCACCATTGTGACACAGATATCCGACTGAACCGGTGTAGGCATCTCGCGCCTCTGTCTCAAGTTCTGCAATAATTTCCATGCAGCGCACTTTTGGGCATCCTGTGATGGTCCCCCCTGGGAATACAGCGCGAATAATATCACCCGGCGACACAGCTGCTTTCAATTTACCGCTGACATCAGAGACTATGTGGTGTACATGGGCATAGGTTTCCAGCACCATCAGGTCATCGACCCGGATTGTACCAGGCTGGCAAATGCGACCAAGGTCGTTCCGTTCAAGGTCAACCAGCATAATATGTTCGGCACGTTCTTTCGGATGCAGCAGCAGTTCGGCAGAGAGCTCATCGTCTGTAGCCTGGTCTTCACTGCGCGGATAGGTGCCTGCTATCGGGCGCGTGCGGACAACTCCCGAGCGCTGTTGCAGGAGTCGTTCGGGTGAGGATGACAGCAGCGTTGTTTTATCATCAAGCCTTGCCCAGGCGGCGAATGGTGCCGGGTTGCAGTTACGAAGTCTGCGCCAGGCATCTGTTGCCGGTTGGCCATCTTTGCAGTCAACCTGCCATCGACGCGAGAGATTGACCTGGAATACATCTCCGTCGCGGATGTATTCCTTAACCTTCCTGACACAGGAGAGGTAACGATCACTCTGCTCCTCCTCTATGCTGCAGATAGACGATTTTTCATCTGCTAGCGCGCAGATTTGATTGCCTGATAATGTGAGAGCATCATTGACGACTTTATCAAGAAGCTCTGTAGCATTTTCTCCCGAGGCAAAGGCGTAGTCCTCTCCGGTTTTCCTGTCGCGCACAATCCCTGCAGGGATCTCAGTCATCATTGCTCGTGGTAATTCTGGACGATGCAGAGATGGCCGCAGCACAGGTTCTATCTCAGATGACAGTTCATAGCCAAGGTAGAGGAACCAGCCACCACAGAAAGGCAGTCCATCAACCGAAGACGTCGATGATTTATTTTCATTCTGTTTGTAGATTTCATCAAGATGATGTAGGAACTGCGCGCTCTCCTGCGGTTCTTCGTCAAGCAGCACTCTGCCGTCAGCGAGACAAACGAGTTGTGACCCGGGAAAGGCAAACAGAATATCGTAGCGTCCAAGGTCGCTGGCCTCGCCGCTGTTCTCCAGCAGGTATGGATATCGTTGAGGGTAGTGTTCTGCGAGATCAAACAGATCAGGGCAGTCGCTTAGTTGTCTTACCAGGCAAGGTGATGCCAAGAGATCAATGGCTCAGGACATGCGCTTCATGATCAGGGTGCCGTTGGTACCGCCAAATCCAAAAGAGTTGGTCATCGCGACATCAATCTTCATATCTCTTGCAGCACCTGGCACATAATCCAGGTCACATTCAGGATCAGGATCATCAAGGTTAATCGTCGGTGGAGCAACCTGGTGTTTTATCGCCAGTGTGGTATACACAGCCTCAATTGCTCCCGCTGCACCCAGCAAGTGACCGGTCATGGATTTAGTTGAGCTGACTGCGACTGTATCGGCATGTTCACCCATAGCCAGCTTCACCGCTCTGGTTTCTGCAACATCACCCAGCGGGGTAGAAGTGCCATGTGCATTGATGTAGTTAACTTGCTCAGGATTGACGCCGGCATTGCGCATGGCGTTTGCCATACAGCGCGCCGCACCAGCGCCATCAGGCACCGGGCTGGTCATGTGATAGGCATCGCCACTAAGCCCGAAACCGGCCAGTTCCGCATAGATTTGTGCACCGCGTTTTCGTGCGTGTTGATACTCTTCAAGGACCATAACAGCAGCCCCCTCACCCATGACAAAGCCATCACGACCCATGTCCCATGGACGTGAAGCCCCCTGGGGATCATCATTGCGTGTGCTGAGTGTTTTTGCATTTCCAAAACCTGCCATAGCAGTCCGGGTAATTGAACTTTCAGCACCACCGGCAAACATGACATCGGCATCGCCATATTCAATCAGCCTGGCGGCATCCCCAATGGAATGGGTGCCGGTCGCACAGGCGGTGACTATAGCAAGATTTGGCCCCCTGGCCCCCAGGCTGATGGAGAGGTTGCCGGATATCATATTGATAATACTGCTGGGAATGTAGAACGGTGATATGCGCCGCGGGCCACGTTCAAAGAATGTTTTTGTCTGAATTTCTATGGTAGTCAATCCACCAATACCTGCACCGATATGAACACCTACCCGGTCAGCATTTTCTTCTGTAATTTCCAGACCCGAATCAGCCTTTGCATCCAGACCGGCAGCCATGCCCAGTTGAATAAAACGGTCCATTTTCCGACAGTCTTTTTTGTCCATCCAGTTTTCAGGGTCAAAATCCAGAATCTGTCCTGCAATAGATGCAGGCATTGACGTTGTATCAAAGCCTTCAATAGTGCTGATTCCACTTTGCCCGCTAATAATATTCTGCCAGTTGCTTTCCAGTCCCAGGCCAACAGGGGAATGGATACCAATACCAGTTATGACAACACGACGCTTACTCACTTGATTTCTCTCGGAATTTTATGAATTTATTCGAATATTCTATAGTCAGAAAAAAAGCCGCCGTCCATTATGGAGCAGCGGCTTTTCTCTAATCTTAAATACTAGCTTGTCGCAGCATTAATGTGATCGACAGCCTGCTGTACAGTAGTGATCTTCTCTGCTTCATCATCTGGAATCTCGAGGTCAAATTCTTCTTCGAGAGCCATAACCAGTTCCACCGTGTCGAGTGAATCTGCGCCCAGATCATCGACAAAGGAAGATGTATTGGAAATTTGATCTTCGCTGGTGCTCAGTTGCTCTGCAACAATTTTCTTGACGCGTTCTTCAACACTACTCATTTTATTTTTTTCCTCTGTAATAAAACTTTAATAAGACAAAAATGCTCAGTATCGCATAGATACCATATTTGTAATTGGCAGTCCAACCGGGACTGCCCGTTGGGTAGTAATTCTACCCCATATACATACCGCCGTTTACATGTATTTCTGTGCCAGTGATATATGAAGCGTCATCAGAAGCCAGGAATAACACTGCTGCTGCAATATCTTCAGCAGTTCCGAGGCGGGAAAGCGGTATGTCCTTGATTAGTTTTTCACGCTGTTCATCAGGCAGTGCACGGGTCATGTCTGTGTCGATGAAACCCGGCGCTACGGTATTCACAGTAATATTTCGTGATGCCACCTCGCGGGCCATTGCCCTGCTGAACCCTGCGACGCCGGCCTTTGCCGCCGAGTAATTGGCCTGTCCGGGGTTGCCTGTGGCGCCGACGACAGAGGTTACACTGATAATCCTGCCTTCTTTGGCTTTCATCATACCGCGTAATACTGCCTTGCTCATGCGATAGACTGATGACAGATTGGTATCCATGATGTCCTGCCATTCATCTTCTTTCATGCGCATCAGCAGATTGTCGCGAGTAATACCTGCATTATTGACCAGAATGGTTGGCGCACCTTTGAGCTCAGCACAGGTCTTTATCACTTCATCGATTGACTCCTGCGAGGCCACATTCAAGACAATACCGGCTCCTTCATAACCCGCTGACTTGAGCCGCGCATCAATCGCAGATGCGCCTTTTTCACTGGTTGCTGTGCCAATAACATAGGCTCCGTTGGCCGCCAGGGCGTCTGCGATTGCTGCACCGATTCCCCGTGATGCACCGGTTACCAGGGCAATCTTGCCTTCAAGTTTCATTATTCAGCCTCCAGTGTGTTAACAATAGAATCTCTTGTAATCAATGGGATACAGCTCATATCTCGATTAATTCGCTTGCTTAGACCGCAAAGCACCTTACCCGGACCACACTCAATGAGTTGCGAAACACCCTTCTCATTCATGCTGTTGATCGTTTCTACCCAGCGCACAGGTTCAGATATCTGTCGTGCCAGCAGCTGACGCAGTTCGTCGTCATCAGACGCCGTCTGCACATTCACATTATGAATAACGGGGATCTGAGCTTGAGAGATGGACACTTGATTCAGCCTTTCAGCCATACGATCGGATGCTGGTTGCATCAGGGCGCAATGTGAAGGGACACTAACGGGCAGCAGCAGTGCACGCTTTGCGCCTGCAGCTTTGGCATTCTCAACCAGTCGGCCAACAGCTGCGGCACTGCCGGCGACTACCACCTGTCCGGGGGCATTGTAATTAACGGCCTGCAGAACTTCACCGGCAGCGTTTTGCTGGCACAGTGTAGTAACCTCGTCATCATCCAGACCGAGAATGGCTGCCATTGCACCCTCACCCTCCGGTACCGCCTGCTGCATGAAACGGGCGCGATCTGAAACCAGGGAAACCGCATCAGAAAAATTTAACACACCGGCACACACCAGCGCCGTATATTCACCAAGACTATGGCCTGCCATTAAAGCTGGCGCCGTTCCTCCTGCTTCCAGCCATGCACGCCAGGTGGCGACACCCGCGGTCAACATTGCAGGCTGTGTGTATTCAGTCGAGTTTAGTTTTTCAACAGGGCCGTCATTGACCAGTTCCCATAAATCATAACCAAGAACTGATGAGGCCTCGCTGAATGTGTCCTGAATTAATGTGTCGGATTCAGCCAGCGCATTCATCATGCCGATCGATTGTGAGCCCTGGCCAGGAAATATAAATGCTGTACTCATATACTATGAACCTTTCTTTTTTTCTTTGATCTTTTATTTCTATTAGATATTTCAGTGTCACATCTTGAGCAGAACTGAACCCCAGGTAAAACCGCCACCAAACGCCTCAAGCATGACGGTCTCGCCCTTTTTAATACGACCATCGCGTACGGCTTCGTCAAGAGCAAGGGGCACCGATGCCGCAGAGGTATTACCATGACGGTCTACTGTGACGACAACATTGTCCAGAGACATACCGAGTTTTTTAGCCGTAGCATTTATGATTCGAATATTTGCCTGGTGTGGCACCAGCCAGTCAATGTCAGACTTTTTCATTTTATTGTGATCAAGTGTTTCATCAACTATCCGGCCTAAGGTGTTGACGGCCATGCGGAACACTTCATTGCCTTTCATTTCGATGTAAGCATTGCCTTCAATAACATCCTGGTAATTTCTGGAAACACCTGTTGGCACCTGCAGCAAATTCTTGAATTGCCCATCTGAGTGGATATGCGCTGAAATTATGCCGGGTTCATCTGATGCTTCAATGATTACGGCACCTGCTCCATCCCCAAACAGGATGCTGGTGCCTCTATCTGTCCAGTCGATAATGCGCGAAATGGTTTCCGAACCGACAACCAGTGCACGTTTCGAACTTCCACTTTTGATAAATTTATCGGCAACAGCAAGGGCATAAACAAATCCTGTACAAACCGCCTGAATGTCAAATGCCGGGCAGCCGTGGATGCCCAGTCTTTCCTGCAGCAAACAGGCAGTTGAGGGAAATATCAGGTCAGGTGTAGTAGTAGCGACAATAATCAGATCAATATCAGAATGAATGATGCCGGCACTCTCCATCGCCTGACGAGATGCTTCAAATGCCATATCGCAGGTGGTTTCACCTTCAGCTGCAATATGACGCTCTTTGATCCCCGTGCGCGCGACTATCCATTCGTCACTGGTGTCGACCATATTCTCGAGATCGGCATTGGTCAGGATTTTTTCTGGCAAATAGCCACCTGTACCTATAATTCTGGAATAAATCATACCTGCTTCACTCATTTATATAAATGCTCGCTATATTGATGTTACTGTGACTGATTTTTGAAATCAGTTGAAGCCAGTACCTTTGTTATTTTATCGGTAATCCGGTGCTCTGCCTCACGGTAACCTTCACTTATGGCCTGGCTGTAGGCGTAGACATCAGCGCTGCCATGGCTTTTAATTACTATTCCACCGAGCCCCAGTAATGTCGCACCATTATAGCGACGATTATCAAGACGCCGGCGCAGGGCCTTAATAACAGGCATTGCTAATAAACCAGCCAGTTTAGTCAGGAAATTTCTGTTGAATTCTTGCTTCATCATAGAAGCGATCATTTGCGCCAGGCCTTCAATGGTCTTGAGTGCTACGTTACCAACAAAACCATCACAGACAACAACATCAAGGTCTCTTGTAAAAATATCATCACCTTCAATGAAACCAACGTAGTTTATCGGGCTGCTTTTCAGTAATTCAGCGGCAGCTTTAACAGTTTCATTGCCTTTGAGATCTTCGTGGCCGATATTTAATAAGCCAATTTTAGGAGCAGCAATGCCCTCAACTGACTGGACGAGGATAGAGCCCATAATACCGAACTGCTGCAGCACTTCTGCCGGGCTGTCTACATTGGCACCGAGATCGAGCAAATGGACATGACCATGCATGGTCGGTATGGCCGTAATAATGGCGGGTCGACTGATACCTGGAAGGGTTTTCAGGACAAATCGAGCGGTTGCCATCAGGGCACCGGTATTACCCGCACTAATGCAAGCATCAGCCCGGCCTTCCTTAACCAGGTTGATAGCAACGCGCATGGAAGAGTCTTTCTTGCCACGCATTGCACTCGCCGGTGATTCATCCATGCCAACTATTTGTGTAGCATTGTGGATGCTGACCCGGTCAGTATTACGGCTATTGTTTACAGCCAGTTCGTCTGCCAGTGCCTGCTGCTGACCTACCAGAATAATTGACAGGTCTGAATGAGTATCTAATGCAGATAATGCAGCCGGTACTGTGACGGATACGCCGTGATCACCACCATGGGCATCAATCGCTATCGTTATAGTCACGTTCTTGCTCGACTGCTCTGCTTAAAAGCCGAGGCAACTAATCTGCGTCAGTGCTGACGAGCTTGCGTCCTTTATAGAAACCATCCGCAGTGATGTGATGGCGACGATGAGTTTCACCAGTTACCGGATCAGTTGTCAGTGCCGGATTGCTCAGGCTGTCATGCGCCCGACGCATGCCACGCTTTGAAGGAGTTTTGCGATTTTTTTGTACTGCCATTGGATTAACCCTGTCTGTGCTTGGAATTGCCATCAGCTGCGCACTTATAAATCCGGCAGAATGATGGACAAATCTATTAATAAAATTAAACCGCGCAATGATACGGATTCCACTGCTTAGTGTCAAAGCAAATATGCTTATTCCCTGCCATATCGATGCAGGCAGAAATATCTGAAAATCAGTCACTTATCAGGTTTACATTGGTGTATCTGAGTCGCTTTGGCGATAATGGACTGATGGCCACACACCATATATTTCTCAACATTGTCATTATCCTGTTGACTGCGCGCTTATTCGGTGAGCTTGCCAGCCGCATCAAGGTACCTCCAGTCGTCGGAGAGCTGATCGCCGGTATTGTCCTGGGGCCCAGCCTGCTTGGCCTGATTGAGCCTACTGAGGTACTGCACCTGCTGGCCGAGATTGGCATCATCATGCTGCTGTTCGAGGTGGGACTGGACACAGATGTCAGCAAACTGGTGAAAGCCGGCAACAAGGCCGTATTTGTTGCTTTCAGTGGTTTCATACTGCCATTCCTGCTCGGTTACCTGGTCAGTCATTATCTCTTTCAACAATCTGCCCTGGTTTCGATGTTTATTGGAGGCACTCTGACTGCCACCAGTATTGGCATCACCCTTCGGGTGCTTGGCGACTTGAGAAGGAAGTCCAGCCCTGAGGCCCAGATCGTTCTCGGTGCGGCAGTCATTGATGATGTACTGGGTGTCGTCCTGCTGTCGTTGCTCTATGAATTTTCTACAGGAGGGGGAGTCAACCTGGTAAATGCCAGTAAAGTCTTACTATTTATCGGCATCTTCTTCATGCTTGCACCTGTTCTTGCGAAATCTATCTCGCTGCTGATCAAGCGCTTTGAAAGTGTCAGCGAGATACCCGGCATGATCCCAGTGACAATAGTTTCGCTGGTACTGTTCTTTGCCTGGCTGGCGCATGCAATTGGTGCACCTGAACTGATGGGCGGCTTTGCTGCCGGCCTTGCACTTTCCCGGCGGTTTTTCCTGCCGCTTGGTATAGCTATCAGCAATGACCCGATATTTGCCAGGCGCATTGAAATTCATATGAAGCCCATTATTCAATTATTGACACCCATTTTCTTTGTCATGGTTGGGCTGTCTCTGGATCTTTCTGCCATAGACTGGTCTGTCAGCTTTATCTGGTTTTTCTTTTTCTCTTTATTGTTGATCGCCATAATAAGTAAAATGAGTGGCGCCCTACTGCTGCCATTACCTTTAAACGAGCGAATTGCTATCGGCCTGGCTATGATTCCAAGGGGTGAAGTTGGACTGATTTTTGCCGAGCTAGGCAGGTCGGCCGGGATTTTCAACAACAACATTTACGCTGGCATAGTGTTGGTGATAGCGACAACCACAATATTGCCGCCAATATTACTTAAATTGCATTACAGGCAATTTGATAACCGGATAAAAACTGCTTCATTGACAAGCAAGGAGTAGTCTTGAATGATCGAATATCGCCCATCAGGTAAACCTGAAGAAGGATAAAACCAGATATGACTAGCCACCCTGAATTGATCCTGGGTTCTACGTCAGTTTATCGACGTGAACTACTGCAACGGCTGAAAATCCCTTTCCGTGTTGAAGCACCCGATATTGATGAAACGCCGCTGGAAAATGAAACACCGCAACAACTGGTCGAACGCCTGGCTGTTGAGAAAGCCCGTTCAGTAGCCGACAAAAACCCGGGTAGCCTGGTGATTGGTTCTGATCAGGTAGCCGTACATGGCGGCAAGATAGTTGGTAAACCTCATACACATGACAGAGCCATGCAGCAGTTGAGAGAAGCCAATGGTCAAGAGATCATGCTTTACACCGGCTTGTCACTGGTAAATGCTGACACCGGCGAGGCACAGACAGAAGTCATTCCATTCCAGGTGGTATTCAGGAACCTCTCCGAGCAGCAGCTTGAGTCTTACTTGCATAAAGAGCAGCCCTATCATTGTGCCGGCAGTGTCAAATCAGAAGGGCTTGGTATCGCCCTGCTGGAGCGCTTTGAAGGTGAAGATCCCAATACCCTTATCGGGCTGCCGCTGATTCGGCTGATTCGAATGCTGGAATACTTTGGCGTGAATGTCATTTGATGGTCAATGACAAGCATACCGTGTTACGTATCTGATTTTTTCCGGGTCAGAATACGGCGAAATAAAAGCCATAAATCGCCGAAAAGAAAACTGCCGGGAGCAGTCCGACCTTAAATAATTTTCCGGGGATATATGAGCCCATTTTGTTTATGGCGATCAGCCATAGCGGCAGCAGGTATAGAAGATATTTCGTTTTCAACATAAACCAGTTAAACCCTAAAAACCAGTCGATATAAATGGCAACCGTCAGGATAAACATACCCAGCAACAACAGCGCTTCGCGCGTAATAACAAGAGCAATAAAGCCTCCTGCTCCGGCAATTACCGGAACCAGTCCAGCGATGAGTATGCACCACAGCAACCAGACCGGCATATATTTTCCAGTATAAATATCCCCCCCTTCACGATGATTCCACTGACCATGCCGATGAGCGCGGGTATAAAAACTGAAATCTGTCCACAACTGGCCGTAGTGAGAGGTT
>Ga0316193_10002504_pt1 | contig 12971 bp, 13 predicted proteins | sample MerIslsedime2_MG_FD_207735 | JGI IMG/M metagenome (GOLD analysis project Ga0316193, IMG submission 207735) | Coastal sediment microbial communities from Maine, United States - Merrow Island sediment 2 | ecosystem: Environmental > Aquatic > Marine > Coastal > Sediment | place: USA: Maine...
AGCAACAGAACTGGCGGGACTATCTCAACCGCCTGAAGGAAGCAGGTGCACCACATTCCGAATTAGGCAATGGGTAAACCATGAGCGACAAAACCACTCACTTCGGCTACCAGCAGGTTGACTGGGAGGATAAGCAACGCAGGGTTGCAGGTGTGTTCGATTCCGTTGCCAGCAACTATGACATCATGAACGACGCCATGTCGTTCGGTATCCACCGTCTGTGGAAACGCTTCGCCGTCGAACAAGCCGGCGCACGACCCGGGCAGAGGATACTCGACCTTGCTGGTGGAACGGCTGATCTGGCTGCTCGCTTGTCACGCCTGGTCGGCGCGGAAGGCGAAGTGATAATCGGTGATATCAATGCATCGATGTTAGGCGTCGGGCGCGAACGCCTTCTGGATAAAGGGATTACCGGAAACGTACGTTTTGTTCAGGCCAATGCCGAGACTCTGCCATTTCCTGACGGCAGTTTCGACTGCATCACCATTGCCTTCGGTTTGCGTAATGTGACCGATAAGGCAAAGGCGCTGGAATCCATGTACCGGGTTCTGAAACCGGGCGGCCGTGTGCTGGTACTGGAATTTTCCAAACCGGTGATCCCCGGCCTCAGACAATTCTACGATTTCTATTCCTTCAGTGTATTGCCTGTGATGGGCCGCCTGATCGCCAAAGATGAAAAAAGCTACCGCTATCTGGCAGAGTCCATCCGCATGCACCCTGACCAGGAAAGCCTCCGAGTCATGATGGAACAGGCGGGCTTTGAAGACTGCGACTACTTCAATTTGTCTGGCGGAATCGTCGCCCTGCACCGGGGCTTCCGCTTTTGAGATTGACAACACATTGACAGTACCGGCTCAGGAAATGAAATGACCCCCGCTACAACACTGGCCGCGGCACTGGAAACGGCTCTTAATCTATACCTCAAGCAGGATCCGCAAGCACTGCGGCAGTGTACTGCACTGGAAGGCAAAATTATCGGCCTCGACATAACAGGCCTGGAGCTTTGTTTGTATTTTTTACCGGGCAGTGATGGCATCCAGGTATCCAGCCGTTACGAGGCTGATGTTGACACGCTGCTGACCGGCTCGCCGTTCGGTTTTGCGCGGCTGGCACTGGAGTCCAGGGAAGACGCCCTCTTTAAAGGATCTGTCGAAATAAAGGGTGACACGGAAACCGGTCAACAGTTCCAGGATCTTCTCGCCAACACAGACTGGGACTGGGAAGAACAGCTGTCACACATCACCGGCGACATCATTGCACGGCAAATCGGCAATGTGGCCCGCCTGTCAGGAAAATTTATCAGTGACGCCCGCAACACGCTGGAGCAGGATGTCTCGGAGTATCTCCAGGAAGAAGCACGCTTGTTGCCCACCCATACCGAAGTCAATGACTTCCTGGAAGACGTGGATCAGCTCCGCTCGGACGTCGACCGCCTGAATGCGCGGATTGAGCGCCTGCTGCAGACTATGGATAGCGAGCCATGATTCGGCCCGCACAACTGTTGCGGCTACTGCATATCAACTGGGTACTGGTCCGAAATGGGCTGGACGAAGTGATTCTGGCGACCCACCTGTTTCGTCCAGTCAGGTTCCTGGGCTATCTCGCGCCCTGGCACTGGTTTGTCCGCAAAACACCGCGCGCGGTGCGTGTCCGCAAAACACTGGAGGACCTAGGCCCCATATTCGTCAAGTTCGGCCAGATCTTATCCACCCGTCAGGACCTGTTAGCCGAGGACATCGCTGAAGAACTCGCCAGGCTTCAGGATCGTGTTGCGCCGTTCCCGGGGGAACGAGCACGCAACATTGTTGAACGTGCCTTTCACCAATCGATCGAACAAATCTTCCATAGTTTTGATGAACATCCACTGGCCTCGGCTTCCAGTGGCGAAGACGTGGTAGTGAAAGTGCTTCGACCGGGCGTTGAAAAGCGTATCGGTCGCGATGTAAACCTGTTGCGTTATATCGCAGGGCTGGCCGAGAGATACTGGAGCGAAGGGCGGCGACTGCGACCGCTGGAAATTGTCGCCGAATTTCAGAAAACGCTGTACGACGAGCTGGATCTGTTGCGCGAAGCGGCCAACGCCTCACAGCTGCGCAGGAATTTCAGTAACACCAATCTGTTGTATGTACCGGAAGTGTACTGGCCGTACTGCCGCCCTAATGTAATGACCATGGAGCGTATCTACGGCATGCAGGTCAATGACCTGACCGCTCTGCAGCAGGCCGGTGTGGATTTGAAATCCCTGTCGGAACGCGGTGTGGAAATCTTTTTCACCCAGGTTTTTCGGCATAATTTTTTTCATGCGGATATGCACCCGGGTAATATTTTTGTCTCACCCGAAGGCCAGTACATGGCGGTGGACTTTGGCATCATGGGCACCCTGAGTCCGCAGGACCAACGCTATCTGGCAGAAAATTTTCTGGCCTTTTTCCGCCGCGATTATCGCCGTGTTGCTGAACTTCATGTCGAATCCGAGTGGGTACCCAAGGGAACGCGCATCGATGAATTCGAAGCGGCCATACGCTGCGTCTGTGAGCCCATATTTGAGCGTCCGTTAAAGGAAATCTCGTTTGGGCAATTACTACTGCGACTGTTCCAGACCGCGCGCCGCTTCAACATGGAAGTGCAGCCACAGCTGGTTTTATTACAGAAAACCCTGCTCAACATCGAAGGCCTGGGCCGGCAGCTGTATCCGGACCTCGACCTCTGGCAGACCGCCAAACCCTTCCTGGAAAGCTGGATGAGCGAACAGATTGGCCCGCGCGCTTTCGTTGGACGCATGCGTCGCAGCCTGCCGGAGTGGAGCGAGCGTCTGCCCGAAATACCGGCACTCTTACACCAGACACTGAAACAGGTCTCGGATGGAAAGGTACGTGTGCAGTGGGAATCCAGAGAACTGGAAAAACTGCGCAAACAGATGCATAAATCCAGTCAACGCACCCTGTCAGCCATTCTCGGCGGCGCTTTTCTGATCAGCGCCTCACTCATTTACGGCCTGGACGGCTTTACGCCTTTGATGGTGGGTGGCGCCCCTTTGATCAGCTGGATACTAGGCACACTGGCGGTGTTTTTCCTTGTTTATGCCTGGACTGATGAGGATTAGGGCCGCGGATTAAATCATGAACGCATAAAAAACCCGCCAAAAAGGCGGGCGAATCCGGGCTCTTGTTTATCTGTCTGGCATTGTTAGAGCCCATTTTTTTACTGTTATATGTCGTGGGACCTTTTCGTCTTCCAGCCTCTTTTTGTAATCAACTCCTCCAACACCGTATTCGTATAAGCTTCCATCCCAGCTGATATAACGACTGGATTTTTATCGGTACTGATGATTCCGCTAAAGCAACAACTGTGCCTCATATCATTAGCCATGAAAAACAATAAGTTAAATACAGCGGCATATAGCCGTAATTTATCCTGTTAAATATACCGACAAAGCCTCTCAGATAAATTTTTCATAATCATTCATTATTTCATGCGCTTATAAATATTTACTCACGCTGCGAAGGAAAACTGAATGTAAATCACACCGACAGCCAAGCGTCCTGATGGGACAGTCGCGGAGCAAGGCTCAGGCGTCGGCCAGGCGCAAATTAACAGCGAACAACAATACGGCCAGGACAATCGCCCAGAACAATCCAATCCAGACAACGGACTGGCTGGCCTGGCGTTTCTCAAGCCAGGTTCTGGGTCTCACGCCTTTAAACAGGAACACCAGATTGGCTGACACATTTACACAGACAATATTGACAGCCAGCAATAACGCAGCACCGGACGCCAGTTGGTGCTGCCCGGACGCCAGCAGCATACCCAGTATCGCTGTGGGTGGCAGCAGCGCAACAGCAACCATAACACCGACCAGGGCGCTGGCTACGCCGCTGGTTAACGACAGGACAGCGGCCGCACCGGATGCCAGCGCCAGCACCACGTCGTCGAATCCTACAGAGGTACGCGCCAGAATCTCCGGGTTCAGCGTGATTGGCGGCCAAAGCCAGCCGATCGCAATAGACAGTGAGAGCGCAAGCGCCACACCGACCATGTTGGTCCAGAAAGATTTCAGCAACAGGTCGCGATCACCCAGCGTAGCTGCAAACGCCAGTGCAATATTGGGACCCAGCAGAGGTGCAATCACCATGGCACCGATGACAACGGCGACATTGTTTTCCAGTAAACCGATTGCCGCAACCACAGTGGAGAGAAAAACCAGAATCAGGAAATTGCCATCCAGTCGCGTATTTTTTTCGATCTGGCTGTACAATTCCTCGCGCGTCGAACCGGTTGATTTCTTGTTAGCGGTATTCGGGGTTTCTTCCGCAACCGGCCTCGGTAACACGGCTTCAACGGGCAGCACCAGGATACGCACATTTTCCGTGTTGCTGAGCAGGTTTTGCAGGGTGTCCAGAACAGATTGGCGATGCTCATCATCGACCAGCATACGAACACTCTGACGCTGGTCTTCAGCGATCTCGCTGTACCAGTAATCCAGCGCACCATACTGTTCGGCGACGAAACTCGCCAGTATATCAAGTTGGCCTGGATCAGCGACGACTTCTATGAGCTTCATATTTTATAAATCAACGCAAGTTCATTCGGTGTCCTGCTGGCTATTGACTTAGGACCTTTGCAGGCCCGCCTCCACTTCATCACGCCTGTCCTTTCCAAGCAGGTTCTCGATGAGCGTCAAAGCGAAATCCATGGCTGTTCCGGGGCCACGTGAGGTAATAAGCTTGCCATCCTGGACAACGGAATCGGTACGGTAATCGAGGCCATCGAAAGCATCCAGTGCACCGGGGAAACTGGTAACCTTTTTACCTTCAAGCAATCCGCTGCTTGCAAGCACCTTGGGTGCGGCGCAAATTGCAGCGATATAGCGGTCCCGGTCGACCATTTCCTTTAACAGGCCGCTAATGCGTGGATCACCGTCAAGGTGGTCAGCACCGGGCAAACCTCCAGGTAACACGAGCATGTCATATTCCTGGTTTAACGCTTCATCAAGCGTCGTGTCGGGTACCAGCACCGTGCCCCTGGAAGCCCGTACCGGTTTATCATCCAACCCCGCAGTCACCACATTGACGCCAGCGCGACGCAATAGATCCACTACAGTGATGGCTTCGAGTTCTTCGCATCCTTGTGCGAGTGGGACCAGGACGCTTGCCATGTGTGTTCACCCTCCTGTTGCAATTCAATCAACTCGGTCACCGGCACCAGGCGTATACCCTGTTGCTTCAGTTTTGGTATCTGCTGCTCCAGCAGTGCCAGCGTCTGCGCATTAGGATGACCGATCGCCAGAGCAGTGCCTTGTTTGCGGGCCAGCTGTAACAGCCGATTAAACTGATATGTGATCTCATCCGCTTCCAGCTGATTATCCAGAAATACATTTCGTTCGCTGGCAGGCACCCCGTTTTCCGCCGCCACCAAACGCGCCACCGTTTCCACCGTGGTTCGACTGTCGACAAAAAACAGCGGGGACTGGCGCTGCATTAGCCGCATCAGCCAGAGCATATGCCCAGGATGACGGGTCAGCAAGCTGCCCATGTGATTGTTGATACCAATAGCGTGTGGAACCGAGGCCAGATCAGCCTGTACTGTTGCAACAAACTGCTGCTCGGTCATATCCAGGGTCACCGCACCCGCGTCCAGCGGCCGTTGATCGACGCTATCCATAGGCAGGTGCAGCATCACTTCCTTGCCGGCAGCATGGGCCGTATCCGCTAATAAAGCGGTGTAGCGGGCCTGGGGAAGAAACGCGCAGGCCACCGGTCCGGGAAGCGCCAACACCCGCTGGCCGGCTTCCAGACGCTTACCCATATCGTCAATGATAATGCTGATTGCCGGTGCAGAAACCGCCCACTGCTGGGCGTTTAGCGGCGAAAAAAAAGACGTGCACAAAAAAAGAACCGGCCAAAGGCCGGTTCTGATCCGCATCACAGCATCTGCTCGCGCTGTATCGCGAGACCCTTTAACAAATTCAGCGCTTCGTAGAGTTGATAGTCTGTCTCGGCCAGAGATTCTTCCACGTCATCTTCCGCTTCGCCTTCCTCTTCAGCCGATTTCTTTGACTTTCTACCAGTGCCATTTGACAGGTGGCCCGAGAGGTCAGCCTCTTTAACGGGGTCAATGGAACGCTCAACAGCAGAAACACGCACCTGGTCCAGTTCAATATCAGGCTTGATGCCTTCTGCCTGAATGGAGCGCCCGGATGGCGTGTAGTAACGTGCTGTGGTTAACTTCACAGCCGTGCCATTACTCAGTGGCAATATCGTCTGCACAGAGCCTTTACCAAAGGTCTGGGTGCCGACAACAATGGCACGATGATGATCCTGCAGGGCGCCGGATACGATTTCCGAGGCAGACGCAGAGCCCTGGTTGACCAGTACAACCAGTGGTGCACTATTCAGGATGTCATCCGGTGTGGCATTGAACCTCAGTTTGGAGTCGCTGACCCTGCCCTCGGTATAAACAATCAACCCCTTTTTCAGAAAGGCGTCAGAAACCGCGACAGCGCCATTAAGCACACCGCCGGGATTATTGCGCAGATCCAGCACCATGCCTTTCAGAGGACCGCCGGCTTCCTTGTTAAGCGCTTCGATGGCATCAACCATATTCTCTGCAGTCTTGGACTGGAACTGCGAAATACGCACATAAGCGAAGCCGTCTTCCAGCATGCGGCTCTTGACACTCTTGACCTTGATAACGGCGCGCTTGATATCGATTTTCAGCGGTTGATCGACACCTTCGCGTACCACAGTCAGTCTAAGCACAGTACCCGGCTTACCCCGCATGATTTTCACGGCATCATTCAGTGTCAGGCCTTTTACCGGCGTATCATCGAGACGAATGATCAGGTCACCGGCCTCGATGCCAGCACGCTGGGCGGGTGTGTCATCGATCGGTGCGATGACTTTGACAAAGCCGTCTTCCATACCAACTTCGATACCCAGACCACCGAATTCACCGGAGGTACCCACCTGCAATTCCTTGAACTGCTCCTGATCCAGATACGAGGAATGCGGGTCAAGGCCCGACAGCATGCCGCGTATGGCATTGTTCAGCATTTCGCTGTCCTCGACATCCTCGACATAGTCATTCTTTATACGGCCGAATACATCACTGAAAGTACGTAATTCTTCGACCGGCAGGCCAGCCGTGGATTTTATTTCACGTTCGGCAAACACGCCGCTACCGATGGATATCGATAAGCCGGCTATCAAACCGACCAGAACCAGGAAAACATTTTCTCGTTTAGCACTCATTCAATTCCAACCTGATGAACTACAGGATCACCCTGATTATGCCAGTTAATGAACGCCTTACGGTGAACTGGCTGTGTGAATAGTGCCGACAATAGCATAGCTGGGAGCCTGTCGGATAGCAGAAAGGCGTTTTCAGCCGCTTAGCCGGAATTGGCTGCGGGCTTTCCCGCACACCAGCGAACCGGGTTGATCGGCTGCCCTTTATGTCTGAGTTCAAAATATAACCCTGACTCTGCCTGACCGCCACTGGCCCCCAGTAGTGCCACCACTTCTCCAGTATCGACCCATTCGCCGACTTCCTTATACAAAGCCTGATTATGGCCGTACAGACTCATATAGCCATCGCCATGATCGATAATCACCAATAGGCCGAAACCGCGCATCCAGTCGGAAAAGGCAACCCGCCCCTGCGAAACGGCACGGACATTACCACCTTCAGCCGCTTCAATCATGACGCCGCGCCATTTCATGCCACCGCTGCCGCGCCGGGTTCCGAAACGCTTTGCCAAACGTCCGCGTGTGGGCCAGCGTAGCTTTCCTTGCAATGTTTTAAAGGGCTGCTGCAGGGTGGCATCGGCCGGAATATCGACCAGTAACCCCTGCAGGGAGGAAACCAGTTCCTGCAACTGCTGTTCATTCGTTTTCAGACGCCTCAGTTCACCACCCTGGTTTTTCAGCTCCCGGCTTAACACCGCAACAGCCTGTTTACGCGCCAGTTTCTTTTCCTGCAGACGCTGTGACTCGAGCTGCTGACTGTTACGCAGTACTGTCAGTGATTCGGTTTTCTGCGCAATTGAATCTTCCAGGGCATGGAGTTGTTCCAGGGTGGCGCGCATGGCATCGATCTGATCCAGACGGGCGCGGGAGAAGTAGCCAAAATAAACCAGCATACGGCCAACGGCTGATGGCTGCTCCTGGTTGAGTAACAACTTGACCTGCTGCTGATGCCCCATGGCATAAGCCATACGCGCCTCGCTGGCCAGATGCTCGCGCTGCCGCTTCAGCTTGACGGCCTGGCCGCGCTGCTTTTCCCGCAAGCGTCTGAGTTGCCTGCGTTTCGCATCCAGTTCACTGTCAATGCGACGCAATACCCGACTGGTTTCGCTGATCTGGTTTTCAACATCATGCAAGCGCTTTTCAGCGTTACTTTTCTTTCTCTGATTGGCTTCCAGTTTTTGCTGCAGGGACTGGATCTGGGTACGCAAGCCCTTCAGCTCGCGTGCTTTTTCTGCGCCATCCTGTGCCGTTACGGCACTTGCAGGGAACAGCAGGAAACTACCGAGCAGAACGGCGATCCAACGCCGGCGGAAGCCCTGTACCGAACTGCGAGAACGCGCAAACCGGATCAGGCTTCTACCCCCGCTGGAGGAACTGAATCAGTCTCGGAATGCTCGACAAGCAATTCGATCAACGAGCACCCGGTCATTTGCATAGGCGGCTCGAGTCCCAACAAGTGAATCATGCTGGGCACGACATCAGATAAGGAACCATCCACCATGCGCGCACGCCTGCCTATGTACAGCAAAGGCACAACATTAGAGGTGTGGGCGGTGTGGGCTTGCCCGGTTTCCTTGCCACGCATTTGTTCGGCGTTGCCGTGATCGGCAGTTATCAATGCCTCTCCACCTGCCGCCTGCAGTGCGTCAAAGACCCTACCCAGACACTGGTCGATGACTTCGATAGCTTTAACCGCGGCTTGAAAATTACCGGTATGACCCACCATATCGGGGTTAGCATAGTTGCAGATAATCACATCGTATATGCCACTCTCGATTGCCCCGACCAAGTGGTCGGTTACCTTGACTGCACTCATTTCCGGCTGCAAATCATAGGTTGCGACCAGCGGGGAGGGGACAAGGATCCGGTCTTCGCCGTCAAAAGGCTCTTCCACACCGCCATTGAAGAAAAAGGTGACATGGGCATATTTTTCGGTTTCCGCCAAACGCAGCTGTCTCAAACCGTGTTTGGCTGCAACCTCACCGAACACGTTCTTCAAACGTTCCGGAGGAAATGCGACAGGCGCGTCAAATTCGGATTTGTACTCTGTCAGGCTGACAAAGCGGCCGAGCCTCGGCATCACGTCCCGCCTGAAGCCATCAAAGTCATCCTCGATAAAGGGACGTGTAATCTGACGTGCCCGATCAGACCGGAAATTCATAAACACCACCACGTCACCGTCTTCCACCCGTACCGGCTGGCCACCTTCCGGCACGATACGCGTAGGCTTCACGAACTCGTCCCCTTCATCACGCGCGTAAGCCATTTCCAGTCCGGTAATGGCATCCTGCGCTTCGAATTCAGCCTTGGCCTGGGTAATCAGATCGTAGGCGGCCTGGATACGCGGCCAGCGATGATCCCGATCCATGGCGTAGTAGCGGCCAATGATGGACGCAAAGCGGCCACCACCGAACTCCCGGAACTTGTTCTCCATGGCCTGGATGGATGGCGCGGCACTGCGCGGAGGTGTATCACGCCCATCGAGAAAAGCGTGCAGATAAACGTCCCTTGCACCCCGCTCAATGGCCAGCTTTGCCATGGCGTGAATATGGTCCTGGTGGCTGTGCACCCCGCCCGGTGACATCAAGCCGATGATGTGGACGGCTTTATCGGTTTCGATGGCAAGATCAACAGCATCGGTCAAGGTAGCGTTGGTGAAAAATGAGCCCGTCTTGATCGACCGGTTGATCCGGGTGAACTCCTGGTAGACCACTCGCCCTGCGCCCAGATTAAGGTGTCCAACCTCGGAATTACCCATCTGCTTACCCGGCAAGCCGACCGCTGACCCGGAAGTACGCAGAAAACAGTGCGGATAATCTCTCCACAACCGCTCCCAGACCGGTTTATCCGCCTTGGCTATAGCGTTGAATTCAGATTCTTCGCTGTAACCCCACCCGTCCAGAACGATCAGAATTACAGGCTTGTGAGATTTCGACATAACCAAGTCTACCTTAAACCAGCCTGCTGGCCACGTCGGTTGGTTTTGCGTGACAAAATTACGGCTTCCTTCACAGGCGTATTATTGTATAATCTTTTGTTTATAAAGGGCAGCACCAAAAGGTCCGTCGATAGTGCCCTGTTTTTGTAGGACATTCATAACACCGCAGGTGGAACAAGATATAGTGGTGACAGTCAGCCATACTCTAATTACGCGCGACGAAGATATCGATAGAGCGTCGCGTTCCCTCAAGGCAATGTCTCATCCATTACGTCTGAAAATTCTCTGCACCCTGGGCGAGCAGGAAGTCAGCGTACAGGATATTGTCGAGAGCGTGGGAACATCGCAAAGCAATATTTCACAACATCTGGCTATTTTGAGGGACAAAGGCATCCTGGCCTCACGCAAGGATGCCAACCGGGTCTATTACCGTGTCAGTGATTCCCGCACCTTGCGCCTGATTAGCATGATGCGTGAAGTCTTCTGCACCATGAACAGCCTGAGCTGACGACAGGCTTCACTGCACAGATAGAGGGAATCCTGCGTGGATTTTGCACGTAATCTCGAATTCATCGGTAACCACCCGGTACTGATACTGGCGTTTGCGGGCACGCTCGGCGTATTGATCGCCAGCGAAATCAGCCGCCGCCTGAGTGGAATGAAAGCCGTAGATCCGCTCCAGGCAACCCAGCTAAGCAATCGTGAAAATGCCGTTTTCCTGGATATTCGCGAAGACGCCGAATACAGCAGCGGCCATCTCCCGGAAGCAATCCATATCCCGATCAAGCAGCTGCCGGAACGGATCGCTGAACTCAATAAGCACAAGGATTGCCCTGTGATCGCCTACTGCCGGTCCGGCAGCCGCTCCAACGGTGCGGGCAGCATTCTGAAAAAACACGGCTTCGAAAACGTGTACAATCTCAGCGGTGGGATTGCAGCCTGGCAGAAGGCCAACCTGCCACTCAGCAAAAAATAACTCGACTCACAAACCACTGGATCACTCAGATGACCGACGAAAACAACCAGGCACAGGCCGGTGACGGCCCACACTTTGGAATTGTGCGCGTTTACCTGAAAGACGTGTCTTTTGAAACACCCAACTCACCTGAAGTTTTCAGGCAGGATTTCAAACCGGACGTCAATCTTCAGCTAAACACCTCCGTCAACAAACTTGAAGATAGCCTGTATGAAGTTGTGCTCAATGTGACAGTCACTTCCAAACAGGGTGACAAAACCGGTTTTCTGGTAGAAGTGCAGCAGGCCGGCATTTTCGAGCTTAAGGGTTATGATGAAGCGCAAAAAGGTTCCGTGCTCGGGGCCTATTGCCCGAACACCCTGTACCCGTTCGCACGCGAGGCCATTTCTGATCTGGTGGTCAAGGGTGGATTCCCGCAACTGTTGTTGTCACCCATCAACTTTGATGCCCTCTATACACAGAAATTGACTCAGGCAGAAGCCCCTGCTGCAGCTTCTGAACAGGTAGCCCATTAAACTGATATGCGAGACCCGTCCCGAGCTGCCGTCACGGTGCTGGGTGCCGGTTCCTGGGGAACCGCTCTGGCAATGCTGCTGGCCAGGAACGGCGTAGCGGTAAAACTCTGGGACCGGGATGCAGGTCATATCGAACAACTGGCCCGCGACCGAACCAATCAACGTTACCTGCCGGGGATCGAACTTCCCGAACCTGTCTCACCACTCGCCGATCTGCCAGGCGCGCTCGAACACGCCGACTTTGTGCTCATCGTCGTACCCAGCTCAGGTTTCCGCTCGGTATTACAGAACGTCAGGGCCCAGGTTGGCTCTTCATTTAACCTGATCTGGGCAAGCAAGGGCCTGGAACCGGGTACCGGCAAATTTCTGCATCAGGTGGTTGATGAAGAACTGCCGGAACATCGTTTAATAGCCGTATTATCCGGCCCCAGTTTTGCGAAAGAAGTCGCCAGGGGTTTGCCGACTGCCGTGACGATTGCGTCAAAGAACAGCGAATACGCCAAGTCTGTTGCAGAGCTGTTTCACTGCCCGCGGTTCCGCACCTATACCAGTAAAGATGTACTCGGCGTCGAGCTGGGCGGCTCTATCAAGAATGTACTGGCCATTGCTGCCGGCATTTCAGATGGACTCGACTACGGTGCCAATGCACGTGCTGCACTGATTACACGAGGCCTGGCCGAAATGATGCGACTCGGTACCAGGCTGGGCGGGCATCGCGAAACCTTCATGGGACTGGCCGGGGTAGGGGACCTGGTGCTGACCTGCACCGACGATCAATCGCGTAACCGCCGCCTGGGGCTTGCACTGGGGCGCGGCATAGCACTCGATCAGGCAGTGGCGGACATCGGTCAGGCGGTGGAAGGCTTGCACACGGCAAAAGAAGTGGATGAGCTGGCCCGTTCACATCAGGTGGATATGCCGATTACACAGCAGGTCAAGCGCGTGCTCTACGATGGCGAGGAAGCCGCCGCTGCGGTTGAGGCGCTGCTGGCTCGCGAGCCCAAAGCCGAGAATCTTTGATATTTATTGTCCCTGGTGACCTTCGTGTCCTTTGTGCTGAAAAATGCAGTTTAGGTACACCAACTTGTGTTGCTCTTCTGTAATATAGCCCACACCCAATTTCGTAAGCGCCAAATGAACAACGGGGTTGCTGAGCAGTTGCTGATCTGATCCTTGTTGATGTTACCTGGCAACAACGCCTCGATGACTTCAAAGGAAACAGGGATGATAATTAATAAGGATATCTACGCTTCCATTTTTGACAATGCCATCCAGGCCATTTTTCTGATCGACCA
>Ga0316193_10002507_pt1 | contig 12960 bp, 9 predicted proteins | sample MerIslsedime2_MG_FD_207735 | JGI IMG/M metagenome (GOLD analysis project Ga0316193, IMG submission 207735) | Coastal sediment microbial communities from Maine, United States - Merrow Island sediment 2 | ecosystem: Environmental > Aquatic > Marine > Coastal > Sediment | place: USA: Maine...
AATGGAGGAAAAGAGTGGCAGAACCGGCGCGCCGCGGGCGCGTCGGCCGGTGAGAAGACTGCGAGTGACGAATACTCGTATTCGGAACGAGCAGGCTTCTCACCGGCGACAGGTGATTCCAGATCGCCTGTCGTTCTGCCATCAAAAAGCGGGACCGCCTTTCAGGCTCAGCCACCGCCCCTTCGTGCGGGCGGGTGGCCTTCGTGTCTTTGTGTCTTTGTGTTTGCGACGTGGGCGGGTGGGTGGATCTGCGTTATCTGCGTGATCTGCGGGCAAACTGGGTGGGTGGGCGGCTCTGTGCCTCCTCTGTGTCTCTGTGCCTCTGTGGTTCCCCGGGCGAAATGCGCTAGAGGAGCTCGCGGGTGGCGTTGTCGAGATCGTCCAGATCGAAACGCACCAACGCCAGCTCCGGTCCGTCGTGAGCTGCGGTGAAGGCGTGGGTACGGCCGATCTTCTGCCGCCAGCTGCCGGTCAGACGCGGCGATTCGTGGATGTGACCGTGGAGCGTGAGCAGCGGTTGGCGATCCTCGATGAAGCGTTGGATGGCGATGCTGCCGACGTTAACGTCGAGCGGCGCGTGGTCGACGGTGCGCCCGTCGAGCGCGGCGCGGTCGAGGTCGGTCCGATAGGGCGGTGAGTGGAAGAGGCACACCGTCGATTCGAGGTCGCGATCTTCGGTGAGGCGGACGAGATCGGCGGCGATGGTTCCAAAACGGATCTCGTCGGGATCGACCTCCACGGTTCGTTGGCCCTGTTCAGGTGAGACGCAACCGGCGTCGGTGAACCGTGACACGTCGTAACGCTCCCAATCCTTGAGCAAAAACGGCGTTGGCGGCACGTAGGCGTAGCCGAGGACCTGGTGCGAATCGAGACTCCCCCACCGCTCGTGCGCATAGGACCAGAGGCCTGCCTCTTCTCCTTCGATGAAGGCCCGCTCGCTGACCCGGTCGTCATCGTTGCCAAGTATGACGAATAACTGCGGCGCCGCCTCCGCGAGTTCTTCGCGCAGTTTGCCGAAGCCGGAAACCAGTACCTCGTCGATGAAATCCTCGCCGGCCAGCCGATCCGTCCAATGGTGCGGCAAAAGGTCACCGCCGAGAAAGACCGCCCGCGGCTTCTCGTCATCGATCGCCGAAAAGAGGGCGGTGTAGCGATCGCGGCTGCCGTGGAGGTCAGAGACGAAGAAACAGTGGCCGCTCATGCGATGTCAAGGTCGGCCGACGACAACTCTCAGCGTATCGCCCTCAACGGTGTGTTCGCGAATGACCGCTGCGGAATCCTCGAGATCAAAGACCACGTAGAGAGACTGTGGGGTCTCCTCGGGGTGGTGTCCGACCCGCACCCGCTCCACCTCCGGCGTCCCGACCTCGATGTCATTCGGCCGGTAAAAGGTCTCGATCCCCTTGATACGGACCCACACCCGCGCCGGGTCCTTGAGCCGAGACACCCGCACCGAGTCCTGAGCCAGCTCGCCGTTTGTGCGGACCGTGACTACCGTTTCATCGCCAACGCGGCTCGCGGCTATCAGCAGAACCCGGGTCGCGGGTCCTGTCGCCTCTTCGATTTGAATTGCTTCGGGCTCCGGTTCGGTGACCTCGGGCGGAACGCCTGCAGGCTCCGCAGATTGTTCTTCATCTACTTCGACCACCGATTCGGACGCCGGTATCTCCTCGACGACAACTACGGGTTCCGGGAGCGCCCGCCCCAGACCGCGGTTCGCGATCCACCAGACAACGACCGCTGCGACCACCAGAACTGCGACGACCGCGAGCAACGGCTTCAACCGGAGATCTCTGGGCGCCTTCTGTTTTTCGGGCGGCGGCACCGTGACCTCGGGCAGTTCACTGTCGTCAACGAAGGCCGGTGTCGGTTCCATTTCTTCCTCATCAGGCATCAGGCTGATCTCGAAATCCTGTTGAACAGGCTCGGGAGATTTCGGTATCCGCACATCCTCTCGGGTTTCGCCGACAGGTATGGTCTCGTCAGCGACGAGGTCGCCGTCATTTTTCTGAGCGACCTCGGACAACCAGTCCGGGAGGACATCCTCCGGCGTTTTTTCCTCAGGTTTGGCAGCTTCGTGGAAGGGCTCTGGTTCGGGCAGGGGGACCTTCGTTTCGAGCGGGTCCCCGGCCAGCGCGTCGGTCCCGATGTCTCCGGCATCGCTGACCAACGGACCGATATCGAAGGGATCACCGCCGGTGGCAATGTGAAAATCGATCAGTTCGTCGATGATTTCTCGGCTCTGATGCTCGAGCTCGTTAAAAAGCAGCGCCATCCCGGCCCGATTATCCGGGTCCTCATCCTCGTAACGGGCCCACGCCACCACCGCTGTTCCCTCGACGAGGACAAAGCCGTCCGGTAACAGAAAACGGAACCGTGCCGGCGTACCCCTCGGCAGCGGGTCGTCTGTTGCGACAAAAAATCCTTCGTAGTTGAGCCTCGATGCCATCACCTCGCGGAACTGCCGCAGGGTCTCGAACTCGAGGTCGATGGTCTTCAGGTTGCCGCCAGCCCCTGAAGTCTGATCTGAACCGTGTGAGTCGCTATTGGGGCTCATCCAACTCCCCTTGCGTGATTTGCTTTGGACAAACACACAATAGCAAATTTATTCGTTGATTGATGCAGTAATCGCTATCGCTATCGCAATCGCTATCGGGATCGACGTACCAAAGCGGAGAGGCACCATCGATAGCGATAGCGATCCCGATACCGAAAGCGAATCTTCGGTCGTTGAGGCGCGCTTCCCGTTCCTTTGCCCTACTCCGCTTCCGCAGGTTGGGCGGGGGTACCGATATCCAGAATCGCCCGCAACTTTCCGTCGTCCGACCGCTTCCACACGGTGACGAAGGTGCCCACCCCTACTGAGACCGAGCCATCATCGGCGATTTGCGTCAGCCGGTAGTCGCCGCGAGAGACGCCGAGATCTCCAGACGAGGAGACCTCGATATTGGTCGGGCTCCAGCGCAGACTCAAGCCGGAATTCTGGTCGAGGAACGGCTGCCACGCGGCCACCACAGCGTCCCGGCCTTCGAGGGTGGTGCCTCCAAAGAACACCGCCTCCTCGGCCACCGAATCCGCGAATCGATCAACATCGCCTTCCGCGACGGCCCGGTCGAATTCGATCTCCGCTTGACGGACTTCCTGCTCGAAGACTTCGGAGTCTGGCGGCGCCGGTGCGCACGCCAACCCGGCCAGGATCAAGGCTACCGGCAGGATTTTCCAGTTCCTCATGATTCCTCCCGTCGGATATTCATACGCATCGCCGCCGCTTCCGTTCTTCCCGTCTCCATCTCCGACGGATGATCGCCTTCGCGAAGAAGAAGACCTCCCGCGCCGAACATCAGACCAAGATCTTGAACCTCACACTGTGTCACGGGTCACGATTTTCCCTGAGGTGATATCGTTCCTCCTGTTGATGCTGGCAATTATCCTTCTCACCCTCGTTCTGATTGCTCCCGCCTTTTCGCCTGAGCAGGAGGTCCGCGAGGTTTCGGTCTACGACGGCCATGTGACCTTCGAAATCCCAGCTGAATGGGGAAAGATAGCACCCGAGGTGCTCGAGTCCCACAGCATGCGGTTGGCTGAAGCCAGCGGGGGGCGCCTGACTGAGATTTATCAGTATGGATTTCGTTCCAGCAATCCCGATTTCGATTTTTTCCTTCCCGAATGCCTGATCCAGTACAGGGAAAGCGGCCGCCTCAGCTACCGGCGCTTTCTCCGTTTGCCAACCACTGAGGAAATGCGGGACACCGGGAAGGAAACGATCGACGAGCGCGCCGGACCGGCGGTTCGTGACATGGAGCTTCGCGACGCGATTTTTGACCGCGAGTCGTTTTCGCTGACCCTCAGAAACACCCTCGTTCTCTCCAACGAGGGAAAGACCTCGGTGAAGTCGGTCGCCTTTCTCACCGAGCGCGGCTTGTTCACGATGCACTTCTACTCCCGGATCAAGGCGACCGATACCATGGACGAGATCTCCACCCGCATCGTCGACAGCGTCCGGTTTGACGACGAGCTGAGGTATCGGCCCCGACTGCTCGACCGCTGGCCCCCGCGGCCCGCCACGATTCTCGTCGTGGTGGGTTTGCTGATCGCCATCATTTCCCTTGCCGTCCACCTCAGCCAGCGCAGGCGCAGACAGTCGTGACCGTCGTCATCGACGCGGAGCTACGGACGATTCGGGCCGGGGTCAGCGATCTCCTCGGAGAGCCCGAACAACGCTCCATCGGCCTCACCGGAACCGGCCTCTCCCGTCTGTGGATCGGCTCGGAGCTCCACCGCCGGATCCAGCGCGACCTCGAGGTCACCGAGCCCGGCTTTGCGAGCGAGGTGCCGACCCAGATCGAGCTCGATATCGATGGTTGGACGGTGGAGATCTCGGGGCGCGCCGACGGCGTCGTTTTTGCGAATGATCGGGCGGTGCGGATCGACGAGATCAAAACCATGCACTTCGCGGTGGATCTCCACAACCTCTACGCCGAGGAAAGGTTGGACAGGTTCAAGCGACAGGCCGCCCTCTACGCCTACATGCTCTCCGACCAGGACGAGCCCGCGGCGGCGCGCCTGATCCTGGTCGACATCGTCTCGCACGAAGAACGCGACGAGGACGTCGCCTGGTCGCACGTTTCTGTTCAGGCATGGCTGCGTCAACAGATCCACCGCTTGATCGCCCGTGAGGAACGACGGATCGCCCGCCTCGAGGTGCTTCGCGAGGCGGCTGAACAACTGCGCTTTCCCCACGCCGTGCTTCGCCCGTCTCAGGAAGAGATCGGCGACGCAGTCGAGGGCGCTCTCGCCGATGGGCGGCACCTCCTGGTTCGGGCCCCAACGGGTTGCGGAAAGACGGCGGCTGTCCTCCACCCGGCCGTTCGTGCCGCTCTCGGGCGCGGTCAACGGGTCTTTTTTCTGACCGCCAAGACCCTCCAGCAACGCATCGCAGTCGAGACCGCCAAAGCGATGCAGGACGGCCTCTTCCGCAGCCTCCAGTTGCGGGCCAAGTCCAAGATGTGCGCCAACACCGAGATCGTCTGTCACGAGGAGTTCTGTCCGTACGCCAAGGAATACGGGCTCAAGCTCACGCGTTCCGAGCTCCTCCCAACCCTGATCGAACTGAACGCGCACCAGGACCCCGACGACATCTTCGAGGCCGCAAAGGAGCACGTGGTCTGTCCCTTCGAGGTCAGCCTCGATCTCCTGGGAGAGGTCGATCTCGTGGTTTGCGACTACAACTATGTCTTCGATCCCACGATCGGCCTCCGCGCTCTGGTCCATGGCAACGCGCTCCGCGACTCGGTACTGGTCATCGACGAGGCCCACAATCTGGTCGATCGCAGCCGCGAGTATTTCTCGCCCGAGCTGAGGATCGAGAATCTCGAGAAGGCAATGACATTCCTCGAGAGCCGTTCAAACCCGGTCTTCGACGAGCTTCGGGAGCTGATTGACGTCCTCATCGGTGAAGTCCGTCAGAAGGTCGCCGAGAGTCTCGGCGACGAGCGCCACAACGAGGGGCCTGCGGACATCGACGAGGACGCGATCTCCGATCTGCGCATTGCGTTTGACGGCGCCATGCTGAGCTACTTCCTCTACAAACGCGAACACGAGATGTGGATGGCCAACGACCCCGTCCTCGATGTCTTCTTCACGCTGACCCGTTTCCACCGGGTGCTGACGTTGGGCGGTGACGAGTTCGTTCATATCGCCGAGCGGGACGGCGATGGAGGTGGCGAACGAATCAAGATCTTCTGCCGCGACGCCTCGCGTTTTGTCGGCGAGGTTCTCGATGGCAGCGCCTCGTCCATCGCTATGTCGGCGACCCTCGAGCCCTTCGATTTCTACCGCGATCTTCTCGGCTTCGACGCCCACCGAACCGACGAGCTCTATGTGCCATCCCCGTTTCCGCCCGAGAACCGGCTGGTAATGGCGATCGGCGACGTCGACACGACCTACCGACGACGCAGCGCCCATTACGACCGAATCGCGAGCTGGATCGCCCGCCTCTCACATTCGGAATCAAACGTCCTCACCCTGTTTCCGAGCTATGCCTTTCTCGATGCGGTGCACGACCGACTGCCACCGGTGCCTCACACCGTCATCGCGCAACAGCCCGGGGTCAGTGATGCGGGGCAGCGCGAGGTTCTGGCCGCCCTTCGAAGCGGTAAGCCCCACCTGTTGCTCGCGGTCCTCGGAGGCATCTTTGCGGAGGGTGTCGACTACCCGGGGAAAATGCTGTCCCAGGTCATCGTCGTCTCACCCGGACTCCCCCAATACAACCTTGAAAGGGAGCTGCTCAAAGGCTATTACCAGGAGTTTTACGAGCACGGCTTCGGCTACGCCTACCTCGTGCCCGGGCTTACGCGGGTGGTCCAGGCGGCAGGCCGACTCCTGCGGTCGGACGAAGATCGCGGCGTCATCGTCGTGATGGGGCGACGATTCCTCGACCCCCGCTATATGCGCCTGCTGCCCGAGGAGTGGACGTTTGGCGATCCGGAAGCGTTGATTTTTGAGGACCCCGAGGCGGCGATTCAAGAATTCTTCGATGGCGAATCATTCAATAAATAAAACACATTCACACGCCACCCACCCCTCCGGCACGCGAGACGCGTGCCCCACAACCATCGCAGGACTGGCCGATTTGTGGGGCAGCCGTCTCGGCTGCCGGGTGGTCGGGTGGAACGCAGATTGCTGGAAGACGTCTACCAATCGGGAAACGGCTTGGTCATCCAGACCTTGACGATGTGGTCCCGCCGTTCCTCGAGGATCGGATCACTGACCGGAATCGACCTCACCTGGTTCTCGACCTTTTTGAAGGCGACTCCGAGTCCGAGAATTACGAACGATGGCAAGACGACGTAAAGGATGTCTTCGACCGAGAGCACACCACGAACGAGGCCGACTACGAAGACTACGCCTGGCGCCACCAGGAGAGCGATCTGAACCAGCGCGGCGTACATCTGTCGGGCCACGATCTTCTCGAACTCGACAATGTCCTGATAGGTGGCGAAGGCGGGCGTCTGATCGAGGAAGGCTTTTAGTTGTGTGCCATGAATGATGGCGTTGAGGGCTGCCACCGCCGGCAGGAGAAGGATCAGAATGATGTAGCCGGTCCTCGAGGCCTCCAGGATCATCTCGTCCATTGCCGAGCGCCTACGCCATCGCCGTTTCGATCTCGTCAACCGTCTTCGGGATCGGCGGACCGAGGACCCTGTGGCCGTCGTCGGTTATCAAAACATCGTCCTCGATCCGGACGCCGCCGAGACCGCAGTAATCGTCGAGCCTGTCGTAACGGATGTAGCCCTTGCACCGACCCTCGCCCTGCCAGCGTTCGACCAGGGCGGCGATGAAATAGATCCCGGGCTCAATGGTGACGACGAAACCAGGCTCGAGCTTCCTCGCCAACCGCAGGGCGGCAAGCCCGAACTGGCTAGACCTCTCCTCACCCGGTTCGTAGCCGATGATGTCGCCGAGGTCCTCCATGTCGTGGACATCGAGCCCGATCATATGGCCGAGCCCGTGGACAAAGAAAAGCGCGTGGGCGCCCGCCTCCACTGCCCGGTCGACGTTGCCCTTCATCACTCCGATGTCCTTGAGACCCTCGGTGATGGTCCGCGCGGCAAGGAGATGGAGCTCGCGATTGGTCACCCCTGGAGCGGCGGCATCGATCGCGGTCTGATTGGCGGCCAGCACAACCTCGTATATATCCCGCTGCTGCCTCGTGAACTTGCCGGTCACCGGCATCGTCCTTGTAATGTCCGAGGCATAAAAGCCAGGGGACTCGGCGCCGCTGTCGACCAGCAGAAGATCCCCCTCCTCGAGGGTGTTCGCGTAACTGGTGTTGTGCAGAACATCGCCGCACACCGTCACAATCGGGCTGAAAGCCTGCTGTCGATCGCTGGCGGCGGCCGCAGCCCTGTGAATCGCCGCTATCTCGGCCTCGGTTCGGCCCGGCTCGGCGCTCCGCATCGTTGCCCGGTACATCTTGGCGGTGACGCCAAGAGCGTCCTCCATCTCCGCGATCTCGGCATCCTCCTTGATTGAACGTTGGGCCGCCACCGCGGCCACCAGCTTTGCCGAGGCCCCTCCCCCGGCGTCACGCGGATCGACACCAAGCAGCGCACCCAAAGAAAAGCTGCGATCTGCTCGATAAGGCGGCAGATAGTGGATGTGAGCACCCCCCTCTCCGAGTGCGGCCAACCGGCCGGCAAGTTCACCGATGCCGACGGATTCGCCGACGCCGGCTGCAGCCGCATGATCGTTGAGCGTCGGATGCGGCCCATGCCAGATCACGTCGTCCGGGTGTTCGGGGGTGCCATACAGGACCTCGCTCCCATCGGGCTCGATGAGCAGCGCGAGCCCGGCCTGGCTGACCCCGGCGTAGTAGAGGAAATGCGAATCCTGGCGGAATGGGTAGACGTTGTCGACGTAGTTCTTCGGCGCCTCGTCATTGCCCATGATCAGGATTGCACCCTCGGGCACAGCCTTCCTCAGAGCTTCCCGTCGCGCGGCGTGGGTCTTGGCATCCATGCTGGCCTCCTCGTGTGTCCCTGGATTATGCCCTATCCCACCCGCCCAACCGATGCTGGATGCTAGATGCTGGATGCTAGATGGCGGCAGGCCGCCCAAACCAACCGGGTGGGAGGGCGGATCCAGCATCCAGTATCCAGTATCTGGCGAAGTCGTGTCGAAGAAGAACTCCAACGGCGTTTCGGGTGTGATGGCACGTGGAATCCAGCGTACAATCACCGACCAATGAACAGACTCTTCATTGCATACGCCGTAACACTGCTTTTGATCGCTGCCGTCGCGAGCGCCAACGATCGGCCCACGACGATCCAGGGGTTCTATGACTCCTCCGCCAGGACCCGGGTCATTGCACATCGCGGGTTTTCGGGCGCTGCGCCCGAGAACACCGTCGCCGCCGTACGGGCCGCCATCGAGATCCACGCCGACATGGTGGAAATCGATGTGACGCTGACTTCCGACGGCCACATCGTCGTCATCCACGATGAGACCCTCGATCGCACGACCAACGGGAGCGGCGAGGTATTCCGCTACACGTTGGCCGAGCTTCAGGAGCTCGATGCTGGTTCGTGGTTCAATCCGACTTTCGCCGGGGAACGCATTCCGACGCTTGACGACGTGTTGACCGAGGTTGACGGCCGGATCCTCCTCAACTTGGAGATCAAGAGCGAGGCCGTAGATCGCGGAATCGTCGCCAAGGTCGCGTCAGCGATTCAAAGGGAGGGAATGATCGATCAGGTGGTGGTCTCCTCTTTCTCTCCGACGGCTCTCAAGGAGATGCACTCGGCTGCCCCGGAGATTCGAACCGCCGTCCTTTACAACACCAAGTTTCACAAGGGCCAGGATTCGGTCGAGATCGTCACCGACCTCGGCGCCAGGGTCTTCAATATCAAGCGCCAGCGGCTCACCAGGGAAATGCTGCGCCGTTGCCGGGAGCACGACATTCCGGTCGGGATCTACACGGTCAACAAACCGCGTCGGATGCGCCGGCTGGTCAAGAAGGGCATCGATGCGATCTTCACGGATCACCCGGATCGGCTGTTGGTGGTCCTGAGTCCAGCCGCAGCCACGCCCTGACTTCTTGCTCCCTCTTTCCCCCGCTTTTCGATGAGCTAGGATAAACGCCATGGCACATAACCTCACGGCCCGCCTGCAAACGCTCTTCATCCTCATCGGCCTTGTCATCCTCTTCGGGATCGCCTCTCCCCACTTTTTCTCGACCGATAACCTCCTCAACGTGATGCAGCAGTCGGCGATCAACGCCATCCTTGGCATCGGCCTGACCTTCGTCATTATTTCGGGCGGCATCGATCTCTCGGTGGGCTCGATCCTCGCATTCTCCGGTCTCGTCGTTGCGGACCTCCTGGTCGCCGGGCAGTCGGGTCTGGTCGCAATCGCCGGTGGGCTCCTGGTCGGGCTCGGCTGCGGATTACTCAACGGCCTGATCACCACACTCGGCCGGATTCCGCCGTTCATCACGACTCTCGGAATGATGCTCATCGCACGCAGTGCGGCCAAGATCTACTCAGGTTCGAAGCCGATCAGCGGGCTTCCCGAGTCATTTCGGTCCCTGTCGGGAGATATCGCGGGTGTTCCGGTCATGGTCATCGTCGTCGCCGCCCTCTATGTGGCGGCACACCTCGTGTTGACCCGAACCAAGCTCGGCCGATACACCTACGCCATCGGCGGCAATGAGCAGGCTGCGTGGCTTTCCGGCGTCCCGGTCGGACGTTACAAGGTCGCCATCTACGGTCTGTCCGGGCTCATGGCGGGCGCGGCGGCAGTGCTCATGACCTCACGCTTGAACGCGGCCTCACCACTGTCGGGAGAAATGTACGAGCTCTATGCGATCGCGGCGGCGGTGATCGGCGGCGTGAGTCTGATGGGCGGCGAAGGAAGGGTCCTGGGGACCCTGATCGGCGCATTGATCATGGGAACCTTACGCAACGGTCTCAACGCTCTCAACGTTCCATCGGCGCTCGAGGGCATGGTCGTCGGCGGTGTCCTGGTTGCGGCGGTGGTGCTCGACCGTGCTCGCCACCGCGGGCCGGCTGGACGCCCGCCTGAGGGTTGGCGCCGTTATCGCAAGTGGGTGGTCGCAGCCGTCGTGACTGCGGCCCTGGTGGTCGCGGCCTTCGCCTTTCGGTCCGCCTCGACCGACCCGGCGGATGAGCGGGCCCTGACCGTTGCCTTCGTGCCAAAGGCCCTCAACTCCCCGTTCTGGGCTGCAATGGAAACTGCAGCCGCGCGCGAAGCCGAACTGCAAAATGTCCACCTGGTTTCACTCGCCGCCGATCGTGAAACCGACGTCGAGCGCCAGTACCAGATCATCGAAAACCTGATCCAACAGGGTGTGCATGCCATTCTCCTCGCGCCGTCCGGTTCCAAAGAGCTGGTGCCGGCCATTCGCAAGGCCAACGATGCCGGGATCCCGGTCCTGCTCCTGGACACGCGTATTGACCAGGCGGCCGCCGAGTCCGTCGGTGCGGAGGTCCTCACCTACATCGGTTCGGACAACTTCGAGGGCGGTGCGGTGGCCGGACGCTACATCTCGACCATCCTCGGTGGTTCGGGGGACGTAATCATCATCGAAGGCATCTCGGGCCACGAGACCGCAGACCAACGGCGCCTCGGATTCCTGAGTGGGATCGCGGACTCCCCGGGCATCCGGGTCGTCGCCAGCCAGACCGCCAACTGGGAGCGCGCACTGGCCTATAACGTGGCGGAGAACCTGCTCCAGGCCCACCCCGAGGTTGACGCGATCTTTGCGGCCAATGACGAGATGGCCCTCGGCGCGCTGGAGGCAGCCGACGCCGCGCAACGCCTCGAGGACATTGCGATCATCGGGTTCGACGCCATCCCCGATGCGCTCGACAACATCAGAGCTGGACGCCTCCTGGGCTCGGTGGCCCAGTTCCCGAGCGAGATGGGACGCCTCGGAGTGAAGCACGCTGTCACCCTCCTGAGGGAAGGGACTCCGCCGCCCGAAGAGGTCCTGACAAAGGTCGAGATCATAGACCTCGAGAACCTCGAGGCCTTCGAAGACTCGGCGGTTGCTGCAGCGGATACCACGGAGACACCGTGAGAGAAACTCCTCTGCTCACGATGACAGGCGTCTGCAAACGTTTCCCCGGCGTGCAGGCTTTGCAGGATGCAATTCTCGAGGTTTCTCCCGGCGAGGTCCACGTGCTCCTGGGCGAGAACGGCGCCGGAAAATCGACCCTCATGAAGGTCCTGTGCGGTCAGTACGCAGCGGACGACGGCAAGATCATGTTCGCAAACCGAACGATCGCGCCCGAGAGCCCGATCGAGGCCGAACGCCTCGGACTCGTGATCATCCACCAGGAGCTCAACCTCATACCGGGGCTTACCGTCGCCGAGAACATCTTCCTCGGCCACGAGCCGACCAAGGGTGGGTTCATCCTCGGCGAGGTCATGCGCGAGACGTCGGGCGAACTCCTGCGCCGCGTTCGTTGCGACGTCGATCCGGACACACCGGTGGCGCAGTTGTCGGTGGCCGAGCAACAGCTGGTCGAGATCGCACGCGCGCTCAAAGAAGATGCACAGCTCCTGGTCATGGACGAGCCGACGGCGGCCCTCGCCGACGCCGAAATCGAAGCCCTCTTCAAGGTCATCCGCGGTCTTGCCCGAGAGGGCGTGCCGGTCATCTACATCTCTCACAAGATGCGCGAGATCTTTGCCATCGGCGACCGTGTGACCGTCATGCGAGACGGGCACACGGTGGGAACACGCACAGTCCAGAACACCGACGTCGATGAACTCATCCGCCTCATGGTCGGACGCACAATCGACGAGCAGATCGCTAAACGCGAGGTCGAGATCGGCGACCCGGTTCTGGAGGTGAAGGGGCTCGCCCGAGAAAACACCCTGTCGCCGACCTCACTCTCCGTCGGCGCCGGCGAAATCCTCGGTGTTGCCGGGCTCATGGGTTCGGGCAGGACCGAACTTGCTCGAGCGATCTTCGGCGCAGACCCGGTCGATGCCGGCACGATCAGCGTCGGCGGCAAAGACATCCCCGGCAATGACCCCGCCGCATCGATCGCCGCAGGCCTCGGTTTCTTGACCGAGGACCGCAAACAACAGGGTTTGGTGCTCCAGATGTCGGTCGGCGAAAACATCACCCTGACAAGCCTCGACGACTTTTCACGACATGGACTGTTGGATCTCGTGAAGGAGTGTGAGCGCGCTCGGGACCTCGTTCAAAAGCTCCGCATCAGGGCGTCCTCGCTCGATCAGGAAGCGATCAATCTATCGGGCGGAAACCAGCAGAAAGTCGTCCTTGCCCGTTGGCTCGCAGCCGGGTGCCGGGTCATGCTCTTCGACGAGCCGACACGAGGCATCGACGTCGGCGCCAAGGCAGAGATCTACGAGCTCATCGGCGAGTTGGTGGAACGCGGCGTCGCCGTCGTCCTGATCTCGAGC
>Ga0316193_10002508_pt1 | contig 12957 bp, 10 predicted proteins | sample MerIslsedime2_MG_FD_207735 | JGI IMG/M metagenome (GOLD analysis project Ga0316193, IMG submission 207735) | Coastal sediment microbial communities from Maine, United States - Merrow Island sediment 2 | ecosystem: Environmental > Aquatic > Marine > Coastal > Sediment | place: USA: Maine...
GAGGATGTCATAAAAAAAGGCGTCGGCGGGCTTCTAATCGAAAAAAATAAAACCCACAAACTGCCCGGACGAAGATTTTTGAAATCCGGGATCACGTGCGTCACGGTAAATGACACGGGCAAAGCATTGGGCGACCTTGCCGCATTTAACAGAAAACGTACCCATGTATCGGTGATCGCTATAACCGGATCAAACGGGAAGACCAGCACCCGAAACATGACAACAGGCGTCGTTTCCCGTCGTTTTTGTTCATTGTCGACCCAAGGAAATTTAAACAACGAGATCGGACTTCCCCTGACCCTGCTGAATCTTAACCGACACCATCAATGGGCTGTTTTGGAACTGGGCATGAACAGACCCGGAGAAATTGAACGGCTTGCCCAAATCTGCTTGCCGGATTTAGGGGTTATTACAAATATCGGTCCTGCACATCTTGAAGGGTTGGGATCCCTTGATGCCGTCATGCAAGCCAAAGGTGAACTGCTGGGACAAATTAAGCCGGAAGGTACGGCGGTTCTCAATGCAGATGATCCCAGACTTTTGAAACTGGCGGATACAATTTCCATGAATGTTTTGCTCTTCGGAGTTTCGGCAGATGCTGCGATCCGGGCCGAGTCCATCAAGAAAACAACGTCGGGACTTTCTTTTGTCCTGGTGCTCCCAAGAGAACGGATTTCCGTTGATCTTAAAACGCCGGCTCTTTTCATGGTTTCGAATGCGCTGGCAGCAGCGGCCGTGGGCCATCTTTTAGGTTTAACTGCCGGTGAAATCAAAGAGGGCCTCGAAGTTTTTACACCGGTTCCGGGACGGATGAACATCCTTAAAACCGGTAAAGGGATCCATATCATCGACGATACATATAATGCCAACCCGGGTTCAATGGAAGCCGCCATAAAGACCCTTAAGTCATTAAAGGGTAAGGGCAGGGGAATCCTCATTTTAGGAGACATGCTTGAACTTGGGGAACATGCCGGGTCTTTGCACCGGGAGATGGGTTCCAAAGCTGCCAGGTCCGGTATGGAAAGGATTTATGTAACCGGCGACCACGCCGAAAATGTCGTGACAGGTGCATTGGAAGAACATATGGATTCCAGGGGTATTTTCAAAGGCACCCGGGATGAAATTCTAAAAGACATCATCGATCGGCTCCATACCGGCGATTGGATTCTGGTGAAGGGGTCCAGGGGAATGGCCATGGAAAAGGTTGTTGAGGGCCTGCTTCGCTGGGCCGGCCATTAAAATGAATGTCATATTTTAACTTTTTCAAAATATTTCGCTTCAAGCATATTTAAAGAATGATATATCATCTACTATTTCCGCTTCATAAAACCATATCGGTTTTTAATGTATTCCGGTACATTACTTTCCGGACGATCTATGCCAGTTTGACGGCTTTTTTAATCTGCTTTTTGCTGGGGCCTTGGGTTATTCGAAAACTGAGCTATATGCAGATCGGGCAGTATATCAGGGATGACGGTCCGGAAACACACCATAAAAAGGCCGGAACGCCGACCATGGGCGGGACACTGATCATTTTTTCAATCATTGTTTCCACCCTGCTATGGACCAATTTAACCAATTATTTTGTTTGGATCGTCCTTCTGGTAACGGCGGGCTATGGCACTATCGGTTTTGTTGATGACTACCTCATGCAGATCAAGAAGCAGAGCAAGGGGTTAAATGTTCGAAATAAATTTCTGTTACAGACGATTTTGGCAATTTTTACGGGGATTCTGGTCTACACGGTTCCGGACTTTTCCACCCGGGTGACCGTCCCGTTTTTTAAAAATATCTCACCCGATCTCGGGTGGGGATATATATTGTTTGCTGCGTTTGTCATCATCGGCACTTCAAATGCAGTCAATATCACCGACGGGCTTGATGGTCTTGCCATCGGACCTTTTATCATCGCTTCGGCTGCATATATGGTTTTTGCCTATGTGGCAGGGCACTTCAAGATCGCCGATTATCTGCAGATCAATTATGTTGCAGGGAGTGGAGAGATTGCCGTCTTCTGCGGCGCGATGGCCGGCTCAGGCCTGGGTTTTTTGTGGTTCAATTCGTATCCCGCACAAATTTTTATGGGTGATGTGGGTTCGCTGGCCCTGGGCGCAGCTATCGGTACCGTGGCGGTTATCACCAAACAGGAGATATTGCTGGCCCTGGTCGGCGGGCTCTTTGTCATTGAAACGCTGTCTGTGATTTTTCAGGTCGGTTTTTTCAAAATGACCAACGGCCGCAGGATTTTTCGAATGGCTCCGCTTCACCACCATTTTGAACTCAAAGGATGGGCTGAACCCAAGGTCATTGTTCGATTCTGGATCATCGCAATTGCACTGGCGCTGATTTCCATGAGTACGTTGAAACTCAGGTAAAGATAATGCGTGGTCGGTCATAATGCACAATCTGTAATTTATAACCTATTACCTGTTTAATTTTATGGATCTTGCAAAAAAAAACATTCTTATCGTCGGCCTTGGCATATCGGGTTTGGCGGTGGCGCGGTTTGCCAAAAACAAGGGTGCATCCGTTACCGTCACCGACATTGCCGAAGAAAAAACTCTGGGATCCAAACTGACTGAAATGCATAAAATAGGCGTTAAACTGGAACTGGGCCGGCATAACATCGAAACTTTCGAACATGCTGATTTCATTGTTGTAAGCCCGGGGGTTCCCCATACCATCTTGCCCATAGAACAGGCCAAAGAAAAAGGAATTCCGGTATTGGGAGAGTTTGAGCTTGCTTCAAGATTCATACGGGAGCCTATTATCGCCATATCCGGCACCAATGGGAAGACGACAACAACACGGCTTTTGGGGCGCATGCTCGAAAACTCAGGATTTAAAATTTTTGTGGGCGGAAATATCGGCAATCCTTTAATCGAATATGCAGACACGGGAGGAACGGCCGATATGGTTGTCGCGGAAATCAGTAGTTTTCAGCTCGATACCATCGATACATTCAGACCTCGGGTGAGTGTTCTGCTGAATATCAGTGACGATCATCTCGACCGATATCCGGATTTTGAGTCTTATGCCAGGTCCAAAGGCCGGATTTTTGAAAACCAACAAGAAGGTGATACCGCAGTGCTGAACGGCTCTGATCCGGTTATTTGTTTGATCAGCAAAACACTTAGGACCCGGAAGCTGTCTTTTTATCATCAGGGCAATTCTCATGCACACAACCGGGAATATGCAGTTATCGATCGGATCAATGGACAAGATCCGCATTCAATCAAAATTTTCACCAAAGAGAACTCAGAGACTGTTTTTGACCTTTCAAAGGTTAATCTCATGGGCTGGCACAATATGGAAAACGCAGCGGCTGCATCGTTGGCAGCTCTTGCTGCCGGCGGTACCTTAGAAGGGATCCAATCTGGATTAAACGATTTTAAAGGCCTTTCCCATCGACTGGAATATATAAAAACCATAAATGACGTCCGCTTTTTTGACGATTCAAAAGGTACAAACATCGACGCAGTGGCCCGAGCTCTCGAAGTCTTCAGGAATCCGGTGGTTCTTATTATGGGCGGGCGTGATAAAGGCGGAGACTTTAAACAATTGCGGGGACTGGTTCAGCAACATGTAAAAAAACTGATCGTCATGGGTGAAGCGGGGGCTGAGATAAGATCGGTGCTTGAAAATACATGCAGAGAGGGCGTGCAAACGGCATCTTCAATGGATGAAGCGGTCCGTTTGGCATTTTTCTCTGCGGTTCCCGAGGATGTTGTGCTTTTATCTCCCGGTTGTTCAAGCTTTGACATGTACAACAGTTATGCGGAGCGGGGGGAAGCTTTTTGTAAGGCCGTCGAAAACCTAACTCGGACAAGTCGGGAATAAAAAAATGGCCGCAACGGCGCAAAAAGGAACCAAGAAAAAGAACATGGCCAGTGACAAACAGAACATCCGGAAAGTTCGGAAACCGATGCTCCAATATGATATCGCGCTTTTGTTTCCGGTCCTGTTCCTGGTGGGTATCGGAATTGTCATGGTCTACAGCGCAAGTTCGGCCCTGGCCCTGAAAAAATTCGGTACAAGCTATTATTTTTTAAAAAAACAGTCGATTTTTGCTCTGATGGGTATTGTTGCACTGGTGGTCAGCTACCATATACCCTACCGGATTTTTCGTTCCTTGACATATCCGTTGCTTATCCTGGCCTTTTTATTCCTTATTGCGATTCTGGTTTCCGAATTCGGATATTCGGCAGGCGGTGCAAAGCGATGGTTTCGTATGGGGAGTTTTACATTTCAGCCTTCTGAATTCGTCCGTTTTGCGCTGGTGATCTATCTGGCATATTCATTGAATAGAAAAAAGGATAGAATCAAGGAGTTCAAGGTCGGGTTTCTACCCCACATTTTGCTCCTTGGCATGTTTGCGATTCTGATCATTTTACAACCTGACTTCGGTTCGGTGGTTATTCTTGGTGCGATTACATGGACGATGCTTTTTATCGGGGGGGTTCGAATTTCACATTTATTGGGATCATTGATCGTGGCAACCCCAATCTTCTATTATTTAATGGTCAGTGCGGATTATCGAATTGAGCGTATCATAAGTTTCCTGAATCCTTGGCAGTATTCAGCAGATAAGGGTTACCAGATTGTCCATTCCCTCTTGGCTTTCGGTACAGGGGGGATTTGGGGTGCAGGCATCGGCGGCGGCTATCAGAAGCTTTTTTACCTTCCCGAACCCCACACCGATTTCATTTTTTCGGTCATCGGAGAGGAACTCGGTCTTTTGGGCGTTTTGATTATCCTTGGGTTTTATACCCTAATTTTATGGCGGGGGGTATCGATTGCCAGAAACAGCAAGGATGTTTTCGGATCATTGGTGGCCATCGGCCTGACAACGGCAATGGGTCTGCAGGTTTGTATTAACATGGGCGTTGCCCTCGGACTTCTGCCCACCAAGGGGCTTACGCTGCCATTTTTAAGCTATGGCGGCACATCCCTTTTGATCAATATGGTATCCATCGGACTGCTGATGAATATCGGGGCCTCAAAAAGAATGCCCAAAGCTGAAAGTTAAGATGACGTATTATTTGAGGCAGTTGAAGAAAGTTGTCGCATTCAGACAACCCGATTTTTATCGGATCATCTGAATTCTGGATGGACGTGCTACACTTTCAAAATACGAGGAACGCGTTACAAAAAGCAAACGGCAGTTATGGTTCAGGGTAATGAGAAAAGGAGGAAAAGGAGAAACTTCGGTGCGTTTCGAAATGCTCCAGGAGGCCTGCGCATCATCATCGCCGGTGGCGGGACAGGGGGCCATCTCTTTCCGGGGATTGCCATTGCTCAGGAATTTTTGGGAAGAAACCCGGAAAACAATGTCTTATTCGTTGGAACCGAACGACCCTTTGAGGTTTCGATTTTGTCAGAAACAGGGTTTATACATAAAACCATTACAGCCGAAGGCTTCAAGGGGCGGGGATTTTGGAATCAAATCGTGTCGATCTCAAAAATACCCAAAGGCGTTATTGAATCCATTCTGATTCTCAAACGCTTCAAGGCGGATTTGGTGGTGGGTGTGGGCGGCTATTCCGCAGGACCCCTTGTAACGGGCGCATGGCTCCTGGGGATTAACATTGTCCTGCATGAACAGAACATTCTGCCCGGAATAACCAACCGGATTCTATCGCGTTTTGCGGACCGGATATATGTTTCGTTTAACGAAACAAAAGCCGGCTTGAACCCTAAAAAAATACGGCTTACCGGAAACCCTGTGCGCAAAGAAATTCTCCAATTCGCAAGGGAGCAGAAAGAGGTCCATACAGCGGATTCAGGGGAGCGGCAGCAGTTTACGATCCTGATACTCGGGGGGAGTCAGGGGGCTCACAGTATAAACATGGCAGTTTTGAAAGCCATCGAGCGTATCGATGATAAAGAAGCTTACTTCTTTGTGCATCAGACCGGAGCACACGATGAAGTCCGGGTAAAAAATGTTTACAGGGAGCAGGGCGTTTCTTGCAAAGTCCAGGCCTTTTTTAACGATATGGGCCGACAGTATCAAAAAGCCGATCTCATCATATGCCGGGCAGGGGCGACCACTGTTGCAGAAGTCAAGGCCATTGGAAAGGGGGTCATTTTCATACCGTTTCCTTTTGCCGCGGATGACCACCAGGTGCTTAACGCACGTTCTTTGGTTAACGCGGGGGCTGCTGAAATGATCCTTGAAAAGGATCTCAGCGATAAAGCCCTTGCAGAGCGAATTAATTTTTATGCCGCCAACCCGGATGACCTTCATCGGATGGCATCCCGGGCCGGGGATCTTGGCCGAGTTGACGCGGCAGCGGCGATTGTCGACGACTGTTACGAGTTGATTTCTTAATGATGAATTTTGTGGCAAAACTTTTTTCTTTTCGCCACAAAGGCACCAAGACACTAAAAAAGAATAATGAAATAAAATTTTTTGTGTCTTTGTGCCTTGGTGGCAAATATTTCTTTATTCCGGCTTATCCGGATTAGCTCAGTAAAACCAAAAAACCAAATTGAACTTAACCTATGTTTCTTAAAAAATATCATATCCACTTTGTTGGCATCGGCGGCATCGGCATGAGTGGAATTGCCGAACTCCTTCTCAATCTCGGCTACAAGGTGTCCGGATCGGACCTCAGTTCTTCAGACATTACCCGGCGTCTGGAACGTCTCGGAGGCATTATATTTAAAGGTCATTCCGAAGAACAAATCAGGGGGGCTGATGTTGTTGTCACTTCGTCGGCGGTGGGCCCGGAAAATCCTGAAGTTGTTGCCGCAGGCCGAGCGTCGATCCCGGTCATCCCCCGGGCAGAGATGCTGGCAGAACTGATGCGCTTGAAGTACAGCGTGGCGGTTGCCGGCGCTCACGGTAAAACATCCACGACATCCATCGTCGCCACTGTTCTGGGTAAAGGCGGACTCGACCCTACGGTGGTTATCGGCGGAAAACTAAAAAGCATCGATTCCAATGCCCTCCTCGGCCAAGGGGATTATATCGTGGCCGAAGCCGATGAAAGTGACGGCTCTTTTCTTAAAATGTCTCCCACCATCGCGGTGGTGACGAATATCGATCGAGAGCATCTCGATTTTTATCGAGACTTGGATCACATCAAAGAAGTCTTTATGAGTTTTATTGACAAAATACCTTTTTACGGTCTGGCGGTTCTTTGTCTGGACGATGAGTCGATCCAGGCGATTATTCCGAACATTCATAAACGGTTTGTGACCTATGGAATGAGTACTCAGGCCGATTTACAGGCGAAAGATGTGGCTTTTGAAGGGTTACAAAGCAGATTCAAGGTGTATCATCTTGGAACGTTACTCGGAGAGATCTTGCTGAACCTTCCGGGCCTTCATAATGTTTACAATTCCCTGGCCAGTATCGCGGTGGGTATGGAACTCGACATCCCCTTTGAAGTTATTAAATCGGCTCTTCAAGCCGCGGAAGGTGTTCAACGGCGGCTGGAAATCAAGGGTGAAGAAAAGGGGGTTACGGTTATTGACGATTACGGGCATCATCCTACGGAAATCAAGACCACCCTGCATGCCGCAAGGGAATGCTGGCCGGGCAGACGGATTGTGGTGGTGTTCCAACCCCACCGTTATAGCAGAACCCAGGCACTTTTTGATGACTTCACCCGCTCATTCTATCAGTCGGACCTGCTGGTGGTGCTTCCCATTTATGCAGCCGGAGAAGAGAAGATAAAAGGGGTAGAAGGGTATGCTCTGTTTGAAGGAATCCAGCGCCACGGGCACAGAGACGTGGTTTATGTGGAAAATTTTGAAACGGCGGTTTTGCATCTAAAAGACGTTTTAGTCCCGAAGGATATTGTGATCACACTGGGTGCCGGAGATGTTTGGAAAGTCGGGGAAATGGTGCTTGATGACTTGTCAAAATAGATGTGTTGCAACACCGTTAATATTTGAAATGCAGCCAGAGGACACACCGTTTATGGCCCTCGATTCTAAGTTCATAAAATGGCTTGAAAATCGGTTCGGAGACAACGTCAAATTTTACGAACCCATGTCCAGCCATACATCATTGCGTGTTGGCGGACCGGCAGAAGCTTTGGTGACGCCTGAAAATCTTGAAGATCTTAAAGCGTTGGTGAAATGGTCATGGAATAACGGACTTTCTTATCTGATCATTGGCGAAGGCACCAATCTTCTGGTCAAGGACAGCGGCATCAAGGGAATTGTTATCGTGTTGACAAAATGTCTTAAGACCATCGTTCAGACAGGCATGGAAACCGATGGCCTAATCGTTACCGCATCGGCAAGTGTCCGCATGCGATCCCTTTGCGCGTATGCACTGAAAAAGGGCCTTGAAGGAATGAATTTTGCCCTGGGCATTCCAGGGACGGTTGGCGGAGGGATTATGATGAATGCCGGGACGTCCCATGGCACCATGGAAAACGTCCTGGAATCCATCACCGTATTGATGCCTACGGGTCGGACCCGGAAAATTCGGCGGGAGCAGCTCGATTTTTCTTACAGATCGCTTTCATGGAACAATGAGCTTACAGATGGTCATTGCGCACAAACGGCTATCATTGACGGCTGCTTCTATCTGCGTCCTTCGGACTCAGAAAAACTCAAAAAAGAGGCGCGAACAATTTTAAAAACACGGCAGAGAAAACAGCCCATGGGCTGGCAAAGTGCAGGATGTTTTTTTAAAAATCCCTCGTCCGGGAAAACAGCGGGCCAACTTATTGAGATGGCCGGATTAAAAGGGAAAACCATCGGAGGGGCAGAAATTTCATCAAAGCATGCCAATTTTTTTATAAACCGGCACAATGCATCGGCCGCAGACTTTCTGGCATTGATAGCGCTGACAGAAGAAACCGTATCAAATAAGTTCAACATTGATCTTAAAAGAGAGGTTAAGATTGTTGGCACGTAAACGCACCCGGAGAAATTATTACAAAAACAGTGCAGCCAAAAGGCGGAATAAAATAATAACACGCCTTATTTTCAGCATAAAAACAGCGGCTGTCGGGACAGCTTTGCTGCTGGCCAGCTTTCTTTTTATTTTTTCCTACGACTTTGTAACCCAGTGCGATTATTTTAAAGCAGAAAGACTGACGGTAACCGGCGTTCATCGGCTCACAGAGGAACAGGTATTGCGGCAGAGCCAGATAACTAAAGGCATAAACATTCTTTCAGTAAATCTTTCAAGGGTCAGAAAACGGCTCCTGGCACATTCATGGATCGAGGATGCTGATGTCAGCAGGGAACTTCCAACAGGAATCAGTATCAGAATAAAGGAGCAGCAGCCCCTGGCCATTTTAGACCTTGGTCGAAAATTTATCATTAATACCCATGGAGAGGTATTCAAGGAAATGGGTGCCTCGGATCGTTGCCGCCTGCCGGTGATTAACGGGCTTGAATTTTCAGACATCAATGTTCTGGGTGAATCTCGGAGCGTCCCTTTTGATGCAGTAATGAAGATCTTGGCGCTTGGGAAAAAACCTGAAAGTGTTCTTCCCTGCAGGTTAATAAAAAGAATCCGTGTGGATCGAGAAATGGGTCTCACAATTTACGCATTTGACCGCATCAAAGCAATTAAAATCGGGTACGATGATTATCCGAATAAATATGAAATGCTAAAAAATGTGCTTTTTTATCTAAAAAAGAATGGAGGCTTTTCACACCTTGAATCCATTGATCTCAATAATTTAAATCGTATCGTAGTAAATCCTGCGAAAATAAAATCCGCTGCCGGAGACCATAAGGAGGTTTAGAATGCAGGGACAGGAAAATATTATCGTCGGCCTTGATATTGGAACAACTAAAATCTGTGCTGTGGTTGGTGAAAAGACAGGGGATAAAATAAATATCGTCGGTATCGGAACACATCCTTCCATCGGGCTTCGGAAAGGTGTTGTGGTCAATATTGAATCCACCGTAGAATCGATACAAAAGGCGGTTGAAGAGGCGGAACTTATGGCGGGCTGTGAGATATCATCTGTATATGCCGGAATCGCAGGCGGGCATATAACAGGATTTAACAGTCGCGGAATTGTAGCCATAAAAGGCCCGGAAGTTACGCAGCAAGACGTGGACCGTGTTATTGATGCAGCACGTGCCGTAGCAATCCCCATGGATCGTGAAGTCATCCATGTGATTCCTCAGGAATTTATCATCGACGAGCAGGGCGGAATCCAGAATCCTGTGGGCATGTCCGGCGTGAGGCTGGAAGCTAAGATCCATATCGTGACCGGCGCCGTAACCTCTGCGCATAATATTGTGAAATGCGCAAACCGCTCAGGTCTTGATGTCTGTGATATTGTTTTAGAGCCGCTGGCTTCAGGTGAAGCCGTGCTCACCAACGAGGAGAAAGATGTGGGCACGGCACTTTTAGACCTCGGCGGCGGAACGAGTGACCTCGCAATTTTTTCAGGGAAAAACATAAAGCACACCTTTGTTTTGGCCCTGGGTGGCAGCAATCTGACCAACGATATCAGCATCGGCCTGCGTGCATCCATGGCTGAAGCCGAAAAGATCAAGAAAAAATATGGCACCTGTGTTGCCAGGAGCATCAGTTCCGAAGAAACCATTGAAGTTCCCGGTATGGGCGGACGGAAGCCCAGGAAGTTGCCGAGGCAGATCCTCGGTGAGATATTGGAACCTCGTGTGGAAGAGATCTTCACGTTGATAAAACGGGAAATCTTTCGTGCCGGATTGGATAAGGTTGTTACTTCCGGTGTGGTTTTAACCGGCGGGTCATCTCTGCTGGAAGGGGTGACGGATATCGCAGAGACGGTTTTCGATCTACCCAGTCGGCTGGGTACCCCCAGGGGGATCAGCGGCCTTACGGATGTCGTCAATAATCCCATGTATGCGACAGGCGTCGGGCTCGTACTATACGGTTCCAGAATTCAGCCCAAAAAGAAATTCAGGATTCGTGACTCAAATATTTTCAACCGTATTATGATCCGGATGAAACGGTGGTTCAAGGAGGTCATCTAAACGGAGCTTTTAACGTATGTTCATCCAAGCGGACACAAGGGCCGTCGAGATGGATCGGCACATCAAAATGTGAATCTATTTTTGAACGGGGCTTTAAGGATAGAGGATAAAACCAAATACTCTAACAGGAGGTGGGGGAAATGACGTTTATGTTGGTAGAAAACGACAATTATGCAAAAATCAAAGTTATCGGTGTTGGAGGAGCCGGCGGGAACGCGATCAACAACATGATCGATGCCGAGCTCCAGGGTGTAAAATTTATCGCCGCCAACACAGATTCCCAATCACTTGAAATCTCAAAGGCATCTGTCAAACTTCAGATCGGTGAGGAGCTTACCCAGGGGCTTGGGGCCGGAGCCAATCCTCAAATCGGGAGGGAGGCGGCGCTGGAGAATTCGGAAGCCATTAAAAGTGTGCTGGAAGGTAGCCATATGGTGTTCATCACTGCGGGATTCGGCGGTGGAACCGGGACCGGCGCTGCGCCGGTGATTGCTGAAATCTGCAAAGAAATCGATGTGCTGACGGTGGCTGTGGTGACAAAGCCTTTTTCATTTGAAGGCGGCAAAAGAGCCAAACAGGCCGAAGAAGGGATCAATGTACTCAAAAAGGTTGCAGATACCGTCATCACGATACCCAATGACAGACTAAGGGGCCTTGCTTCCAAAAATGCCAGGATGATCGATATGTTCAAGAAAGCCGATGAGGTTCTGCTCCATTCTGTCAAAGGCATCACGGATCTTATCATGATACCTGGACTGATCAATCTTGACTTTGCCGATGTTAAAACCATCATGTCCAAAGCCGGAATGGCCATCATGGGCATTGGTATCGCTAGAGGTGATAACCGCGCTATGGAGGCCGCCGAGCGTGCCATATCCCATCCGCTCCTTGAAGATATCTCTATTTCCGGAGCCAAGGGTGTTTTAATGAACATCACCAGTAACAGCGATTTAACAATGGAAGAAATGACCGAGGCTTCCGATCGGATATACAATGAAGTCGGGAAAGATGCCGATATTATATGGGGAACCGCCGTTGAAGACAGCATCGGTGATGAGATGCGTGTTACGGTAATTGCAACGGGAATCGGTTCGGGTCCGGAAACCGGGATTAAAAATGAGCTCAGAGGCAAAGTCAGAGATATCACGGTAGACGATTTGAGCGATGCCGTAGATTATGATGAGCCGACGTTCATCCGCCGTAAACACGCGGTGGGTGAGTCGAGCGGTGGGACCTACAGAGGTTATAAGGGAATTGTCATCGACAATACCGACCTCAGTGACCTTGATGTCCCGACATTTTTACGTAAAAAGGCAGACTAGCTAACGAAAACGGGCGCATGATAAAAACTGTTGGATGCCGATGAACGAAAAAAATTTAGAAACGTCTGATGGCCAATGGCAGGGAAAACTGAAAGATTTCAAAAAAAAGTTGCTGAATCAGAAATCGGTGCGATCCGCAAGCGATGGAAGGGCCGAATCAAAGTTGCACTTGTATATCCCAACACGTATCATGTGGGAATGTCCAATCTCGGTTTTCAGGCCGTATATGAATTAATCAATAAGATTGAGCACGTTGTATGCGAACGGTCTTTCTTGCCGACAACCACCGGGAAAAAATCAGATCGCATACTCTCTGTGGAGTCCGGAAAACCAATTTCAAATTTCGACATCATTGCTTTTTCGGTCTCATTTGAAAATGACTATCCCAACCTCCTTACAATTCTCGATAAAGCAGGCCTCCCCCTGCTGTCTGATGACAGAGGAACCCCCCACCCTCTGATTATTGCAGGGGGAGTTGCTTTATTATTAAATCCGGAGCCTTTGGCTCCGTTTATCGATTGTTTTCTGATTGGTGAAGCCGAAGCCATTCTGCCACGGTTTTTTGATACGGTTTCACCCGATGTTCTGGTTCAAAATAGAAGATCGTGTTTAAAAACCCTCGCCGGCGAAATCCCAGGCATCTATGTTCCGACATTTTACAGAGCATTTTACCATTCGGACGGGA
>Ga0316193_10002512_pt1 | contig 12946 bp, 12 predicted proteins | sample MerIslsedime2_MG_FD_207735 | JGI IMG/M metagenome (GOLD analysis project Ga0316193, IMG submission 207735) | Coastal sediment microbial communities from Maine, United States - Merrow Island sediment 2 | ecosystem: Environmental > Aquatic > Marine > Coastal > Sediment | place: USA: Maine...
TCACGGTATCCATGCCATTTGGCATCATGCCACCGGTCATAATTTGTACCGCCTCCCCCGGTCCACTGGGACCCAGGTAGGGCCGCCCTGCCCAGGAAGTTCCTGGTACCAGGAACTCGCGCACCCCTTCTATCGGCAGGTCGGCTGCGCGTATCGCATAGCCATCCATGGCTGAATTGGTGTGTGAGGGTACATTGATTGGCGAGACAATGTCTTCTGCCAGCACTCTGCCCAATGTCTCTCGTAGCGGCAGTGTTTCAGATGCAGTTAGTGCGGTAACGCCATCCAGGATGCGCGCCTGTGCTTCGGCAACGGTCAACAGACCGGTATTGAGTTCGTCCTCGCAGCTGGGTTGTGTTTCTATTTCATTATTCTGCATAGCGTAATTCCCTATAATAAATGGGTACATCCTGCATACATATTACCGCGATTTATTCACATAACACGGACTCAACCCAAATTAATACACCTGCCGGGGCAGACCATGTCCGCCCTGCAATAGTTGTTGCTTATAGTCAACCGTAAGGGATTATTTTGCGATCACTGTTTTTACGGACTATATTTTGCGGGTGCAGGCTACAGGATTCCAGTGACAGGTGGGTATCACAGAGATGTGCAACGGTATGAAATTCATGCGTCGACAACAGGATACTAACACCATCTTCCCTGAGTCGCTTGATCATGCGATGCGCCTGCTCGCGTGCTTCGCTGTCCATATTTGCCGTTGGCTCATCCAGCAACAGTACCCGTGGACTAAGAATGCGTGCGCGTGCAAAGGCCACGCGCTGACGTTCGCCGCCGGAAAGTTCACGCGCATTGCGTAACTGCAGATGCGCAATACCGGCCCAGTCGAGTGCCTCCGAAACCCTGCGGGAAATCTCTTTGATAGACAGCCCCTGGCAACGAAGACCGTAGGAAATATTATCGGTAACGCTGCGATCAAAAAGATAGGGCTGCTGGTGCAGGTAGATGACATGGGTACGCATTTGCTGGCAGGCACGCTTCCATGGCATGGACACGCCCTGATAGGTCACGGCAACACTGTCCGGCGCTTCAAGGCCGGCGATGATGCGCATCAGCGTGGATTTGCCTGCTCCATTGCGACCGCTGAGCGCCACACAAGTTTGTTCATGAATGGCAAGCGCCTCGATATCCAGCAACAGGTGGCCATGCAAGCTCTTGCGCAAATCCTTATAACTTAAAATTTCTTTCATGAAGTCATTACACCACGACCCTGAAAGAAGGCCAGCAATCCATTCAGTAACAACGCCATCGCCAGCAACACCATGCCCAGCGCGATCGCCTGCGAAAACTCACCCTTGCTTGTCTCCAGCGCAATAGCGGTCGGAATATTACGGGTATAGCCGAGAATATTGCCTCCGACCATCATGGAACAGCCAACCTCGGCAATAATACGCCCGAAACCGGCAATGAACGCGGCAATCAACCCAAAACGAATCTCGTGCAGCAGGGTGAAAAAGGCATGCGCCGGCTTTGCGCCCAGCGTCACCGAGGTTTCCCAAACACGACGGTCAGCCGCCTGGAAGGCGGCATGGCTCAGCGCTACCAGCAGGGGAAATGCCAGCAAAATCTGACCGATGATCATCGATGAATGGGTAAACAACAGCTGCAGGTCACCCAGCGGTCCACTGCGTGAAAACACCAGGTAAACCGTCAGCCCAACCACGACAGCCGGTATCGACTGCAGCGCACTGAAACCTGCAATCATCGCGCGTCGGCCGGGGTAGCGCAGATGCGCCATCAGAAAAGCAGCAAGAAAGGCAAACGGTGCCGCGATCAGAATCGCCCTAACTGACACACTAAAGGACGTAAAGATGATCACCCACAGGGCAGTATCACCCGAGAACAACAGACGGAAAGATTCAGCCGTGGCCGCCGACAGGCTTTCCATTAACTAGTCTCCAACCGGGTAGAACAACTGTTCACCCTCGACACGGTAACCGGCAATCAGTGCATGCGCCAGATCGGACTCAAACCAGCGTATCAGGCGCACGGCAGCGTCATAATTGACTTCTGGATAGCGCGCTGGACTTATAGCAATAATGCCGTAGGGATTTCTCAGTTCCGGGTCACCGGCTACCAGCAGTTGTAGTGGACTGTTTGCCCGGTAGGCCAGCCAGGTGCCGCGATCAACCAGGGTATAGGCATCCATTTCACCGGCTATCTGCAGGGTCTTGCCCATGCCCTGCCCGACCTGCCGATACCAGTTCCCAGCAGGCTCAATACCGGCCCGCTGCCAGAGTGCCAGCTCTTTTTTATGCGTGCCCGAGTCATCACCGCGAGATACAAAGACAGCAGCGGCGTCTGCAATTTTTTGCAATGCCTTGCCAACATCGCGCAGTCCGCTCACGCCTGCCGGGTCACTTGCCGGGCCGGTTATAACGAAATCATTAAACATGATCTCATGGCGGGCCTCACCATAACCGGCCTGTATAAAGGCCTCCTCGGCGGGTCGCGCATGCACCAGGACGACATCAACATCGCCGCGTCGTCCCAGCTCCAGGGCCTTACCGGTGCCTACTGCAATCAGGTGAAGCTTGATATCCAGCTCCTTTTCAAAAACCGGTTGAATAACTGCAAACAGGCCCGAGTTTTCAGTGCTGGTGGTGGTTGCCATGCGCAACACCTGCTCACTGGCCGCCAGTGAATGCACGGTCAGCAACAGTGGGAAAACAATCAAATTTGCAATAATCCATCGCATACGCAATATTCCCTTCATGTGCAAAGATTATCATTCATGAGCAAACTCACCCATCTTGACGCCAGCGGCAATGCGCGCATGGTCGATGTTGGCAACAAGCAAGAAACCCTGCGCGAAGCGCGAGCCGCAGCCCGGGTTCGCATGGCCACAGAGACCTTGCATCTTATCGAAACCGGTGGCCACAAAAAAGGCGACGTCATAACCGTTGCCCGGGTTGCCGGTATCCAGGCCGCCAAGCATTGTGCTGAACTCATCCCGATGTGTCACCCGCTGCTGCTCACGGGTATCGATGTTGACATTATACTGGACCACAAAAACAGCTGCGTTCATATCACCACCGCCTGCCGACTCAAGGGACAAACCGGCGTGGAAATGGAGGCGCTGACCGCAGCGTCTGTTGCCGCGCTCACCATTTATGACATGTGCAAGGCAGTGGATCGCGGCATGGTCATCGAGGATGTACGCCTGTTACACAAGTCCGGCGGCCGCAGTGGCGAATGGAATGCCACAGACAATCAAGCCTGAGTGCTCAGCTGAAGCGTAAATGGGTCAACCGGTTTCCTCGACCAGGTGATCTGCAATCAATTCTGTGATACCGAGCAACTCGATATCATGCATCTCATGTGCTTCCAGACCATCTTCCAGCATATGCCGGCAATTTGAACAGGCGGTTACCAGTCCTTCCGGCCTGATTGAATCCAGCTGGCGTTTCTTGGCGTCGAACACCTTTAGTCGCAGCGGGTCGGCACGCTCGTTGGAACTGACACCACCACCGCCACCGCAGCACCAGTTCATGTCACCGGTCTCCGGCAACTCGGTAAAGTTCGGCGCCACCATGGCCAGCAAGTCACGCGGCTGCTTTATCACACCACCACGACGCGCAGCATTACAGGGATCGTGATAACTGAGTCTGTCGGTATTCACACCTTCTGTTTTCAGGCGGCCATCGCGACGCAATTCGTCCAGCAGCTCGATGATGTGCACGACTCTGAATGGCAAGGGTCGTCCAATGAAGTTTGGCGCATCCCAGCGCATCGTGGTGTATGCATGACCGCATTCGGGGCTGATGACGTTTTTTACTTTCAGCTTTTCAGCTGCACTGACAACGCGTTCTACGAGCGTCGCCGCCATTTTTGAATTACCCAACTGCACGCCGGTATTAGTGGCCTCAAAGTACTCGCTGCTGATGGTCCAGGACACACCGGTCGCCCTGAATATCTTTGCCAGCGAGCCAATAAACTCGGGAAAGCCGGCAATCTCGCCGGAAGATAACAGACACAGATAGTCAGCGCCTTCCACATCCATCGGTATCTTCAGGCCGGTTTCCTTTTCCTGCACACGAATAGTCGCGTCCAGTGTCTTCAGCGACACGCCCATGGGACTGCCAATTTCAATGGCGCGCTTCCCGGCCTCTACCAGTCCTTCCGGTGAAAAACCCGCCGCCGCCAGCCCCTCTTTTACCTTGCGAATCATGTAGGCAATATCGATGCCCACCGGGCATACCATGCTGCAGCGACCGCACATGGTACAGCCGTCATAAACCAGTTCTTCCCAGTTGGCAAGGTCTTCCTCGGTCAGCTTTTTGCTCAGGCCCATGCTGGCAGCGAGCTTGCCCCAGAAGGTGTATTCCTGTCGCCATAGCTTGCGTAACGGCTCGACCTTGTAAATCGGCGTGTAACGCGCATCACCGGTTTCAGTATAGAACAGGCAGGCCTCGGCACAGATACCACAATGTACACAGCTCGACATATAGGACATTACACGGGTATCCATCTGGCTGCGCATGGCTTCCATGCCCGCTGTCAGTTTTTCGCTCATGCCTTCACCCCGCGACGACCAAACCAGGCACCGGTAAAGGCGCGACTGGGAATAAACATAAATGCGTGCATCAGACGACTGAAGGGAAAGTAGACCATCAGCAGTTCAACCGTGAACCGATGCAGCACCCGCAAACCTTCGAACTCGCCGATCAGCGCCATACAGCCGGTAAGCATGACAATAAAGGTAAGAATGGCAGCGAGGTGGTCATCAATGTCTGATATCAGCCTTGTTACCGGGTGCATCACCCGGCGTATCCACAGCAGCATCAAGCCGATAAAGGAAAGCTGTGCGGTGATAATAAATGCCCAGTAGGGCATGGGTGTCCAGCCAAGGCCGGTTTGTGCCTCGAAAAACAGTACGTGAGGGGCGGCGAAAAACAGCAGCGCAAACAGGCCGAGATGGAACAGGTAACCGGCGACAATGTGCAGCCGGGTACGTGATACCAGTTCACTGCGCGGGAAAAAGCGCCGCAGGTTGGCACCGATGGCACCTGACAGACCGGAACCCCGTGCCTCTGAATAATCCGGCTTGTTACGCACCCGGAAGATCGACAGGATGCGCCAGAGCACACCGATGCCGAAGACCCACAGGGCAATGTCCCAGAAAATACCGTCTACGAGTTGTGCAAACATGATGTGTCCTTTTTAGCTACACTTAAACAATAGCTCTCCTCGGGAGAGGGTAGTGTCTGTTCTGAAACCAGGAAATGTGCCGAACTATCCCCTTAATGCATTCTTTAGTCATTTGGTACCGGACTGGCAACGCCGGTTGCAGCACCGCCACCGACCTCCTCCGCTTCATCATCATCCGCTGCCGCCTTGATCTCTGCATACCAGCGATCGTGATGTGACTTTGCCCAGGCCTCGTCGACATAGCCGTTGGTCATACTGCTGATCGTGCCTTCAACGCCGGCGGTACCCATATAGACATGGCCAAAAGACACGGCGATCACGACCAGTGCCGCGATGCCATGCAACACATGGGATATTCCCATTACCTCACGTCCCTGGCCGAATACCGCCATATCCAGTATCAGACCGGTCGCCGATAACACCAGCCCGCCGAGGACTGCGATCCAGAACCAGATTTTTTCACCGGCGTTAAAACGCCCGGCACTGACATGGCCGCCACCGAACATGCCGCCACCTTTCAGTAACCAGGTGATATCGCCGCGCGCATAGATATTGTCTTTTACAAACGTCACGAACATCATCAGGATCGCAACCAGGAACATCGGGCCAAACAGGTTGTGCGCTTCCTTGCAGGCTGAAGCCGTCAAACCAAAGCCTTCCGGGCCCAGCACCGGTATCAACACGAAGCGGCCATACAATAAAATCAGCCCGGTGAGTGCCAGCAACCAGAACAGGCTGACAGTAAACCAGTGCGTGGTGCGTTCAAAAACGGAGAAGCGCTGAATATTTTTGCCACTGGCACCGCCCTGAATACGCAGCGGCCCACGCACCAGGTAGAACAACACGATCAGCGCCAGCACACTGCCCATCAGCATGGCACCAAACGGTATCAACTGCTGCATACGGAAGTGGCGCCAGGCCTCACCGTACTCGTTAATCAGCACACCGCTATCGACTCCCTGAACCTGCGAGGTGCCTTTATCGCCACTGCGCACAGCGCGCCACAACTCTGCGCCCGGGTTCGGCACACCACCTGCCTCCGGACTCACGTAGGCCACGGCATAGGGAATTAACGGTAAAAACAGTGTTAGTGCAATCAGCAACATCAGTGACCATACAATAATGCGGCGATGCCGATTACCTGTTTGTACTTGTGTTGCCATTATGCGCTGTCCTTGTTCGATATTTGCATCAGGCCATTTCGTATGCCCGCTCTCATTCCGGGAGCGGCTTGTGGGTAAGCATATAGAGGTGATTTGCTGATCATCACCCCCTCATCCTGTCCTTCTCTCTGAGCGCGAAAACAAGCATCAAGGAGCAGGGACGCATTTTTATACTGCCATAGACTGTCTTCAATGCCACTAACAAATCAATCGCCGCCCACAGCATTGCCTTCAATCGCTTTACCCTTGCGAATACCAGACTTGTTATAGGCCACACCCCAACCCCAGGCAAAACCGGCTGACCCGCGCCAGGTGACACGTTCGCGGAAAATCTCCGAAACCATATCGCCATCACCTGCCAGCAGTGAGCGGGTAGCACACATCTCTGCACACAACGGCAACTTGCCCTCGGCCAGCCGGTTACTACCGTATTTGGCGTACTCTTCCGGCGAGTTGTCCGGCTCCGGACCACCGGCACAGAAGGTGCACTTGTCCATCTTGCCGCGCGAACCAAAGGCTTCGTTCTTCGGGAATTGCGGCGCACCAAACGGGCAGGCGTAAAAACAGTAACCGCAACCGATACAGATATCCTTGTCGTGCAGCACCACGCCGTCATCGGTGGTGTAGAAACAATCCACCGGGCAGACCGCGGCACACGGCGCATCCGAACAGTGCATACAGGCCACTGACATGGAACGTTCACCGGGTGAGCCATCGTTGATGGTGACAACGCGGCGGCGATTTACCCCCCAGGGGACTTCGTTTTCGTTTTTGCAGGCGGTTACACAGGCGTTGCATTCGATACAGCGTTCCGCATCACAAAGAAATTTCATTCGAGCCATGATTGAGTCTCCTTCAAGCGGCTGTGATACGACACAGGGAACACTTGGTTTCCTGCATCTGTGTAACGGAATCGTAACCGTAGGTGAATGCCGTGTTACAGGCCTCACCCAGCACATAAGGGTCACTGCCCTTTGGATACTTGTCACGCAGGTCCCTGCCTTCAAAGTGCCCTGCAAAGTGGAAAGGCATCCACACCACGCCGGGTGCAACACCCTCTTGCGTGACCTTCGCCATGATCTTGATACGACCACCTTCCGGGCCTTCCAGCCACATCTGCTGGCCGTCCCTGATGTTGTTATTGTTGGCATCGACAATGTTGATCTCGGCAAACATGTGTTGCTGCAGCTCCGCAAGCCAGGGATTTGAACGGGTCTCGTCACCACCACCTTCATATTCCACCAGCCGTCCGCTGGTCATGATCAGCGGGTAGTCACCCGTATAGTCCTTCACCTGGATGGATTCATACCGTGTAGGCAGACGATAGAAGTCCTTGCGGTCGGCATAGGTCGGGTACTTCTCCACCAGGTCACGTCGCGAGGTATACAGTGGTTCACGATGGATCGGCACCTGATCCGGAAAGGTCCACACCACGGCGCGCGCCTTGGCATTACCAAACGGAGCGCAACCGTGCTTGATGGCCACCCGCTGAATGCCGCCGGATAAATCTGTTTTCCAGTTCTTGCCCTCGGCGAGTGCCTTTTCATCCGCACTCAAATCATCCCACCAGCCAAGCTTCTTGAGAATGTCAGCCGAGAATTCCGGGTAACCGTCCTTGATCTCGGCACCCTTGCTCCATGAATCCTCGGCCAGCAAATTGACACCGTCACGCTCAACACCAAAGCGGGCACGGAAATTCAGCCCGCCCTTCGCCACCGGTTTACTGGTGTCATACAGGTTGGGACTGCCGGGATGTTTCATATCGGCCGTTCCCCAGCAGGGCCAGGGCAAACCATAGGTATCACCATTGGCAGGTCCGCCCTTGGCTTCAAGCGTGGTGTAATCAAAGGTATGCCAGTTCTGCTGGTGTTCTTTCAGACGTTCCGGGCTCTGACCGGTATAGCCGATGGTCCACATCCCCTTGTTGAACTCGCGGGTAATGTCCTCGATCAGCGGTTCATCATTGGTGACCTGGATGTTCTTGCAGAACTCGTCGCCAAAGCCCAGCTTTTTGGCAAACTTGTACATAATGGTGTGATCGGGCAGCGACTCGAACAACGGGTCAATAACCTTGTCACGCCACTGCAATGAACGGTTGGACGCCGTCACCGAACCGTACGTTTCAAACTGGGTTGCCGCCGGCAGCAGGTAAACACCGTCGGTACGGTCCTGCATCACGGCACTGGCCGTTGGATAGGGATCTATGATCACCATCATGTCCAGCTTCTCCATGGCCTCTTTCATCTGCGCGCCACGCGTCTGGCTGTTGGGCGCATGCCCCCAGAACACCATGGCACGCACATTGTCCTTCTGCGCAATATTGGCCTTGTCTTCCAGCACGCCATCAATCCAGCGTGACACAGGTATGCCCTTGGTATTCATCGGCTTGGCCGGCTTGCCCTTGGCCTCCTCGTAACTGCCCTGGTCGAAGCGGCTGCTGAGCCAGTCGTAATCGACATCCCAGACTTTTGCCCAGTGTTTCCACGCGCCTTCTGAAAGACCGTAATAACCCGGCAAGGTGTGGCTCAACACGCCAAAATCGGTTGCACCCTGCACGTTGTCGTGGCCACGGAAGATATTGGTACCGCCACCACTGACGCCCATGTTGCCGAGTGCCAGCTGAAAGATACAGTAGGCACGGGTATTATTGTTGCCCACCGTGTGCTGGGTACCACCCATGCACCAGATAAATGTGCCCGGACGGTGCTCCGCCATGGTCTGTGCGGCACGCTTGATCTGTTCCTCGGGCACACCGGACACCCGCTCCACTTCATCCGGCGTCCATTTCGCCACCTCGGCACGTACCTCGTCCATGCCGTAGACACGCTGCCTGATGAACTCCTTGTCCTCCCAGCCGTTCTCGAAAATGTGCCAGAGCATACCCCAGATCACCGGCACGTCGGTACCGGGACGCAGGCGCATGTACTGGTCGGCATGTGCGGCCGTGCGCGTAAAGCGCGGGTCGATGACGATCAGTGGCGCCTTGTTGCGCTCCGTGGCCCGGAACAGGTGCTGCATCGATACCGGGTGTGCCTCGGCCGGATTACCGCCGACAATCATGATGGCCTGGCTGTTGTGAATATCGTTGTAGGAGTTGGTCATGGCACCGTAACCCCAGGTATTTGCCACACCCGCGACCGTGGTGGAGTGACAGATACGTGCCTGGTGGTCCATGTTATTGGTACCGGCAAACGCGGCAAACTTGCTGAACAGGTAGGCCTGTTCGTTGTTGTGCTTGGCCGACCCGAGCCAGTAGACCGCATCGGGACCGGACTGCTCCTGGATAGAGAGGATCTGGTCGCCGATCTCGTTAATGGCCTGCTCCCAGGAGACTTTGGTCCACTTGCCATTGACGAGTTTGGTGGGATATTTCAGGCGTCGTTCGCCATGGCCGTGTTCGCGTACCGAGGCACCCTTGGCGCAGTGCGCTCCCTTGTTAAACGGGTGATCAAAAGCAGGTTCCTGACCGGTCCAGACACCGTTCTCGACCTCGGCATAAATACCACAGCCCACCGAACAATGCGTACAGATTGAGCGTATCTGCGTGGGATTGCCTTCGTCAGTCGGCGTACGCTCAACCGATGCCGAGGCCTTTTTCATCATTGACATCGACAGGGTACCCGCTGCGGCAACACCGCCTGCAGTAATACCGGAACGCTTTAAAAAGGAACGACGGTCGATGGTTGCACCCAGCACGGCGGCGTGCACGGTTGATGAGTTCGTTCCCTGCTTTTTGACCAGCTTCATATCCAGCCTCCAGACAATTTTATTTCACTGACTTTTTGTGATGCTGTACTGCTGTATTCGCACACACACAGATGTCTATCGCCACTCAGGATCTGAGCGCACGGTAGTAGTCCTTGATGTGTTGGGTTTCGTGATAGCCCTTTGATGCCTTTTTATCCGCGGCATCAGGCGTATCAAGCTGTTCGGTTTCTGCATCGACCAGTCCGGATGCGGACACGGCGGTAATAGCGGCGGCTCCACCGGCAGCGGCAGCGCCCTTGAGAAAAATTCTGCGGTTGGCGGTAAAACGTGTCTTGTCTTTAATCATTGCTCCTCCAATCGGTAACTGAAGTCGTCAGTCAAACTGACATGAACGTAGTAGACAACTATGCCTGCATGGCCAGGTACTGCGCTTCAATCTCCATGAACTGCTGACCCAGTACTGCGACGGACTTGTAAAAATGCGCAGACTCAGCCTCACCAAGGTCGGTGAAAAAATCCGGCACCCAGCTGGCAATAAAGGCCTCAAAAAACGCGGCCTGCTTGTCAAAGGATAGTCCAGATTCAGAAATTATCATCCCCATGGTTTCGCACAGCGCAGCAACGTGATCTTCCGGTTCGGAAATGCCTTCCTGCAATTCAAAACCAAGCCGCCGCAGCTCACTGCGTAATGAGGCTAGCACCTTTTCCATAAGAAAACCATGGATATAGAAAGACGCATAGGGCAATAGCTCGCCGCGACCCAGGCCTATGAAAAGATTGAAATATTCATCGCCGAGTTGCGATAAATCGGTGTCAATTGCGGCGGCCTGCACTGCCTGCCAGGTGGCCGCCATAGGATTGTCACCCGGGTTACCGGCATCGATCTCCTGCAACAATTCCAGCACCCCTTCATCCGGCGGGCCGGCCAGCAAGGCACCCAGCAGCAGGTAGATTTCAGCACGCGCGGCATCGCCGGCTTCAATAGCAGACCCGACTGGCAGCGCCTTCTCTTCAGTCATGACGGCCGCCCTGTGGTGGACGGATCAACCTTGATATGTGCATCACCGCCCGCGTCACCGTAGATATCATTCACCCGACAATCCTCGCACATCTTGATGCGCTGCAGGGCGGCGCCCTGAAACATGGCATGCGCCTGCATCTTTTTAGTGATTTTTTCAATCATGCCACGGGTAGCAAACGGTTTGTTGCAGACGATGCAGGCAAACGGCTCCTCGGCATACAACACACGCCGGGTATTACGTGTCGGAAAGTCATACAGATAACGGGGTGAAATGGCGATGGCATCTTCCGGGCAGGTTCGACAACACAGTCCACACTGCACGCAATTGGCTTCTATAAAACCGAGTTGCGGTGATTCATCACCGGCAGACAATGCGCTGGCAGGGCACTGGGACACGCAGGCCATACACAGGGTGCAGCGCGTCTGGTCCAGCAATACCTCCCCAAAGGGCGCGCCGGTCGGCAACGTCACCAGCGGCCGTGTTGGCGAAGCCGACTGCGCAAACAGGTGTTCCACTGCCAGGCGAATGACCGTGCGCTTTTCATCCAGACCGGCAAAAGCAGCTGGCGCCTGATGCTTTATAATTGGTAATTTATTAATAATATCAATTAGCTTTGAATCCTGCAGGTCCGTATACACAAGCACACCGGGATTATGGCCGGCACCCTCCAGCAGCGCGTGAGCAACCCCCAGCTGTGACCTGGTCTCGCGGACAACCGATACCGGCGCACCCGGCGTACCCAGCAACACCACGGCCGCCGCACCATAAGCCAGCGCAGACAACCAACTGTCCATGCCAATGCTGCCCAGCTCTTCCAGCTCAACCGGCAGAATATTTTCCGGCAATTGTGTAGCGACATCCATGACAACATCACGTCCCGCCTCGCTGTCATGGAACAGCAATACCGGATCGGCACCACCATTCTCAAGGTAGGCCTTCAGCATGGCACGCAAGCGGTTAAGGCCGTCGCTCAATCGCGGATAGCCATAGGTGATCGCGCCAGTCGGACAGGCCGCTGCACAACTGCCGGCGCCCTGACACAGACCCGCATCCACTTCGATGACATTACCCAGAGATGAAATCGCATCGGTCGGACAGGCATCAAGGCAGCGGGTGCAGGCCGTCATACCGCTTCTGCCATGCACACAGATGCTGGCGTTGTAGTTAAAGAACTGCGGTTTTTCGAACTCGCCGACCAGCGCCGGAATCTCTTCCAGCGCCCGTTGCATTGCCTCCGCATTATCCCCAGGCGCAAAATATCCTGGCGGCAGCAGTTCACTGCATATGAGTCCGGGACTCGTTAAATCCAGAACCAGATCAAATACTTGTCGACCCAGCGTAATCTCGTCAAGGACGGCACCACTGTCTGCCGCGGCAAGCGTTGGCTGAAACATTCCGAGGTAACCGGTCAGTTTGGTAACGTCTGCGCCCAGCACCGTTAAGCTGCCCTGCTCGTGCCGGTTGATAGTGGTCGCACCCTGCTCCACTGCAAGGACCGTCACTCTAATAGTTTGCTGGTGCTGATATTCTGCTGCAGCGGCCAGCGCCGAACCGGCGTCGCCAATAATCAGCAGACTGCCTGCCGAGACATACGGCACAATCGCGGCCGGGACAGCTTCAGCTGCGGCGGCCATAGCCAGTGCAGCAGTGCGCGCCTGGCCGTCCGGGGTGTTCGTAGCAAGATTCAGCAAATCGTATCAGCCTTTTTTATTTGTAAAATATTACCGCAGCAGCGCACTCCTGCGCGATAGTGTTTACAGGGCATTGATCGCGAACAATATCCAATCCTGTTAACAAGGCCGCTGAGAAAGTTTGCTACACCGACTCTTCGGCATCATCATCCATGTCGGCATGCTTGTCCACTACCTGTTCTGAAGG
>Ga0316193_10002514_pt1 | contig 12942 bp, 13 predicted proteins | sample MerIslsedime2_MG_FD_207735 | JGI IMG/M metagenome (GOLD analysis project Ga0316193, IMG submission 207735) | Coastal sediment microbial communities from Maine, United States - Merrow Island sediment 2 | ecosystem: Environmental > Aquatic > Marine > Coastal > Sediment | place: USA: Maine...
ACGGGTCTGGGGTTTCTTGCCCTTCCAGCGATTGCGACCGGCCTTGCCGATCTTGATGAGCTCGTGCTGGCTGTTGCCGACTTCACCGACAGTGGCCCGGCAGTCGATCATGACCCGGCGCATCTCGGTCGACGGCATACGCAGCGTTGCGTGGTCGCCTTCCTTGGCGACCAGCTGCACCGCGATGCCAGCCGATCGGCCGATCTTGCCGCCCTGGCCCGGACGCAACTCGACGTTGTGCACCGTGGTGCCGACCGGGATGAAGCGGAGAGGCATGGCGTTGCCGGGCTTGATGTCGGCGCCGTGGCCGCTCTCGACCGTGTCGCCGACGTTCAGTCCACGCGGAGCGAGGATGTAGGCCTTCTCACCGTCGTTGTAGTGGAGCAGCGCGATGCGGCACGTGCGGTTCGGGTCGTACTCGATGGCAGCGACCTTTGCGGTCACGCCGTCCTTGACCCGCTTGAAGTCGATGATCCGGTATTGCTGCTTGTGACCGCCACCGCGATGGCGGGAGGTCTTGCGGCCGTAGCTGTTGCGGCCGCCGGTCTTGCTCTTCTTGACGAGCAGGCTCTTCTCCGGCGTGGTCTTGGTGATCTCGCTGAAGTCGGAGCTCGTCTGGAAGCGACGGCCGGGGCTGGTGGGCTTGCGTGAACGGATAGCCATGATGATCTCAGCTCTCGAACAGCGGGATCTCGCCCGCTGCCAGGGTGACGATGGCCCGCTTGGTGTCGGGACGCTGACCGATTCGATTCGTGCCACGGGTCCGCTTGCGCTTGCCGTTGCGGTTCAGGGTGTTGACCTTGAGCACCTCGACACCCCAGATCGCCTCGACGGCGTCGCGGATCTCGGGCTTGGAAGCCTTGGGGCTGACCTTGAACGTGTAGACGCCCGTCTCGATCAGGGCGTAGCTCTTCTCCGAGACGACCGGAGCGATGATGATGTCGCGTGGATCCTTCATCAGGCGTCTGCTTTCTCAGTGGCCGTCTCGGCCTCGACGGCCGGGGCGGGGGTCGGTGTGCCGGCGGGCAGCACGTCCTTGGTGAACACGATCCACTCGTTGCAGAGCACGTCGTAGGCGTTGAGTTCGCCCGGGGCGATGACCTGCACCTTGGGGAGGTTGCGGAAGCTCAGCGCTGCAGCGGCGTCGTCACGACCAACGACCACCAGTGCGGTGCCGGTGATGCCGAGTGCGTCGAGCGCGGCCTTGGCGTCCTTGGTCTTCGGAGCCTGGAAGCCCCAGGAGTCGACCACGACGATCTTGGCTTCGTTGGCCCGGTCGGACAGTGCGGAGCGGAGGGCCGCCTTCACCATCTTCTTCGGGGTCTTCTGGTCGTACTTGCGAGGCTTCGGGCCGAGGGCCACGCCACCGCCCGCGAACTGTGGGGACCGGATCGAACCCTGACGGGCGTTGCCCGTGCCCTTCTGGGCGTAGGGCTTGCGGCCACCACCGGACACGTCCGACCGGGTCTTGGTGCTCTGGGTGCCCGAGCGGCGGGCCGCGAGCTGGGCGGTGACGACCTGGTGCATGAGTGACACGTTCGGCTTGATGCCGAAGACCTCGTCATCGAGTTCGATCGTTCCGCTGTCCTTGCCGGCCGCGGTCTTGAGTGTGAGATCGGCCATGTCAGCCTGCCTTTCCTGCGAGCTGTCCGGCCTTCTTGACGGCGTTGCGCACGAGGACGACGCCACCGGCGGGGCCAGGGACCGAGCCCCTGATCAGCAGCAGGTTGCGCTCGGCGTCGGACTGGACGACCTCGAGGTTCTGCGTGGTGACCTGCTCGTGGCCCATGTGACCAGCCATGCGCTGGCCCTTGAACACGCGTGCCGGGAAGGCACACGAGCCGATGGCGCCAGGCTTGCGGTGGCTCTTGTTGTTACCATGCGATGCGGGCTGACCAGCGAAGTTGTGCCGCTTCATGACGCCGGCGAAGCCCTTGCCTCGGCTCGTGCCGGTGACGTCGACGAGCATGCCGGCGGGGATCTGCTCGACGGTCAGCTCCTGGCCGACCTCGAAGCCGTCGACGGAATCGAGGCGCAGTTCCACGAGCCGCTTGCCCGGGGCGACCCCGGCCTTGGCGAAGTGACCGGCCTTGGGCTGGTTCAACTTCTTCGCGTCACGGTGCCCGTACGTCACCTGCAGCGCGGTGTAGCCGTCGCGTTCGTTGGTCTTGATCTGGACGATGCGCATCGGTTCGACACGGAGCACGGTCACGGGAACGACTTTGTCGTCGACCCATGTCTGTGTCATGCCGACCTTCTCGCCGACGATCGATTGTTGTGCCATGGCGGCAGGGTCCTTTTCGTTGTCCAAGCCCACGGGGGGCTCTCCACGCAAATGCTCCGCCGCTAGCCCTTCATCGAGCGTGAGGGGACGAGCGTGCGGAGCACGAGATCATGTTGTCGCTGGGCGGTTCCGGTCCCGAACGGTGCGGGTGGCCTACACAGACATCGATTGCTGAATGGTTTGGTGATCGAAATGCCTCTCGATCACGGCCATGCAATGCTATGGGCGCCGAAAGAGCGTTCCAACACGCGCGACCCAATGGGTTCGACGCGTCGGCTCGGGCCGAGCGGCGAGACCACCAGCGGCCCCCGCAGCGCGGTCACGGTGTCACGGATATCGCTCGGCCAGCCAGTCCGCTACGTGGAGCATCGCCTCCGGCCGGTGACCCTCCAGGTAGTGCGGGGCACCCTTCATCTCGACGTAGGTCACGTCGTCGGCACCGGCGGCCTCCACGATCTCCTTCGCCTGCCACACCCGAATCTCGGTGTCGGCGGTCGGGTGCACCAGCAACGTCGGAACTGTCACGTTCGGAATCGTGTCGGCGAGTTTGGCCCCGCTCGACAGGCCCGACCAGGTGCTCAGCCAGCCACGAGCGGTCATCGTGCGGGCAAGCCCCCCGCGGCCGTAGTTGGCGTCGAACGGGTCAGGGAATGCGAACAATGACCCCAACGGTCGGTCATCCGGGTCGATCGTCAGGTCGAGGTACGCCGGGTCGGCAAGCGTTCGGTAGATCGTCAGATACTCGGTGAACACCGCACGGCGCCGGAGCTCACGCCAGCGAGCGGGATCGGCGGACTTGTCGACCCCGCGCAGCTCGGGCATGACCGCACGTGCGTCTGCGATCGACGCCTTCGCGATCGCGTCGACGCGGGCGACACGCTCCACCTGGGCGGAGCGATATCGCTGCACCCAGGTCGGGTCGTAGCTGCAGGGCTCGGGCCATGGTCGCCACCCGTTGTCCGGGTGATACATGTCCAGCTCCGGTACCGTCGAGAACGGGTCGTGCTCATCCGCGACCGAGGGGTCGATCACCTGCAGCATGAACATCCCTTCGCCCGGATGCGCCGCCATCCCGATCCACCCGTCGCCGACACCGAGTTCTGCGTTGGCCATGGCCATCAGCGACCCACCGCCCGAGTTGCCCAACAACACCACGGCTTCGGCCCCGCGGCGAATCACCTCGTCGTGAGCGGTGTTCACGTCGGTGATGCACGCCTCGTGCAGGCAATCGGCGTCGTTGTTCATGTACCGAGTGCCGAACCCGAGCACCGCATAGCCGGCCGCCGCGAGCAACGGGCAGGCGTAGTGCACGCTGAAGTCGCCACGAGGGTGCGACAGGATCACGGCAGTCTTCCAACGTGTCCCGACGGGCGGCGTCCAGAGCACCCCGCGCACGAGTGCTCCGTCGGGTGATACGAGACGCACCGCTTCTCGTCGTACCGCAACGCCGGGATCGTCTTCGGCCAGCGGCCAATAGCCGAGCCCGAACGGTCGAGCACCCCCGTACATCGCGTCGAGCTGCCCCATCTCCCGAACGGTAGAGCCTCCTGGACTTCGGCGTGGTCAGCCGTGTCGGAAAGATCGGACTGACTCGATCGTCAGTCCTCGGGGCGGTCGGTGAGCGTGACCGTCAGGTCGATGCGCTCTCCGTCGCGAACGACGGTGAGCGTGGCGGAGTCCCCGGGCTGGAGATCACGAATTGCAGCGATCAGACCGGTGGCTCCGTCGATCGCAGCACCGTCGGCGGCGACCACGAGGTCTCCATCCTTGATCCCTGCCCCGGCAGCAGGCGTGTCGTCCTGTACGGAACGAATGACGGCGCCCTGTCCACCATCACGGCGATCGTCGAGTTCGACGCCGAGGTATCCCTCGGACCGAGTATCGCCGCCGGACTGAGCGCGTAGCGCTTCGATCACGGGGAGGGCCTCGCCCACGCTGATCGCGAAGCCCACGTTCGTGGCGGCCGAGTTGGCGGTGTCACGGGCCACAGCGGTGTTGATACCGACGACCTCGCCGAGGGCGTTGACAAGTGGTCCCCCGGAGTTCCCCGACGAGATCGCAGCGTCGGTCTGGATCAGGCCATCGAGGAACGCGCCATCGGTGCCGATCGTCCGGTCGAGTGCCGACACGATCCCGAGCGTGACCGAGGGGTCACCGTCCAGCCCGAGTGCGAAACCGATCGCCACCACCTCATCACCGAGCCGGACGTTTTCAGGGTTGGCGAAAACGGCTGCGTCGAACTCATCGCCGCTCATGCGCAGCAGCGCGAGGTCGTTGCCGACGTCGGCGGCCAGCAGGCGAGCTTCTCGCGGTTCGGTCTCACCAGCGAGGCGGACACGGATCTCGGTGGCGTCGTTGACCACGTGAGCGTTCGTGAGGATCTCGCCGTCGGAGGAGATGATCACGCCGGTGCCGACGGACTGTCCGCTACCGAGCGAACTATCGATGTCGGCGCTGATCGTGACGACGGATGCAGCCATGTGATCGATCACACTGCCGACATCGATACGCCCCTCGATCGACCCGGACGGTTCCGAGACGTTGATCGGTTGGTCGCTCGCGCTCCTGGGTGGGGAGTCGAACCAGTCAGAGATCTGGCTCCCGACAAGGGCGCCGGTCAATCCGGCAAGCCATGCGACCATGGCCACCGTGACGATGAGGGCGACCCCACGGGAGCGGCGCTGACGGCCCGGCGCCGGGGGTGGCGGCGCGGCCTGGACGCCGGGAGCCGGCGGCGGCAGCGAAGTCATGGAACCTGTCTATCTGCTGCGCGGCCGATGTCGCCGTGCGCAGCTCGGTGTTCCCACCGAGTTCACACCTACGACCCCACACCCACGACCCCACACCCCTGCACCTCTCTGCGAATCTGGTTCCGACTGCTGAGACTCATTCCGCGGAGATCCTCGCGTCGGTGACAGACGCGCCGAGACGCGCAACGGGCGGGCCCGTCGGCCCGCCCGTCATCAGTTCGTGACTTCGAGATCAGGCGTTCTGGATCTTGATCTCGATGTCGACGCCGGCAGGCAGCTCGATGCGCTGCAGGCTGTCGATCGTCTTGCCGTTCGGGTTCACGATGTCGATGAGGCGCTTGTGCACGCGCATCTCGAAGTGCTCCCGGCTGTCCTTGTCGACGTGCGGGCCACGGATGACCGTGTACCGGTGCTTGTCGGTGGGCAGCGGGATCGGGCCCCGCACGGTGGCGTCGGTCCGCGTGACGGTCTCGACGATCTTCTTCGTCGACTGGTCGATGATCTCGTGATCGAACGCCTTGAGACGGATGCGAATGCTCTGTGCCATGTCAGTCAGTCCTTCTCGGTCACTTCAAGATCTTGGTGACGCGGCCGGCACCCACGGTACGGCCACCCTCACGGATCGCGAACCGGAGTCCCTCGTCCATCGCGATCGGCTTACCGAGCTCGACAGTCATCTCGACATTGTCACCAGGCATCACCATCTCGGTCCCCGACGGCAACTCGATCGTGCCCGTCACATCGGTGGTCCGAAAGAAGAACTGCGGCCGATAATTGTTGAAGAACGGCTTGTGACGGCCACCCTCATCCTTGGTGAGAATGTAGACCTGACCCTCGAAGTTCGTGTGCGGCGTAATCGAGCCGGGCTTGCACAACACCTGCCCACGCTCCACATCTTCTTTCGCCGTGCCACGAAGCAACGCACCAATGTTGTCGCCCGCCTGGCCCTCATCGAGCAACTTGCGGAACATCTCAACACCGGTACACGTCGTCTTCTGCGTCTCACGCAACCCGACGATCTCGATCTCATCACCCGTACGAATGATGCCCTGCTCCACCTTGCCGGTCACCACCGTGCCACGACCCGTGATCGTGAACACATCCTCGATCGGCATCAAGAACGGCTTGTCCAACTCCCGCACCGGCTCAGGAATCGACGCATCACACGCATCCATCAACTCCATGATCTTCGCCTGCCACTCAGCATCACCCTCCAACGCCTTCAACGCGGAGACCTGAATGACCGGAGCATCATCACCAGGGAACTCGTACTCGGTGAGCAACTCACGAACCTCGAGCTCCACCAACTCGATGAGCTCCTCATCATCAACCATGTCCGCCTTGTTCAACGCCACCACGATGTACGGCACACCCACCTGACGCGCCAACAACACATGCTCACGCGTCTGCGGCATCGGACCATCAGTCGCCGCAACCACCAAAATCGCGCCATCAACCTGCGCCGCACCAGTGATCATGTTCTTGATGTAGTCAGCATGACCCGGCATGTCCACATGCGCATAGTGACGATTCTCGGTCTCATACTCAATATGCGCAATCGAGATCGTGATACCACGAGCCTTCTCCTCCGGCGCCTTGTCAATCGTGTCGAACGCCGCAAAATCAGCCAACCCACGCTCCGACAACGTCTTCGAAATCGCCGCCGTCAACGTCGTCTTCCCATGATCGATATGACCCATCGTGCCAATATTCACGTGCGGCTTGTTGCGCTCGAACTTCTGCTTGCTCATGCGTGCGACTCCAATGTCGTTTCGTTGTCTTGAATGTGGGTTGTCAAAGAACTCGTGCTGCGATCTGGATCCGGGCGATCACTCGCCACGGACCCGCTTCACGATTTCCTCAGCGATGGCCGCCGGTACCTGTGAGTACTCGGAGAACTGCATCGTGTAGGTCGCCCGCCCCTGGGTGCGAGAACGGAGGTCGGTACTGTATCCGAACATCTCCGACAGCGGCACCGTGGCGTTGACGACCTGGGTGTTGCCCCGGGCCTCCATGCTGCCGATGCGGCCGCGGCGGCTGGACAGGTCGCCCATGACGTCACCCATGTAGTCCTCGGGGGTGACGACCTCGACGGCCATGATCGGCTCCATGAGGACGGGCTTGGCCATCTCGGCGGCCTTGCGAAATGCCATCTGGCCGGCGATCTTGAACGCCATCTCCGAGGAGTCGACGTCGTGGTACTGGCCATCGACCAGCGACACCTTGACGTCGACGGTCGGGTAGCCGGCGAGCACACCGTTGTCGAGCGAGCTCTGCAGACCCTGGTTGGTCGGGTTGATGTACTCGCGCGGGATCTTGCCGCCCGAGATCTTGTCGTCGAACTCGTAGCCGCCGCCCGGGTTCGGCGCCATGTCGATCTTGACGACCGCGAACTGGCCCGAGCCACCGGACTGCTTGATGTGGCGGTACTCGACGTTCTTGACTTCCTTGGTGATCGTCTCGCGGTAGGCGACCTGCGGCTTGCCGACGGTGGCCTCGACCGAGAACTCACGCATCATGCGGTCGACGAGCACCTCGAGGTGGAGCTCGCCCATGCCGGAAATGACCGTCTGGCCCGTCTCCTCGTCGGAACGGATGCGGAAGGTCGGGTCTTCATCGGACAGCGACTTGAGTGCCTTGCCGAGCTTCTCCTGGTCGGACTTGGTCTTCGGCTCGATGGCGACGTGGATCACCGGCTCGGGGAACTCCATCCGTTCGAGGATGATCGGGTTGTCCCGGTCGCACAGGGTGTCACCGGTGGTGACGTTCTTGAATCCGAGCCCGGCAACGATGTCACCGGCCATGGCGACGTCGAGGTCCTCGCGCTGGTTGGCGTGCATCAGCAGGATGCGGCCGAGACGCTCACGGTCCTCCTTGACCGAGTTGTAGACCTCTTCGCCCTTGCCGATCTCGCCCGAGTACACCCGAAAGTACGTCAGCTTGCCGAACGGGTCGGCGACGATCTTGAAAGCGAGCGCCGCGAACTCCTTGTCCTCGGGACCGCGGTAGGCGTCGATTTCCTCGCCGCCCTTGACCACGATGCCATGGGCCGGCGGGATGTCGAGCGGCGACGGCAGGAAATCGATGACGGCGTCCAGCATCGGCTGCACGCCCTTGTTCTTGAACGCCGAGCCACAGAGAATCGGTACGAAGTCGAACGCCAGCGTGCCCTTGCGGATCGCCTTCTTGATGTCGGCTTCCGAGATCTCCTCGCCCTCGAGGTACGCATTCATGAGCGCCTCGTCCTGCGTGGCGATGGTCTCCATCATCGCCTCGCGGTACTCGTTGGCCTCGTCGACCATGTCGGCGGGGATCTCGACCTCGTCCCACTTCGCTCCGAGCTCCTCGTCCTGCCAGATCAGCGCCTTCATCTTCACGATGTCGACCAGTCCTGCGAACGGCTTCACGGCCTCGGGACCACCGGCGCCGACCGGGAGCTGGATGACGAGCGGCACCGCCTGGAGGCGGTCCTTCACCATCTGCACGGTGCGGTAGAAGTCAGCGCCGATGCGGTCCATCTTGTTGACGAAGCACATGCGCGGCACCTTGTAGGTGTTGGCCTGACGCCACACGGTCTCGGTCTGGGGCTCCACACCGGCGACCGAGTCGAACACGGTGACAGCACCGTCGAGCACTCGCAGCGACCGCTCGACTTCGATCGTGAAGTCGACGTGGCCCGGGGTGTCGATGATGTTGATGCGGTGGTCGTTCCACGCACACGTGGTCGCAGCCGACGTGATGGTGATACCGCGCTCCTGCTCCTGCGCCATGTGGTCCATGGTCGCGGCGCCGTCGTGGACCTCGCCGATCTTGTAGCTCTTGCCGGTGTAGTAGAGGATGCGCTCGGTCGTGGTGGTCTTACCGGCGTCAATGTGCGCCATGATCCCGATGTTCCGGGTGCGCTCCAGGGGGAACTCTCGCTTGGCCATCTCTACTTCTTCCGTGTCAAAGGGCGACTGGGGGGTCGTTGTGTCTGCTGATCGCGGTGACGTGGTGCGCACTCCGGCGCAGGCACGAGCATCAAGTGTACCGGCCGTGGCGCCGGCCCCACCTGGACGGTGACCGGTGTTTCAGACCAGCCGTGGAAGGAACTTCCTGGGCTGCTCAGCAGTTGGCGACGAGCTCGCCGTCGACCGGCTCGCTCGTCATCTCGCCACCTTGAAGGAAGCTGCCGGTACCACGGATGGTGGTGCCGTCCAACGTCAGCTCGACCGCGGAGCCGAACATGGTGTTGGCCTCCCACAGCGTCTCGTAGTCCCCGTCGTACACCGAGATCGACGCCACGCCGGTGATCGTGCCCTCGTCGCCGAACTGGGTGATGTCCAAGCCGGGATCCCCGTAGGAGACGGCGGTGAAGAGGATCTCCGAACCCGCTGCCATCTGGGGCTCGAGTGTGCACAGCACCGCAGCGAACTCGATCGTCTCACCGTTCGCGAGCGTCAGCGTTGCACCACCGCCGCCGGTTGCCGGCGGAGCCGGTGCCTGGTCGTCGGACTCGGTTGCTGTCTGATCGGGCACGGTCGCTCCCGCCTCGTCGGGCTCGGTCGCTGCTGCGGTGGGCGCAGGGTTCTCCACGGTGGCAGCGTCGCTGGACTCATCCCCGGAGGAGTCACCATCGCTCCCACACGCCGCCGCGGCGAGGAGCAGCGGAACCAGTATCAGAAGTCGAGTTGCCGGAGCCATGTTGCAGGATCGCACACTGGAGCAGGCGGCACCACGTGCCATCAGCGGGCCTGGATGTAGTCGTGGAGTTGGTTGTTCTCGATCTCGAGTTGACCAACCCTCGCCTTCACCACGTCGCCGATCGAGACGATGCCGGCCAGGTGGCCGTCGTCGTCGACCACCGGGAGGTGACGGATCCGTCGTTCGGTCATCATCGACATCAGATGATCGGTGGTGTCGTGAGCATGACAGGTCGTCACGTTCGTCGACATCGCTGACGCGACATCGCGTGCGAGCGCAGAACCGCCATGAGCAGCGAGCGCTCGGACGACGTCGCGTTCGGACAGGATCCCATCGATCGTCCGCTGATCGCGACTGACGACGAGCGCACCGACACCGTGGTCGCGCAGCGACGCCGAGGCGGCGGCCAAGTCGTCTGACGGCGCGATCGTCGCCACTGCAGACCCTTTGACCTTCAAGATGTTCTGGACGTGCATCGAGTTCCCCTGTCGATCGGTCGCCGAAGCGACGCGTGCAAGCTGATGTCCTTGCCCCGGTCCGACGATAGTGCATTCGTGAAGCACCCGGCGACGGGTCCGCTGCGCGGTGGCTTCGACCGCGGGACTACAACGGGGAACCATGACGACGCTCACGACTGCTCTCGGGCCCATCCAGGGAGTCGAGCGCAACGCCGTCCGACAGTTCCGGGGCATCCGCTTCGGCGAGCCACCGACCGGCGATCTCCGGTTCCGGCCACCGATGCCGAGCGTCGAGTGGCGCGATGGTTGGGCGGGAACGCTCGACGCGACGAGATTCGGGAACCGAGCGATGCAGCCACCGATGTCCGCAGTGTTCGGCGGACCAGGGCCGGGCGACACCGACGAGGACTGTCTCTTCCTCAACGTCTTCACGCCGGCGGCCGACGGCGGCGATCGGCCGGTGCTCTGCTGGATCCACGGCGGCAGCTATCGGGACGGATCGGCGAACGACTACAACGGTTCGATCCTCGCCGCGCAGGGCGACGTCGTCGTGGTTGCGGTCAACTATCGACTCGGCGCGTTCGGCTTCCTCGACGTCTCCTCGCTCGATTCTTCCTACGCAGGGTCGGCATCCAACGGTCTTCGCGACCAGACCCTGGCACTCGAGTGGATTCGCGACCACATCGCCGACTTCGGCGGGGATCCAGGCAACGTGACGATCTTCGGCGAGTCCGCAGGTGGTGGTTCCGTCCTGGGCCTCCTCGCCGCCCCAGCCGCCGACGACCTCTTCCACCGGGCGATCGCGCACAGCCCTGGTGGCGTCAACGTGCCGACCCGCGACGAATGGGCGGAGCGGCTCGCGAGCGAACTCGGGGACGAGGGGGCGCCGCTCGATCGATTGCGGTCGGCGCCCGCTCGGCGACTGCTCGATGTCCAGGTCGAGAGTGCGTTCATGGGTGGGACCATCGACGGCACGGTGGTCACCCGGCATCCGGTGGACGCCATTCGGGACCGTGGCGCCGCCGGCGTGCCGCTGGTCGTCGGGTCCAACCTCGACGAGGGCACGTTGTTCACGATCGGGCTCCGTGACGACCGATCGACGCTCGATGCAATGGCCCACAACGTTGCGACCGAAGTGACGCGAAACGGCGACGTCGAGAGCTACCTCGCCCAACTCCGCGATCGGTATCCGGACGCCGACGAGTACGAGGTCGCGGTTCGCGTCTTCACGGATCTGTTCCGCCGAACCAGCGTGGAAGCGGCGCACGCTGCGACGGAGGCGGGTGTCGGTGGTTGGCTCTACCGATTCGACCTCCCGACCACGATGGCGGACGGACGTCTCGGTGCCACCCACGCCGCCGAGATCGCGTTCACGTTCAACTGGTTCGGCGCAGCAAAGCCGATGGGGTTCGCGATGTACGACCGAGATGATCCGGTGGTCATCGACCTCGCCCGACGATGGAGTGACTCGGTCATCGCGTTCGCCCGGACCGGTGACCCGAACGATGCGTCACTCCGCGCGTGGCCGCGCTACGACGATCGTGAACGGCCGTGTCTGATTCTCGACCGAAACGTCCGCGTGGAACACGATCCCGACGGCGTCGACCGGGCCCGCTGGACATGACCCCTCCGACGTCTGAAGAAAAGCACCGAACCCGGAGCCGAGGCTCCGGGTTCGGTTCACTTCTTCGTTCGCCGACACTGCCGGCTGGTCACCACCAGCGCCGCAGTTACCAGCGGTAGTGGGCGAAGGCCTTGTTGGAATCGGCCATCTTCTGGATGTCGTCGCGCTTCTTCATCGCGGCGCCCAAGCCATTGGCTGCGTCCATCAGTTCGTTGGCGAGGCACTCGGCCATCGTCTTCTCACGACGGGCACGGGCATAATCGACCGTCCAGCGGATCGCCAGCGTCGTCGCACGACGAGGACGAACCTCGACAGGCACCTGATAGGTGGCGCCACCGACGCGGCGGCTGCGCACCTCGAGGGGCGGCTTGACGTTCTCGATCGCCCGTTTGACGGTGTCGATCGCCATGTCGTCACCTTCGAGGCGGGACTGGATGATGTCCATCGCGTCGTAGACGATCTTCTCGGCGACGGTGCGCTTGCCGTGCAGCATCACCTTGTTGGTGATCTGCGTGACGAGCTGGGACTTGTGGATCGGATCCGCGACGAGTTCGCGGCGGGGAGCAGGACCTTTACGTGGCATCTCGGGTCACTTCTCCTTCTTGGTGCCGTACCGGCTACGGGCTTGCTTGCGGTTCTTCACGCCCACGGCGTCAAGCGCACCGCGGATGATCTTGTAACGGACACCGGGGAGATCGCGGACGCGACCGCCACGAACGAGCACGATCGAGTGCTCCTGCAGGTTGTGGCCTTCACCGGGGATGTAGGCGGTGACCTCGATCCCGGAGTTCAGGCGGACACGGGCGACCTTGCGAAGCGCCGAGTTCGGCTTCTTCGGGGTGGTGGTGTACACACGAGTGCAAACGCCGCGACGCTGGGGCGAACCCTTGAGCGCCGGCGTCTTGCTCTTGGTGACCTTCGAGCTGCGACCTTGACGGACGAGCTGTTGAATTGTTGGCACGAATGAAACCTCGTTCGTCGGTCGTCCGGCGGCGGGTTGCCAGCGGAATGTGGTGAATTGGACGAGTCGCTGCTCGCCCGCCGTACATCGGGACCAGCCCGATGAGAGGACCCTGCAAGGCTACGGGTGCCGCTCCGGTCGCGCAACGCCGTCTGCGGTGGTAGAACCGGCGTGTGGGAGTG
>Ga0316193_10002515_pt1 | contig 12940 bp, 10 predicted proteins | sample MerIslsedime2_MG_FD_207735 | JGI IMG/M metagenome (GOLD analysis project Ga0316193, IMG submission 207735) | Coastal sediment microbial communities from Maine, United States - Merrow Island sediment 2 | ecosystem: Environmental > Aquatic > Marine > Coastal > Sediment | place: USA: Maine...
TTCAAACTCTTGCATCAATTCTTTTGGCAGAGCCAGAGAACTCTGACTCCCGCAATGCGGGACAGGCTTGGCCCATCTTAGATCCCGCTACGCGGGGGAGGACCAGGTTTTTTATGACGAAATAAAGGAGAAGTGAGATGAAAAAAAAACGTCACAGATTCGCAAACATTCTATTTACAGCCATTATCTGTACTTTTATTGTGGGATTTGTCATGCCGTCGATAGCGGCAGATTCTACTGAACAGCAGGGACTTGTTGATAAGGCACGCGTTACGTTTAAGAGTTTAATTGCCGATCCCAACATGTCCTATTTGAAAGAGCACTTGCACGAAGCCAAAGGAATATTGATCGTTCCAAGTCTGCTGAAGGCTGGCTTTGTTTTCGGCGGATCCGGCGGTAGCGGTGTGCTTATCACTAAAGACGCAAAAACAGGACTATGGAGCCAACCGGCGTTTTACACCATTGGTTCCGCAACCTTTGGGCTGCAGATCGGTGGCGAGGCAGCGGAAGTCATCATGATGGTAAGGACCCAAAAGGGAGTGGACAAGCTTCTTACATCCTCGTTTAAGCTCGGGGGTGACACCTCCATTGCCGCCGGTCCGGTAGGTGCAGGAGCCAAGTCGAATATCGTGGCTGACATTGTTTCCTTTACGCGATCCAAAGGCGCCTATGCTGGAATTTCTTTGGAGGGTAGTGTCATCTCGACGAAAGACCCATGGAACAATGCGTATTATGGAAAAACAGTGAGCCCCGCGGACATTCTTGTGAAGCGCTCTGTCAGCAACCCCGGATCAAAGGCTTTGCGTACAAGCCAGGCCAAGGCTGCACGCGGAAAATAAAGTGCTGTATTTCAAGAGCATCGAATGCTACCATGAAATTTCCCGTATCGAGTCACTTTATGGAATTGAATAGTAATACGGAAAACACCCCTTTGTAACAGCGATAATGGAAGAGCGTGGAATCGAAATAATCCACGCTTTTCCATAATTTTCATGCTTGCGCTAATTAAATACAATTCGACCCCCTTCAACATCGGCGCTTAGTTTTGTTCCTTCTGAAATACTCCCTTGCAGGATCTCCATGGACAGCGGATTTTCAATGTATCTCTGAATGGCCCGCTTTAACGGACGGGCACCGTATATTTTGTCGAATCCTTTTTCAGCCAGAAATGCCCGGGCATTGTCGGAAAGGACGAGTTCCATGTTCATTTCGGCCAGTCTCGATTCCAGCCGTTTCATCTGGATATCTACGATATCGCCAATTTGCTCCTTCGTCAGATTGTGAAAAATGATAATCTCATCGATCCGGTTTAAAAATTCGGGTTTGAAGCTCGCCTGCAGGGCCTCGGTCACCCGATCTTCCATCTCTTTTCGGCTGGATGCGCCAAGTTCCTGAATCCATCGACTCCCGACATTGGACGTCATGATGATGATGGTATTTTTAAAATCCACCGTCCGTCCATGACCGTCGGTCATGCGCCCGTCATCTAATATCTGAAGCAGGATATTGAACACCTCGGGATGTGCTTTTTCGATTTCGTCAAACAGCACCACGGAATAGGGGCGTCTCCGAACCGCCTCTGTCAGATATCCCCCTTCTTCATATCCCACATATCCGGGGGGTGCGCCGATGAGCCTTGAAACTGCATGTTTTTCCATATATTCCGACATGTCGATCCGGACCATGGCCTGATCGCTGTCAAATATAAATTCCGCCAGCGCTTTTGCCAGTTCTGTCTTTCCGACACCGGTGGGTCCCATAAATATAAAGGATCCGATGGGTCGGTTTGGATCCTGCAAGCCGGAACGCGCCCGGCGAACCGCATTGGAAACCGCTGAAATGGCCTCTTTTTGCCCGATCACCCTGTCCCCAAGGCGATCTTCCATATGGACCAGTTTTTCTCTCTCGCCCTCGAGCATTTTACTGACCGGGATACCTGTCCATCTGGAAAGGACGTCTGCGATGTCTTCGGCATCCACCTCTTCTTTGAGCATTTTGCTTTTTTTTTGAAGTTTCGCCAATTTCTCGTTGGCCTCGTTCAACAGGGCTTTTAAGTCTGAAGATTTCCCGTATCGAATCTCCGCGACCTTTGCCAGGTCCCCTTCCCTTTCCGCCTGCCGTTCTTCGATTCCAAGCTGTTCCTGCTGTTCCTTGACGGTTCTTATGGTTTGGATAAGATCCTTTTCATTTTGCCAGTGAACTTTCATTTCAAGGATGTCATCCTTCATGTTGCCGATTTCCGCCTCCAGTTTTGAAAGGCGCTCTATGGATGCAGAATCCGATTCCTTTTTTAAAGCTTCCCGTTCGATTTCAGCCTGGGTGATCTTACGCTGAATTTCATCGATTTCCACAGGCATGCTGTCGATTTCGATCCTGAGCTTTGACGCGCATTCATCGATGAGATCAATGGCCTTATCCGGCAGAAAACGATCGGAAATATACCGGTGAGAAAGGGTTGCTGCGGCGACGATGGCCGAGTCCTTGATCCGAACACCATGATGGACTTCATACTTTTCCTTGAGGCCCCGAAGAATCGATATGGTATCTTCCACGGTCGGCTCGAGCACCATCACCGGCTGAAAACGTCTTTCAAAGGCCGCGTCCTTTTCAATGTATTTTCGATACTCATTCAATGTCGTCGCACCCACACACCGCAAAGTGCCCCTTGCAAGGGCCGGCTTTAACATGTTGGATGCGTCCATGGCACCCTCACTGGCGCCGGCGCCCACCAGTGTGTGAAGTTCATCGATAAAAAGAATGACGTCGCCTTCTGCTTTTTCAACCTCTTTAAGAACCGCTTTTAGACGATCTTCAAATTCTCCCCGATACTTTGCACCGGCAATGAGTGCCCCCATATCCAAGGCAACAAGCCGACGGTTCTTAAGGGTCTCAGACACATCACCGGCAACAATGCGTTGGGCCAGACCCTCTACAATAGCGGTTTTACCAACGCCGGGTTCGCCGATGAGAACAGGGTTGTTTTTGGTTCGTCTGGAGAGCACCTGAACAATTCGCCGGATCTCGTCATCACGCCCGATCACCGGGTCGAGCTTTCCCAGACGGGCCAGGTCGGTGAGATTGCGACTGAACTTGTCCAGGGCCTGATATTTTTCTTCAGGATTTGGATCTGTGATACGCTGGGATCCGCGAATATCCATGATAACTTTTAAAATCGACTCTCTGGTGATACCCTTTTCCCTGAGAATTCCGGCGGCCTCACCCGACTTCTCATCTGATATGGCCAGAAAGATATGCTCGATGCTGACATACTGATCCTTCATTTTAGCAGCTTCTGAAAAGGCCGCGTCGAGAACATGTTTGGTTCTTGGAGAAATATAGGCATCACCCACTGCACTTCCGCTGACTTTCGGTAATTTGTCAATGGCATCGGACAGTTCACGGGAAACATCGCTTGCAGAAACACCTAGCTTATTCAGCATGGCCCGGGCAATGCCTTCGGGTTCTTTGAGCATGGTCGAGAGCAGGTGCTCCGGCTCGATCTGCTGGTGGTTATGGGATGATGCCAGCGATTGTGCATTTTGAATGAGTTCCTGTGATTTTATGGTAAATTTGTCAAAACGCATTCATTCCTCCTGTTGTAGTTATTTTCAATTGCCTAAAAAATAACCATTGACTCTTTGATGTCAAACCCTTTAAATAGGTGATTTTTGTAATATTAAACTGGAATTGGAAAATGTGATTATCCATGTTCGGATCATCTCCAAAAGAATTGGTAATCTGAATAGGATTCAAGGGGTCAAGGATTCAAGTGAAATGCTAAAAATTATAAAGAATTACGGTTTGGTAAAAGTCCTAACATAAACGGCCCTTCTCTCCCGGTTAGTCGGTAGAAAAATCATCCATCATTATATCTCTATTTTGGTGCAGCATACGTAACGATTTGAACGGTCAAAACATATAAGGAGAAATCAATTTGCTGGGAACCATCGTCAATACGTTGGCCATCATTGCGGGCAGTCTATTGGGAATCGTCTTTAGGGGCGGTATCCCCAATAAATATCAGGTTACGATCATGCAGGCCATCAGCCTTGCGATCATGCTGATCGGCCTCAAAATGGCGTTTAAGACCGATGCCATATTGTTGGTCATTTTCAGCCTGGTCATTGGAAGTATATTCGGAGAGTTCTTAAAAATAGAAGGTAGACTGGAGAACCTGGGCAAGCGGCTTGAAACCAAATTCGCAAAAGCCGGAAACGGCATTGCCAAGGGATTTGTGGTGGCCAGTTTGGTTTATTGCGTGGGTTCAATGGCTATTGTGGGGTCAATGGAAAGCGGACTAACCGGTAATCATCAAACCCTGTTTGCCAAATCCGCCCTGGACGGATTGTCTGCCATCATTTTTGCATCTACATTTGGCATCGGCGTATTGTTTTCCTCAATTTCCGTGTTCGTATATCAGGGAATACTAACCCTGACCTCGACATTGATGAAGCCTTTTCTGATTACCCCTGTCATTGACCAAATGTCCGGTGTCGGTGGTCTATTGATCATGGCCATTGGCTTTAACCTTCTTGAAATTCAAAAAATCAAAGTCGGCAACATGCTTCCTGCCATATTTATCCCATTGATCTACTATATGCTGAAACAGCTGGTGAACTTTTTCTAACTTCAAATGAAAATCAAGAGGACGGATCTATCGAAAGAAGGATTTGGTTGACTCAAAATTATCATTTCTGATAAGGTTGTTCAGTTGAATTTGGTGAGTTACTTTATGCAAAAAAGCCGGTTGTAAACAAGCTGACCTTCGGCGTAATTCAAAGGACGAAAACCGACTGTTCAGGGTTTTCCAATGGGGGAATCGAGAGAAATTGGACGCTTAGCTGCGATCGGATAAATTCACTGCCCTCATGTGAGCCAAAATTCTGTTGAGAACATCGCCGTTGGTTTCTATTGACGCGCTCAGCGTTTCAAGGTGACTAATTTCTTAAAAAATCTGTATTATAGTAGATCTAACGAATGACCGCCATTCCCGTCTTTTGAAGTTTTACGAATAAAGATTCCAAATAATCTATAATTCTAATTGCAAATTTTAAGGTTAAGATCAAAATTGACAAGGAGGTATTATCATGAGAGCCGTTAATGCAATTTTTGTTCTATTTTTCATCTGTTTTGCTGTCAGCTGTGCCAGTATCTATGGTGTGCAGCATGACTACGACAAACAAGCCGATTTCGCAAACCTTAAGACGTATGATTGGATGCAGGTGCCTGAAAAAGCAGGCATAGACAGCCTTAGCGTACAACGTGTTAAAAACGCGGTTAATGCTGAACTGAAAGCCAAAGGCTTGATGATGACGTCAGACAATCCGGACTTTTTAATTGCTGAACATCTCGGGAAAAAGGACAAAGTTCAAGTCACCGATTGGGGCTACGGTTATGGTCCATATGGAGGATATTGGGGCGGATACTGGGGACCTGGTGGCGTTTCAACATATGAATACGAAGAAGGATCACTCATTCTGGATTTTGTGGATGCCAAATCGAAAAAAATGATTTGGCGGGGAGTTGCAAAAGCCGAGATTAATAGTGCTAACACTCCGGAAAAAAAAGAGAAACTAATAAAAGAAGCAGTAAATGAAATCTTGAAAAATTATCCGCCGGTACCGTCAAAGTAGTTAACAATGATTTTATGTCCGTAAAAAGGAGAAGCAAGATGAAAAAAACACGGCACAGATTCGTAAATATTCTGCTTGCGGTTTGTATCAGCACTTTGATTGCAGGATTTGCCATTCCGGCAACAGCGGCCGAGCCTATTAAGCAACAAGGGCTTGTGGATCAGGCGCGTGTAACGTTTGAAAACTTCATGACAGATAAAAACCAGGCATGGTTAAAGGAAAACCTGAACCAGGCCAAAGGTCTGATCATCATTCCGAGTTTATTGAAGGCCGGATTTGTTATTGGGGGTTCCGGAGGCAGTGGCGTGCTCATTGCCAAAAACGATAAAACAGGCCAATGGAGCCAACCTGCGTTTTACACCCTTGGTTCTGGAACCCTTGGATTTCAGATCGGTGCCGAGGCAGCGGAAGTGATCATGATGGTGAGAACCCAAAAGGCTGTTGATAAGCTGCTCACATCCTCGTTTAAGCTCGGAGGTGATACTTCCGTCGCCGTTGGACCGGTGGGTACAGGTGTCAAATCGAATGTCGTGGCTGACATTCTTTCCTTTACGCGGACAAAAGGTGCTTATGCGGGTGTTTCATTGGAGGGCTCTGTCTTCAATACGAAGGACAAATGGAATGAAGCTTATTACGGCAAAGCAGTAAGTCCCGTCGATATTATTGTGAAACGCTCTGTCACCAACCCCAATTCAGCTGAACTAATTAAAGCGGTGACCCAGAGCGTATCTGCCACATCAAAGGAACCAAGTCCTCCTACCAAAGAGCGTTATCATCTGGTCCGTAGTGGGGATACGCTATATGGGATCGCAAAACAAAACAGCATCTCAGTGGATGAATTATGTCGTCTCAACAACATAACCAAAACCGACCCTATTCACCCGGGGCAAAAACTTATGGTAGTTCCAAGCAACTAACAGTAACGGCGCAAGCCGTATGTAAAAACACGGGTTCCATGGCTCTTCAATCTGCGCACGGACCTTTACGAGAGGGCGTCCATCACGTCGAACACTTACCGGGACTGGTGGCTCGATCGGGCATTCCTTCTGGTGCCGGCGCAGGCCTATGTCAGTCAGTTTCTTGCTGCGTTCAAAGAGTTCCCGCCGCGGCAGAATGCGACCAGTTTCACCATCGACCAGATTATGGAACAGCTGAATCCACCTGGAAAATAATCCGCATCATCATGTCCCGATAATTGATGCCAAGGTGGTCTCTGGCCCTGGAAATCAATTTGGACTTCGTTATTGATAGCAGGGTCATTATGTTTATTGACCCTATCGGAAGACCGTTGTCCCCAACATCTGTTGCCGGTGTACATCAACGGCATCGCAGGCGGCATGTCCGACGAAGACGATGAATCTATACGGACAACAAATAGTGTTTTAAATAACATAGGAGGCCGAAAATGATGAAAAGAAAGTACCTTATTATTGCCACTGCTTTGATCTTGGCGATTGGAAGCGGCATTGGACTTTATGTGTCAGGCAAGGGTTTGTCTGATGTATCTCTGGTTTCAACGGCCGAGGCGGCCGGCGGCGCCGTCAAAGACCCGACTGGGGTTGCTCCCGACCGTTACGTCTATTTTCCCGGCACCGAAAAGCTTGGAAAGGATGAAATTCGTCTTATTGCGCTGGGCACCGGGATGCCGGCGGCACGTAGAAGCCAGGCGGCCACCTGCTGGCTGGTCGAGCTGGGTAACGGGGATAAGTTCCTTTTCGATATCGGCACCGGGGCCAACGCGAACATGGCCGCGTTGATGATCCCCTTCGACTTCCTGACCAAGGTGTTCCTCACCCACCTGCACACGGACCACTGGGGTGACCTCCCCGGACTCTGGGCCGGCGGCTGGACTGCCGGAAGAACAGTCCCTCTTGAGATCTGGGGGCCAAGTGGTGCACGAGAGGATATGGGGACCAAGTACGCGGTTGAGCACTTTCTCAAGGCGTACAACTGGGACAACATGACCCGCCTGGCAGCCCTCCCGTCACAACCGGGCAAGATCAATGTTCACGAATTCGACTATAAGGGTGAAAACCAGGTCGTCTACGAAAAGAACGGTGTGAAGATCAAGTCCTGGCCGGCCATCCATGCCGGAGACGGAGCGATCAGCTTTGCCCTCTACTGGAAGGGAATAAAGGTTGTCATCGGCGGCGACACCCGGCCCAATAAGTGGTATTTGAAATATGCGAAGGATGCCGATGTCGCCATCCATGAAGCATTCCTGACACCCGAGCAGCTGGTCACACTTTACAACCAGTCCCCCCAGTCCGCCCTTGGTGTCGGCACCGTTGTCCACACCCCGCCGCAGGCCTTTGGCAAGGTTATGAGTACCATCAAGCCCAAGCATGCCATCGCCTACCATTTTTTCAATGAGGCGGATACCGTATCCCAGGTGTTGGAATATATCCGTGAGACCTATGACGGGCCGCTCACCCTGGCCGAAGACAATCTGGTCTGGAACATCACAAAGGACAACATCAAGGTACGCAAGGTGGTCTCCGACGACCAAGCCTGGTCCCAGGTCGGGCCCAACAAACCCCAAAAACCCGATCACACCGTGCCCGATCAGTTGTCAAAAGAGATGCTTGACGGCAACTGGGACATCAGTGACGTTTCGGCAAAGATGGTCAAGGAGTTCAAGAAGAAGTACAATATGAAATAATGGCGTGATTCCCTGATATTTAGCGTTCATCCAGAAATATTGAATGCTCATAGAAATATAAGAGAGCATCATTGATCAAAAAATCCGGGTAGCAAGTCGGTTCGATGGATTCCACTGATGAAGAAAACATTCTTTTCTATTATAGCGTTTATCATTTTCTTCTGTATTGTTCGCACTTCGGCAAATGCCGACTGGATCAACCTCTCGGGTGCTGAGAATGCGCCCAATATCGCCGAGATCCATATCCATGACGATCATGTAAAGATTGAGCTCGAGATTTTTGTGGATGATATGCTCACATTTGACCGCCTTATTCCTGATGCGTTCTTCAAGGGCACCACCATTAAAAGACCCTTGTTGGCTGATCGTATGCGGCAGTTTTCCAACGAAGACCTTCAGATCTTAACCGATAGCGGTCGAAAACTACAGGCAAAGCTCAAACTCGCCGAACCGCGCTTTCGCAAGGAGCGTCCTTCGCCCTATGCCGGGAAGATCAATCCCTATACCCTTCAGGTGATTCCAGGACCGCCGATGGACAAACGCGTGTTCTATGTAGAGCTGATTTACCCCTTCAAAAATAAGCCGAAATCATTGACCATCATTCCTCCTCTGGATGACGAATATAAAATAAGCAAAGTGCCGGTCGGTTTCATGACATATCACAATCGTGTGCCGATCAATGATTTCAGATACCTGTCCGGGCCGTCGAAGGTGACCTTTGACTGGGCGGACCCCTGGTATTCCGCATTCGACAAAAAGGCGTTAAAAAGGTGGCAGCGCGGCGGCGTTATGTCCTTTCTCTACATTGAACCGTACGAGGTGCGGCATGAGGTTTTAGCCAGAGTGAAGGACCTTTCAGCGTGGATTGACCTGGGGCTGAGGGGGGATGAGTTTATCGAAGCCAATGAAAACGAGACGCTAAAAAAACGGGTGGGTGAATTTTTTTTGAAACATGACAAGGTCCTTATAGATGGGAAACAACTGCGACCGATTCTGGACCGAACAGCTTTTGTCAAATATTCCATGACAGGGTCCACGTTTCTGGTGCAGCCCGAGCAGTTACCGATCAATACCGCCATGGTGGGCGTAATCATTACCTACTTGACCAAGGGGATACCACAGGAGGTCACGAACACATGGGACCTCTGGTCAGACCGCATACAAAAGGTTCCGGCCGATGCCATTGATCCGGCCGGCCCTTTTCCTTCTTATGTAACACCCGATGAAAATGTGCTGACATGGAAAAACTTCCTTAAAACATATCAAATGCCCACGGTTACCCAAATAGAGTTGGACGAATCCCTGACAACCATGAAAATACCACTCGCCAGCGTCTTGTGCCTGCTGGCTTTAGTACCTGTTGCGTTGCAAATCAGGAAGCGACGGCAGAACGCCAAACCGGTCGGCTTGCATATCGGCTTAGTCATTTTTTTCATGGCCGGCAGCGCCCTGCTTTATCCTTTACTGAAAGTTGCGGTTGCCAAACCGTCTGTCATAGCCCCCAAGATGACCGACAAGGATGCGGTTTTTGTTTTGAACAGTTTGCTCAAAAACATTTACCGGTCCTTTGATTTCCGGGAAGAAGAAGATGTCTATGACCGTCTGGCCACCAGCGTTAGCGGGGACCTGCTTTCTGAAATTTATTTGCAGAATCGAAAATCTCTGGTGGTGACTCAGGCCGGCGGTGCCCGGGCCCGAGTGAAGGAGGTCGAAATCCTGGATGTCGATGTCAACCACCCTGGCAACCGCCCCCTGGGTCTGTTGTTCCGTGCCACGTGGACTGCCATGGGTTCGGTGGGTCACTGGGGGCACATCCACATCCGCAAAAATCAGTACGAGGCCAACATTACAGTGGAACCTGTGGACGGCGCTTGGAAGATAACCAACCTGGAATTGCTGGAAGAAAAACGTATTGACTCATATGCGAAACCAAAAGTGTAAAGAATCAGCCACTGACACACGTAGATTTGTCCGGACGCAATCAAAATTTTCTATCCTTGTGATTGTTTTTGCATCCTGTTTTCTTATCTTAAGCGCCGACGGCCGTGTGTTAGCCGATTCTCCGCAAACAAAAGACATGGATTCCTATTACAAAGCATTGTCTGAAAGGGTAGAAAAGGGCGTAAAGGGTCCAATAGGTTGGCACTACTATTGGAAGGACGGCTATTTTAGTATCGACAGCCGCAAGAAAAACATTAAGTTTAGGATCAATGGACAAATCTTAGTCGACGGCGGTGATATTGATGCCGATGATGAACTACAAAACGCATTTCCTGATCTTAACGGCAGCAATATACACTTTCGCAAACTAGACTTCTCTACCTATGGAAATTTCTATGATACTGTAGATTTTAAGTTTGGGATTGATTTTGCCAATGTAAGAGATATTCAGGACATTTGGATTCGCTATCTTAAAAACCCCTTTCTTAAGAAAATCAAATTCGGTAATATGAAAGAACCGTTCTCGATGGAATATCTCACCAGCATCAGCCGTGTTACCTTTATGGAAAGGGCATTGCCCGACGCGGCTTTTAGTTCTGGTCGCAATATCGGCATCAGATACGACAGCTTAAACCCGGACAGGCGGATAAATTGGGGAGCGGGGTTTTTTTTTAATACGGGTTCTTTTTCGACGGTGGGAGAAGGTGCAAGTCAGATCAGTGAGGCCAATGGATTTGATGTAACAACTCGAGTTTTCGGCCTTCCGGTGTATGGGGAAGATGGTCGAACCTTGCTGCATCTCGGACTGGGTTACAGCTACGGACCCCGTAATGAGGGTGATTTAGATTATTCGATGCAATTTCGTACAAGGCCCGAGTCTCGCCTCACGGACGACAATCTGGTGGATACGGGATCTATCCCCGGGAAAAGACGGGATACGGTCAATGCCGAATTGGCGATGGTTTATGGACCATGGTCTTTTCAGGGACAGTGCTATTATATTTCATTAGATGCGGACGCAGCAGGTGACCCGGATTTCTGGGGATACTACGCGTTTTTGAGCTACTTTATTACCGGGGAACATCGAAATTACAACCGATCAATCGGTGTTTTTACAGGGGTTGAGCCGCAACCTGTTTTTCATCCGATGAAAGGTGAGTGGGGCGCCTGGGAACTTGCGTTACGACACTCCTATGTAGACTTGAATGACGGCGATATATATGGAGGCAAAGAAAGCAATGTCACCACTGGATTGAATTGGATTCATAATCGTAATGTTCGAGTGATGTTTAACTACATCCATGCATATGTTAAAGATCGGGCATCACCGCCTGTTGATAACGGAAGGGCACATATCTTCCAGGCACGTTTCCAATTTATTTGGTAACTAACTATTAAAGGAGATTGTAGGTGAAATGAAAAAACAGCTAAAGGGAAAGAAATATACATTAATTTCAGCAGGTCTTGTTATGCTGATCGTTGCCTTCCTCATGGGTTGTGCCGGCACCGGCAAAATGTCCCCGTTTCAGATGGACGAGATGCTTGTGCGGGCTGGTTTTCAGCTACACACAGCTGACACGCCTAAAAAACTCGATTTTCTCAAATCGCTACCCCAAAATGAGCTTGTACACAAAACGTATAACGAAAAAATGTTCTACTTTTATGTGGATGGGTCTTCTTGTCAGTGCTTGTATGTTGGGAATGAACAGGCTTATCAACGTTTCAGGCAGTCGGTTAAAGAAGAACAAATGGATGAAAGAATTGCGACAACCAGCAATCAAGCCGGGTATGAAATGAAAAACATCGATATTGATCCCAACAACCCACTTAATATTGAGGGTCATCTTCCCTGAATTTAACTGAATATTAGCAGGTAAATATTTTACCTTCGATAGCTCAAATTTAGACTATTTTGACTGCATGGAGTATTTATGGAAACACTCAGATGGACGGTGGGCTTATCTGTATCTTTGGTATGTGGTGGAATTGTTAACCAGTATTGGGCCCGCAGAGTTAGGAAGCTCATTGGTGATGAGGATCAACAATACAGGATTTTAATTCCATTATCCCTTGGTGTTGTCGAAAACTTGTTCTTTACAATCGGGGTCGCGTTTGATTTATCTGGTGTAATGGTGGGCATGGTTGCATGGATGGGTGCCAAAATGGCAGCACATTGGGGAAGAGAACCCAAAGAACATCAAGTTAAGAATATTGAGACCGTAAGATTTTTAGTGCTTGGTGGTACGATGATATCGCTGCTGTTCGCCATGATTGGAGGATTGATATGTGCTGGTAAGCTATGGTTCTGATCTAACACCTGAATCTTGCATATGAAAACCTCCGACTCGTGCAAAATTCAGGTAATGGATAAACGAAAAAAATATGTGTACTACATAGAGGAACTTTTAAATCCGAAATGAGTGAACAAAGATCACAGATCAAGCTAAAAAAAATCCTTATGGGCATCCTATTCGCGGTTGTGGCGGTAATCGCCGGCCTGTTGATTTTATTACCCGCTCTGGTAAATACGGATGCAATAAGAGCCAAAATTGAAGCGGCCGCTTCCCAAGCCATAGAAGGCAAAGTCGACTTTGAACAGATCCGCTTGGGCTTACTGCCTCGACCCCATGTGGTTATCTCCCAAGGCCAAATGGCTATCCAGGATTCCATCCAGGGAAAATGGGTGAAATTGACGGTGTTTCCG